>Ga0163148_10003402_pt1 | contig 17634 bp, 15 predicted proteins | sample OliLakLV19MP7P2_FD_148606 | JGI IMG/M metagenome (GOLD analysis project Ga0163148, IMG submission 148606) | Freshwater microbial mat bacterial communities from Lake Vanda, McMurdo Dry Valleys, Antarctica- Oligotrophic Lake LV.19.MP7.P2 | ecosystem: Environmental > Aquatic > Freshwater > Lake >...
TGCGCGCAGTGGTGACGCATGCAGTGTTAATATACAACACCAAGAGAACTCACTGGAGCCTGGGACTGCGTACCCCCATGGAGATGTATGAACAGGCTGCTTGAGAAACCGGTTGCAGATTGGGCGCAAAATAGGGAAGTTATCCACATGTGGATTCTTCCCCCTTCAACCCCCTTCTGCTACTACTACTGTGTAGACTTATTTTAGGACGAGAGAACCCCAACTTTTCGAATTAACTTTTCGAATTACTTTTCGAATTTTACTTTTCGAATTTTTATAGTTCGGTTCCTGACCTATCTGGCTGCTTTTATCAGCTGGAGAATTCTGTGCACAAGCAATATAGCGATTATCAAAAGTCGGTGCCAAAAATATTGACAAGTTTTTTGAAATTAATCGCTATAGGTTGTTGTTTTGATTCGCTTTCAGCGAATCTATAGCGGTTTGCAAAAGCTATTATATCGCTCGCGACTTTTGCAAACCGCTATAGCAATTCAAATTTTGGGCAAAGTTGGGGTGGAGAAAGCCGTGTGGAGAAAGCCGTGTAGAAAGCCGTGTGGGAAAGCCGAGTGATTTTTGGGTTTTTGAAAAAGTTAGGGGGGAGAAATTCGGATCGCCTATAATCGCTAACGCAAGGCAGGCGCTTTTGCCAGCCTACGCTGCAGCGATCTGCGCTCCATCCCCAGCGCCTTTGCGGCATGGGTCACGTTTCCAGCGTGGTCTGCTAGTACGCGGTGAATATGCTCCCACTCTACCTGGTCAAGGGTCGGGATCGGCACTGGAATCTGACGAGCAGTAGATTGCGGTTCAAATGCTTCAATAATTCGTTCAATTGGGCAAGGTTTCGTTAGATAGCTTGTCGCGCCACGACGTATCGCCTCCTGGGTGGTTGCGATACTACCGAACCCCGTAAGCACTGTAATCGGCAGGTTCGGCAGGTCAGATCGCAACCAGGTAATAAGTTCAAGCCCGTTAGTGCCGGGCATTCGGAGGTCGATTATCGCGCGATCTGGAATAAAGCAGCGTGCCAACTCGCGTCCCTGTATTGCATCGGCAGCACTCGCGACCTCATTTCCCCGTTTTGTTAGGGATAGGGCGAGTCGTTCGCGAAATGGAGGATCGTCGTCAACTACTAGGTATTTCATCAGTCTGGTTCCTCTTCTAACTTTCTTGGTAGCTCAATCTCAACTCTGGTTCCCGCGTCAAGCGTACTCTCTACCCGCAACGCTCCACCAAATCGCTCTGTAAAAAGCTTCGCTATAAATAAACCGAGTCCCATACCACGTTGGGAATCTTTAGTTGTAAAGAACGGCTCGCCAACCTGGCTAAGCTCCTCTTGCGTCATACCTTTACCGGAATCGACTACTTGCAGATATAACTTAGTTGAATCCACCCGCAGTGTGACTAGTACTGGGGCTTGAACACTCGCACCATCGGCGCACGCCTCCAGCCCGTTTTTTACTAGCGCGTGAAGGATGTGACTTAGTCCCTCTTTGGGAAGCTTTATGATGCTCGCATCCGCTTGAGCATCAATCTGTACACGGGACAGCTCCTGCTTCGCGAGGCGATCATTCAAACTTGCCACTAGGTCCGCTAGCGAAAATTGCTGTGGAACCTCGCCGAAGAGTTCCCCTGAACCTTGTCGTAATCGCCCTAGCGCTGCGGAACAGCGCTGTAGCTGCGATCGCAACAGTTCGACATCACCAGTTATCGCTTCAATACTGCGTGATGCTAGTAGATCCCCCTGAAGATCGTCAGCTATTAACATCATCGCTCCGAGTGGTGAGCCTAACTCATGGGCGATCGAGGCTGAGATAGTCGTAACAGCAGCAAGCCTCTCTTCATTTGAGCGCCGCCGCACTAGTTCCTGTTCGCGTCTATCGATCTCGGCGCGCATGCGCTGAACAAAGGCACTGATTAGGAGGGAGATTAATACGAATCCAACTAACATCCCCTCAAGGTGCAGGCTGAATTCGTCTCCTCCACCGTGCCTTTGGCCATGCCCGTGGCCCATCGAAAGCTCGGCAATCGGAATGTACCAACGAAAGAGTGCCGCGTAACACAGCGAACATAAGATTGAGATTCCCCACGTCCAGAAGGCACTGAGCAACATCGCAGCGAGCACGACATGGATCAGGTAGAAAATACTAAAAGGATTCGTGTGTCCGCCGTAGGCGTAGAGTAGGGCGGTTAACAGTGCGACATCAAAGATCAGGACGAACCCCTGCGCTGCGCGCTGCGCAAGCCAGATCTGACCAATGCGGGTTAATAGAAGTAAGTTCGAGAGAATTAGAGTTGCTGAGATTAACGTAAAAGCTGCGGCTGAGAGTTGAATACCCAGAATGTACTTCGCCCCTAGGAATACCAGAAACTGACCAAGTAACGCCGCCCAGCGAATCCGGATTAACCACGCGGCGCTGTGCTGGGCGCTGGAAAGTTGGGGCGTGAGTTTGGCTAGTTTCATTATTCTTATATATTTAACCGTTCACAAAAAATGCCCCGTTTAGGGCAACCCGCCTTCGCCAAGGCTACGGACGTGGTCCAGTGCGGCAGTCCCGCCATAGCCGAAGGCGACGGCGGACAAGAAAGGATAAAAGGTCTCGAAAAGCCAAACAATGAAATAATCCACCAAAAATTTCAAAATTAACCACCCCCCCCGTGAACGGTTAACTAAAATTTTATCTGTCTAATAAAGGGATACCTTGAAAAATCCCCATCCAAAGTACAGATCTGTTTAATTCCATGAAATTCTAGGCACAGTGCTATGTGTGCGTCGAAGATCTCATTTCCCTTTAGTCCTGGATGGCTCGGTAATAGACGAGGCAAAGAATTCCACCACGCATGTGCATCTTCCAAGACCGATACATCAAACTCCTTTAGAAATGTATCTAGAAGATCAACGGCCACGCGGAGCGACAAGGGCTTTTTGAATATTCTCGGATGAGTCAATAATCTTAAAGCTTCAGCAATATTTGTATTGGTGGTAACTAGCGGAGTTCGATTCTCAAGAATCCAATCTTTTGCTCGCTGATGTTCTGGTTGAGAGGACACCAGAGCATAAATGATCAGGTTAGTATCAATTGCAATCAAAGGATCCTACTCTTCTAGTGAATCATACCAATCGCGGCGAGAAGATAGGTCTATTTGTGACGGGCCGCCTAAGTTTACTGATTTCAGGACCCTCTTTTTTTTCTTGACTTCCCTAAGCAATGCCTTCCGCCCAGCAGCAGCCCAGCGTGAGATAACCTCACTCAAGGGACGTCCAGTACGTAGTGCTTCCTCGCGAGCAGCTTTGTAGAGACTCTCTTCGATATTGAGACTGGTCTTCATAGTATCAATTCTAGAATATATACTCCAGATGATCAACTTATATAATCATGCGCCAGGGCGTAAGAATGTTTTCACCACGAAGTAGCGTCCCACCGGTACCAGACGCTGGAAGAGCACGAAGAAAGCCCTGATTTCATTGAATAACGGATGCTTAACTTCGTGACCTTCGTGGTGAAAAATTAAATTGAATGAGTTCAGTCCGTTGCAGGATTCACGCCGAAGCCCTAATCATGCGCTAAATTCTCCCGGCCCTCGCTCACCTTGCGCCAATCTCCAGATACTCCCGTAACTTCTTAGCCTTCTTCGGTCCTACTCCATAGGCCCGCTCAAGTCCCTTGTAGGCGTCAATACTTGGGCCCTGCGCTGCGTGTGCAAGAATTTCGGTCTTGGCCGCTAGCAGCTCACTCGAAGTGCGATCCGCGACCCCGGGGATCCGTTCCAGATCATATTTGTCGGCATACGCAAATATAATCTTGGCACCACACGCCAAGCGCTGCTCGGAATCTCCGAAATCCTCGCAATTATAGCGTAATCGGCCCATCGCCTTGCGGCTGCGATAGCTCTGATAGTGCTGAAGAATCAGTAATCCTAGTGCGGCGCAAACGATTATTAGCGCTAGAGCCTGGGCACTGGTTCGAGCGTTGGTCGGTCGGTGAGAGTGTTTCATGCCCCTCTGTATCGGAGATCTAGCCGAAAAGTTGCTTGAAATTTCACCTCAATGCTATCTTTTAGCCCTACTGTGACCAAAGTATGGCCAAGCAATTCAATATTCCTGAGTTCTACCGGTCTAGCGTAATATCGCTAATTAAGGCTGCGCGCCGTGCAGACGACAACCGTAAGCGCGACCTGAGACCATCTATTATCGACATGGGTCCAGTGGTCTTCAAGCTTGCGCGCCATTTTGGGTTCTGTTTCGGCGTCGAGAATGCAATCGACATCGCCTACCGGGCGCTGGCTGAGAATCCCGATGCGCGGGTGTTCCTATTGAGTGAGATGATCCACAACCCGCAGGTTAACGACAACCTGCGCTCGCGGGGAGTACAGTTTATATTATCACCTGATGGATCGCAGTTAATTCCGTTCGAGGCGCTGCGCTCCGACGATATCGTTATCGTTCCCGCATTCGGCACGACGGTTGAACTCTTTGCAAAACTTGAAGGTTTGGGGATTAATCCGCGCAGCTACGATGCGACCTGTCCCTTTGTAGAGAAGGTTTGGAAGCGCGCAGCGCAGCTGGGCGATCGTGGCTTTACGGTGATAATTCACGGCAAGAATACCCACGAGGAGACCCGTGCGACATTTTCGCACGCTCGGTTGAACGCTCCGAGCTTAGTGATCCTTGATATGGATGAAGCGCAGTGCTTGGCAAGTTATCTGCGGGGCGAGCGTGAACCTGCTGGTTTCTCAAGCGAGTTCGCCGGACGCTTCTCCGAGGGATTTGATCCGGCGCGCGATCTGCAACGCATCGGTGTTGTAAACCAGACCACAATGTTAGCAACCGAAACAAAGGCGATTAGTGATGTGTTGCGTGAGGCGATGCGCGTACGGTTTGGCGCTGAATTGGCCGGAGAACACTTCGCCGATACACGCGACACCCTGTGTTACGCCACATCCGAGAATCAACAATCCGTTCACGCCCTAGTTGAGGCCGGAGGAGATCTGGCTCTGGTGGTGGGGGGATATAACTCTTCAAATACATCACATCTTGTTGAACTATGTGAGCGGCGCTATCCAACCTACTATATAAAGGATGCTGAGGAGATCCTTTCGCGTACAGAGATTCGGCACTTAAAATTGCGCGCTCCTCAACAGCAGTTAACATCTATCGGTTCAAAGGGCTATTCTACCCAGGGAAATGTAGTTATAAGCGCAGATTGGCTCCCCAAAGCGGTCCTTGAGTCGGGTCGTCCTGTCCAGATTATGGTCACTGCCGGGGCAAGTTGCCCTGATGCGCTGGTGGAGCAAGTAGTGCTAAAAATCGCTCAGTTATTTGGAGTCCAAGATCGCCTAACTCCGCAGTTAGCGGCGTTCGATGCGATGTTGGCGGCAAGCCCAGTTTAAAAACTTTATAGGAGTTGTATCCCCATGATGGCTCAAGAAAAGAACATTGATGTGTGCGGAATAGGTAACGGGTTGGTGGATGTTGTGCTTGAGGTTAGTGAAGCGCAGTTTGCGCGATTGAACATTAAGCCCCTCTCGTATGAGCTCATCGACATTACTGTTCAGCAGAAATTGTTGGCCACACTACATGACGCCAGCAGTGTACTGATCTCTGGCGGATCGGTAGCTAATTCCGTAGTGGCAGTTCGACAATTGGGTGGGCGTGCCGGATATATAACTTCACTTGGAGATGACGAATATGGACGGCACTTTAAGCATGAGTTTGCTGAGCTTGGCTTAGCGTTTGGTGGAACACTGAGTGCGGACCGCATGACCGGCACCTGCGCTTCAATCGTTACTCCGGATGCGGTGCGCACTATGCGAGTTTCACTCGGTGCCGCCTTGGATCTGGTGCCAGATATGGTCAATGAGGAGTTAATTGCCCGCTCTAAGTGGTTATTCATCGAGGGCTATCTTTTTTCCAATGGTGAGTCCGGTCAGGCAGCAGTTTTACGTGCCGTTGAGATAGCAAAGGAGTACAAAACCAAGATTGCGTTAACCTGTTCCGATGCCTTTGTTTTAAATGGATTCGGTGATGCGTTACGCCCAGTCGCAGAGAACGCTGATCTGATATTTGCTAATCAGGACGAGGCCGCAGTGCTAGCTAAGGTTGAGGATACAAAAGGCGCATTTGAGATCCTGAGAAAGCGATTTCCAAATCTAGTCGTAACGGCTGGGCCAGAAGGCGCTTTTGTTTCACTCGATGGCAAAACCGCCAAGGTGGAGGCATTTAAGTGTGTTCCACAGGATCTAACTGGAGCTGGTGATATGTTTGCTGGAACCTTCCTCTACGCACTAACCCATGGCGCAAGTGCTGCCGAAGCCGCGCGTATGGGATGCTTTATGGCTAAGCAGGTGATTACCCGCCTTGGAGCCCGTCTGCCAAGTGAGGGGCGGGACTACCGCCAGGAGGCGCTGCAAGCTGCGGCAGCATAGATAATGAAGGAGCTCTTCACGATCGAGAATCCAAAGCTGCGCCTAATCGGCAAAGCTGAGGACGATCGTATGAAGCTCTTTCTCGATGCCCAAGCGTTAGAGCCAGGATTAGTCACGCGCAAGGAATTGGTTGAGGCGCTCGCACCGCAGGTCAAGATCGATGATGCCCATATTGGGGTCATCGATTCGATCGCCGAGGCGCTTTCAAAAGCCGAGAAGGTTAGCGACCGGCGTATCGCCCGTGGTACGCCGCCGCAACCGGGAATTGATGGCAAGCTTCTTCTATTGGTTAAGAAATTCACAGGAAGTGCTGGCTCACGCACCGATGGTGATAACTCTGAAAAGGAGTTGGGCCAACTCAGCAACCTCCACCTTTTTGATAATATCCGCAAAGGCCAGTCTGTAGCGCGGATCTATCCGCCGCACCCTGGTGTTGCCGGTGTTGACGCATTGGCAAAACCAATTGCAGCAACTGACGGTAAGCCTCTCAAGATTGAGTTTGATAAAACCATCTTACAATCCAAGCCGACCCAGAAAGCTGGAGAGAAGCCTGAGAATTTCGACATCTTGGTGGCCCAGAATGATGGACTTTTAACTGATGAGAATGGGCGCCTAATGGTAACCGAGCAGTTAGTCCTTAAGGATGGACTTGATCTGCGATTTGGGAATATCGATTTTGTCGGTGCATTGGTGGTGCGCGGTGATGTCACTCCCGGTCTGTCCGTCAAGGCTGACAAGGGAATTGAGATTAGCGGTGCAATTCGCGGAGGAAAATTGCAGTGTGCCCAAGGCGATATCGTTTTAAAGGGATTTATCTTCGGCAATGCAGATAGCTCGATTAAGTCGCGACAGGTCCTCGGGGGCCGGTCAGTGCATATGCGTGTGGCCCAACAGGCCTGGGTTGAGGCACTCGGTGAGATTCGTATTGATAAGGAGGCCTACGGGTGTACTCTGAGAAGTGGCACATCGCTGTTTATGCCTGAGGGTAAATTAATTGGTGGTGAATGCTTTGTAGTTTGTGGTGTTGAAGCCAAGATTATCGGCAATGACGTCGGGATTAAAACAGTTATTAACTTATGTAGTGATGTCGAAAGTAGCGCCGAGTACGCGACGTTGATTGCTGAGATTCATAACCATGAAAACGCCATTCAACTAATGAAGCTGCACCTGGGGCCATTGGCAACTAAGCCCGAACTAATGAAACGTCTGACCCCAACCCATCGTAATCAGATGGAGAAATTGATGATTAAACTGCGAAGCGTTGAGAATAGTAAGGGAGAATTGCTAGTAAAACGAAAAAAGATCTTAGAATCTGCGCGCCATAACCCGATACTAAGGGTGAATATCCATAAAATCGCGCATGCCGGAACCGTCATCAAGGTTGCGGATGTAGTTCATATACTTAAGGAGGATGTAAAGGGGCCAGCATCGATTGAGTATGTCGCCGAGCGTAAGGAGTTTGAGACTAAGCCGTTGCTACCGTTGGAGTGTACAGTGATTCCACCGGAGGTTGCCGCAGCTAATGAAGCCAAGAAAGGAGCAAAGAAATGACCGAGAAGCATGAAGGTGATGGTGTACTATCGAACTCACAGTTAGAGGCTACCATTCGTGTCGCTTGCAAGGCGCGCTTTGGCTCGCTTGATACTGGGTTTTTATGCCAAACCGTTTCGGCGCTGAATCCAAAAACGCCGATCTGTGTCTCGCGCGCTGATTCGATCACCGCGGTCGTCGCGCAACTAAGATCGAATGCAGTTGGCTGTGTGCTGGTAGTCGAGAGTGACGGTGCGCTGGCGGGGATCTTTAGTGAACGCGATTTAGTAGTCAAAGTGATCGGCACAGCTGCCGATGTGATGTCCCATCCAGTCGAGCGTTACATGACCCTTGATCCCGTTGCTGAGTCGCCAGATATTACAGTGGCGTTTGCATTGAACCTAATGTCACTTGGCGGATTTCGCCATCTGCCCCTTATTGACGACGCGCGCCGCCCGATCGGGTTGCTTTCGGTTAAGGATGTAGTTGATTATCTGGTGATGCGGATGACCGAGGATCTTTTAACCTTTGGCGAGCAGGGGATTGAGGTCTAGACGATTGCAGATTATAACCGAATTTCTTTGAAACGAACGATATATGAGCAACAAGCTATCTCAACACGATCATTCTGAGCACGGGCAGCATCCCAAGACCCGCCCGCTACACCGCGATTGGCGTTGTTGGGTGACAGCGGTGTTAATGCTAATCGCAATCTCTATGTACGTTTTGTCACTCGACGAGGCCGTAGTACCGGGGCCTTGGCTTGCTGGACCAGCTGAAAATAGTGCGCCGGTTCAGCCTTAGATGTCCATATTTTACTAAGAATCGACTACCCAGTATCCTAATACTCGCTGTCCAATAGCGATTATCAAAAGTCGGTGCCAATAAAATTGGCAAGCCTTTTGATATTAATCGCTATAGCGAATATTTGGAGCTCTATATGAAAAGATCGTTACTTGTAGTCGCAATCTGTCTGCTAAGCGCCTGTGGCAGTAGTGGTGGAGATGGCTCCGATAGCCTTGAAGCCCAGATTGGGCTTGATTCTCAATCCCAGACTGGAACCTCAAGTGCCGGGGGGCAGGTTGTTTTTAACTTCAATATTCCTCCAGGAAGTTCAGCATTTCAGATCACTGCGCTTGCAGAGAGCCAGGAGATCGAACTTCTCTCAGTGACTGGGCCAACGGGTGACATTCTAACAACTGCAGATATTGAGACAACTGACGCAACCGCACTTCAGGCGGATATCAATACGTTTAACTATCCAACACTGAGCAATGGAGTCGCGGTTGGTAGCTATCAGGCGACGTATCAGTTGACGACCAGGAATGGTCGTAATCTATCTCCAGACGTCAAGGTGACCTTCACCACTATCGTCAAGTCGGGTGAGACAATCGATTCCGGGGAGCTACTTCTTAATGTTGTCTTCGTCGGTCCCGTAGCCGAATCAACAGAGATTCTGAACAATATAGAGAGTGCTGTTGGCGTAATGCAGGAGATCTACGCAACGGTCGGAATATCCTTTGATGTGCAGTACTATAGTTTCGAGGGTCCCGAGGAGCTTCCGGATCCGCGCAACGGTGATATGCTCTATCTGAGCATTAGTCAGGCAGTACGCCCCGGGGCTGTTAGTCTACTGATGGGAAGTAACGTTAGTAACCTAAGCCGTAATTCTGGTACTCAATTTGGAATCCCTGGTGGTACGCCTGGCCCGGCATTTCCCTCACTTAGGAGTGTTAGTGTACTGAGCATCTCAGCCGTAACTGGTGGCGATGGATTGTTTGACTCCGACGACCGCGGAGCCTTTCAGCTCGGTGACAGTGAAGTTCGAGTTGCTGGTGAAGAGCTCGGGCGACTTGTCGCGCACTATTTGGGATTGCAGGATCCGGTGACCTTTAGTGGTAGCACGGTAGTCTCAACCGATCGAATTGTCGACACTGAATCGTGTATCAACCGAATACAGTGTATCAACGAAAGTCAGCCACGAGGGAATTTCTGTTTTCCCCAGACAGTATCAGTCGATGGTGGTAATGATAAATACTATGCCCGCCGCTATGTTTCGCCACAGCAGGGGGAGTTGATGAAGAGAGGGGTGTTGATGCGCTAGTTAGAGTGGTCCGGAATGAAATTTATTAGTACCGACCTTTTATACCTTTTATAATTGCGACGCGTTGATATCGCATTATAAGCCTCGGTAAACATCCTAAGCTCGTTTTATCCGTTTCCTCACCCCAATTCCCTATCCAGCTCCAGACTCTCCGTTTCTCGGCACTGGCACCCACCCAAAATAAGTATCTCGCGCTGGGCCGTGCTCTACGTAACGATCCCGCATAGCTTCCTGCGGCAGCTCAACATGAACAGCAAAGCAGGTAATCCGTCTGACCAGGCCTGGAAAGCACTCGGCATTGTCAAGTCTTTGACTAACGTCCTCAACTCTAAAAGCTGAGTTTCGTATATCATGAATTCCGAGCTCCTCGGCTAGGGCGCGTCGCGCCCCGAGCAGCACTGATTCATTAGGTAACATCTTCTCAGCAGGCATGGCCCCGAGTGTACGTCGAATACGAACCTGGTCGCATTCCGCTCGCCCATCATTAAATCGCTGTCCCAACTCGATAACTCGCTGTTGTCCATCGGGGGAGGTAACCCAGAGAAGCACCACACGTGAGGTTAAATAGGCCTCACCGTTCTCAAAAGATAGCAGACCTTCGCCGCGCACGATCTCAGTGTGCAGGCACTCAATAGTCTTTGTGCGTCCTGTTCCCCAAGCAGAGTAATCAATTTTAAATTGATCCAGCCACCCTCGAAGGTCCTCTATTGAGCTTCCACAGTATAGTTCAAGGGTGGGTCGGTAATCCTGAAGCGAAAGTAGATCATCCTGCTCAAATTGATCTATCTTGCGCCACGCACTTTGCCATGAATCATGGCGTTGAAGTTTGTCTGCGATCTTTCCAAGTTGATTTGAGTAGTATCGAAACCGCTCTGGATTCTCAGGTCCGACGCGCAGCTCTAGTTGTAACACGCTACCATCAGGGCGGGTTATAGAGAGCCCGTGCAGCGGGCCGCCAGCATAGACATTGTCAGATCGTGCGCCAGTCTCTCTGTGAGCGCCTGTTTCTCCCTGAGCATTCGTCCCGGCCTGAGCAACAAGAATCGGGTCGGACCAGCACAAGATAAGGTAGTTCTCGCCCCCCGGAGAGGTGACATCGAACCCCCAGTACTCATAATTAATCAGCTCTGTATCTAGGCGATCTGCTGTACGGCAGATCTGACGTGCATTGCCAGCGCTGCGCGCGAAACTCGCGGCCTCACGTCGGTCTGGAGAAAACGCACTGCGGCTGAACTCTTGACCACCAAAGCGAAGATCCTGACGGCTTCTAGCTTGATCTGTGTTGTATGGCGCGCTGGTCACTACCACTTCCGTTCAAACTAAAGATGCGACTACCGCCTAATTGATATCCAATTTTCGATTGAGATCCAAGAGGTATTTTAAGCAAGTTAAAGCAATCTAATCCCTAAAGCTCCCAATAGCGTGCTCGCCCAATTCTCGCTCCAGCGTTGGACCCATTTACTTCTTACTATGTTAGGACACTGTTTTACTTGCTAAGTTTGCCGTAACTGGTCAGCATAATTTTAACGAATTAACCTAATGTGCAGCATCTGCTGAATGTTTTGCTTTGATTCACCTTTTGGGTATCCGTTCACGCCTATGGCAATTCAGGATTTTTAACTGATTGATTTCACAAAGAGTTCAGCGAGAGCATCGAGAAATTCCCCCTCACTGTACTCGCTGGCCTCATTGTGAAAATGTATTTGACGACCCCCGTGAACGCTTACCCTTTTGGTCCTTTCTTGTCAGCCCCTGATCTCGGCAGTCTTTTTTTGACCAGTTACGGACTAGCGGACAGACGCTCGCTATAGCGATTATCAAAAGTCGGTGCCAATAAAATTGGCAAGCCTTTTGAAATTAATCGCTATAGCTCGCGTCAACGATTGGGGCTTAAAGTGCTTCGCACGAAAGCTCCGCCCACCGATTTGCTTCCGCCTCGGCTCGACGACCTGCTATTTCAACTAGGCGCTAGTAACGGCCGAGTCGAGACGGGCCGCAGATCGGCACCTGAGAGGCTGTGTTCTGTTAATTTTTAAGTGCTGAACAGTTACGAGCTACATATGTCGATTTCAGCCTACGCCGGAAAGCCCGCCCCAGAGGAGTTGTGGATCGATGTACCTGGGCTATTGCGTAAGTACTACAGCTCCCGCATAGATTTAGCCGATCTTCATCAGCTTGTGAGTTTCGGCACGAGTGGTCATCGTGGTTCCTCATTGCTTGGAACATTCACAGAGACGCACATTCTCGCGATCATGCAGGCAATCTGTGATTATCGAAGGTCCCAGGGAATAAACGGACCGCTATATATTGGCAAAGATACGCACGCCTTGTCGGGGCCAGCACAGGTGACAGCGCTTGAGGTCCTTGCAGGCAACTGCGTTCCGACGATCGTGCAGCGCAATGATGGAGTAACCCCAACTCCGGTAATCTCACGAGCAATCCTTGTTCATAACCGCGCGCGAACTTCAGGCCTGGCTGATGGGATCGTGATTACCCCATCGCATAATCCTCCGGAGGATGGCGGGATAAAGTATAACTCCACCAACGGTGGTCCCGCAGATACCGATGTAACCCGAGTAATCGAGACCCGTGCAAATGAACTCCTCAGAGGGGGAAATATTGGAGTGCAGCGTGCCTCGCATCGGCAGTCCGAGTTCATTCAGTATCAAGACCTAGTGCCGGCATACGTTCAGGACCTAGCGAGTGTCGTTGATATGCAAGCGATCGCCGCAGCCAAACTAAAATTGGCTGTTGATCCACTTGGTGGCTCGTCATTGCCGTATTGGGAGCCGATCCGCGCAACCTACGACCTTGATCTTACAGTTGTGAATGCGCAGCTCGATCCGCAGTTTGCCTTTATGGCAGTCGATCACGATGGCAAGATTCGCATGGACTGCTCCAGCCCTTACGCCATGGCAGGCTTAGTTAGATTGAAACATAGTTATCAGATCGCTTTCGCAAACGATCCGGACGCCGATCGCCACGGAATCGTGACGCCAAGTGTTGGACTGATGAACCCCAATCACTTTTTAGCGGTAGCGATTGATTATCTATTGAAGCACCGCAGTGCTTGGTCGGACCTAGCAGTAATCGGAAAAACGCTAGTAAGTAGCAGTATGATCGACCGAGTAGTGCATAGAAACGGCCGCAAACTTTTAGAGGTGCCCGTGGGTTTTAAATGGTTTGCTCCGGGACTTTACGATGGTAGCTGTTGTTTTGGTGGAGAGGAGAGCGCAGGAGCCAGTTTTCTACGCCATGATGGTAGCGCCTGGAGCACTGACAAGGACGGATTAATTATGGATCTGCTGGCAGCCGAGATCTTAGCAGTCACGGGGAGAGATCCCGGCGAGCACTATCAAGCGCTGACCGAGGAGTTCGGTGCGCCATTCTACACCCGCATTGATGCTGCTGCGACGCCGGAGCAGAAGGCTAAACTGCAGAAGCTTTCTGCGGCACAGGTTGTCGAATCTCAGTTAGCTGGTGAGCCGATTAGTTTGAAGTTAACTAGGGCCCCAGGCAATTACGCACCGATTGGTGGGCTAAAGGTTGTTTCCGAAAACGGATGGTTTGCGGCCCGGCCCTCGGGCACGGAAGATATTTATAAGATCTATGCCGAGAGTTTTAAGAGCCCAGAGCATCTAGCGCAGATCCTGGATGAAGCGCAGGCGATGGTGGCGCGGGCGTTGGGGTAGGAGGTGACACCTATAGATGCCGTACGAAAAATACTAGAGTATCTCGCCCCCCAATCTGCTAGCGTTCGCCCTGTCGTAATTTTGCAATCATATTGACGGAAAATGAAGATGGCTAATCACTCAAAGCGATCCAAACCCAGCCGTATGCCGCCTGCATTTCGTTCCCCGGCAGTTAAGCCGCTTACCAAACTTCCGGCCTGGAAGGCGCTAAAAGCCAACGCCAAAAAGATGCAGGGAGTGCACCTGCGTAAACTATTCGCGGCTGACTCTAAGCGCGGTCAACGTATGACCCTCGAAGCGGCGGGTATTTTTCTGGACTACTCCAAAAATCGGATCACCGATCAAACTATCAAGCTTTTAATGCAGCTCGCCAATGAGTCCGGCCTACGCCAACGAATCGACGCAATGTTTCGGGGTGATAAAATTAACGTGACTGAGAATCGTGCGGTGCTACACATAGCGTTGCGGGCCCCGAAGGGCGCGTCAATTATCGTTGAAGGCAGGAACGTAGTGCATGATGTGCACGCGGTCTTGGACAAGATGGCACAGTTTTGTGAGCGCGTGCGCAGTGGAGCGTGGAAGGGGCATACCGGAAAAGCGATTTGCAATATAGTGAATATCGGCATCGGTGGATCGGATCTCGGTCCAGTAATGGCATACGAAGCGCTGCGCCACTATAGCCAGCGCAATCTGAACTTTCGCTTCGTTTCAAATATTGATGGGATTGACTTTGTAGAGGCTACTCAAGATCTAAATCCGGCGGAGACTCTGTTTATAGTGTCTTCAAAAACCTTTACCACGCTGGAGACGATGACTAATGCGGAGTCGGCGCGTAAGTGGTTGTTCTCCGGTTTAGGTGGGGATACCAAAGCGGTGGCGAAGCATTTCGTCGCCGTGTCAACAAATGCCGAGAAGGTCTCTGCATTCGGGATCGATACGGCCAATATGTTTGGATTCTGGGATTGGGTTGGGGGTCGCTACTCAATGGACTCTGCGATTGGACTCTCGACTATGCTTGCCGTAGGCCCAGGAAACTTTCGCGCCCTGCTCGCCGGCTTTCACCAGATGGATGAACACTTTCGCACAGCTCCATTCGCCAAGAATCTGCCGGTGTTAATGGGATTACTTTCGATCTGGTACAACGAGTTTTTTGGAGCGCAAACGGTTGCGGTTCTGCCGTATGAGCAGTACCTAAAACGGTTTCCGGCGTACCTACAACAGTTGACGATGGAGAGTAACGGAAAATCTACGACCCTCAGCGGCAAGCGTGTTGATTATCAGACCGGTGCGGTTTATTGGGGCGAGCCGGGAACTAACGGCCAGCACTCGTTCTATCAATTGATTCATCAGGGTACACGCTTTATTCCCTGCGATTTTATAGCCTTCACCAAAGCGCTTACACCGCTTGGCCGTCATCACGATATTCTATTAGCTAATGTGTTTGCGCAGGCGCAAGCCTTGGCGTTTGGCAAGACAGCCCAGGAGGTAGCAGCAGAGGGCACCTCCGCTGCTCTTGTTCCGCACAGGGTGTTTGAGGGCAATCGTCCTTCAAATCTCATTATGGCCGATAAGCTCGATCCGGCCACTCTGGGCAAACTCGTAGCGCTATATGAACATATTGTTTTCACTCAAGGGACGATCTGGCAGATAGACTCGTTTGATCAGTGGGGGGTGGAGCTGGGTAAGGTATTGGCACAGCGCATCGTTGCTGAGCTTGAGAGCAAGGCGGCCCCTAAGTTGACCCACGATAGTTCAACGAACCACCTAATTTCACGCTATCGCAAGATGAAGAGCTCGGTTTAGATTAGAGGTCCGAGTTAACCACATCAATTAAGGATACGTTTATGAATAATTCAAAGATGCAGCTTGGAATGATCGGTTTAGGCCGTATGGGCGCCAACATGGTGCGCCGATTAATTAGAGATGGTCACCAGTGTGTGGTCTTTGATCGATCGCCGCAGACCGTTACGGAGCTCGCAAAGGAGAATGCCACTGGGGCATCCTCGTTGCAGGATTTTGTGAAGAAACTTGCCGCTCCACGTACGGTCTGGCTAATGGTTCCCGCCGCTGTTGTTGATAGTTCAATTGCCGAGCTCGTTCCGCTCCTTGAGCGTGGCGATACGATTATCGACGGCGGCAATTCTTATTACATTGATGATATTCGTCGCGCCAAAGAGCTAACGGCAAAGGGGATCCACTACATGGATGTTGGAACTAGTGGTGGCGTCTGGGGTCTTGAGCGTGGCTATTGTATGATGATCGGTGGCGAGAAGGATGTAGTCGATCGACTTAATCCGATCTTTGCAACCTTGGCACCGGGAATTGGAGAGATTCCGCGCACGCCGGGGCGCGAGAAGTTGGGCGGAACGGCAGAGAATGGATATCTACACTGTGGCCCGTCTGGTTCAGGACATTTCGTAAAGATGGTTCATAATGGAATCGAGTACGGAATTATGGCGGCTTACGCTGAAGGTTTGGGTATCCTACGTGATGCCAACATTGGAAAGCAGGATCACGAGGTCGATGCCGAGACCACGCCGCTGCGCAATCCAGAACACTATCAGTACGAACTGAATGTAGCAGACGTTACAGAGGTCTGGCGTCGCGGTAGCGTAATTTCATCGTGGCTATTGGATCTAACGGCAACTGCCTTGGCAAAGGATCAGAACCTATCAAAATTTGCTGGAAAGGTTGCAGATTCCGGTGAAGGACGGTGGACAATAATGGCTGCAATCGATGAGGGTGTACCGACTCCTGTGCTAACGGCATCGCTATACTCGCGATTTTCATCGCGCGGCAACGCTGATTACCAGAACAAGGTGATCTCAGCAATGCGCTTCGGATTTGGTGGACACGTCGAGAAGGCCGAAAAGTAAACCTACGCCGAATCCGGTATGGAGATCCGTATACTGCCAGATGCCGACCGAGTGGCTAGTGCTGCTGCTGCATTTATTGCCAGCGAAGCTCGCAGTGCCATAGCTGCGCGTGGGCGTTTTGTAATGGCAGTTAGTGGCGGGAGTACACCGTGGGCGATGGTTCGCGAGTTAGCAATCGAGGAGCTTGCTTGGGATAAGGTGCATGTTGTGCAGGTTGATGAGCGGATCGCACCCCCCGGAGATCCCGAGCGTAATCTGACCAATTTATGTGCGAGTTTCGGCGCGCGGCTAGCATCTCGGGTACAGATTCAAGCGATCTCGGTGGAGATCTCTGATCCTGAAGAGGCCGCAAGGATCTACGCGGCTAGTCTTCAAGAGATTACAGGCTCCCCGGTGGTGCTTGATCTTGTGCATCTTGGGCTCGGATCGGATGGTCATACGGCGTCGCTAATTCCAAATGATCCGGTGCTAGATGTTAGTGAGCGCGATGTTGCAACTACCGGATCTTACAATGGGCGTCGCCGCATTACGCTTACATATCCGATAATTAATCGTGCAAGACAGGTGCTTTGGCTAATCACCGGAGCGGAGAAGCAGGAGATGCTGGTGCGTTTACGGGAAGGCGATGTATCAATTCCGGCAGGAAGAGTTAAGAGTGTGTCTGCACTAGTGCTCACTGATATTGCTGCTGGGGCGTTATTGGGGCGAGGTTGAGGGTCGGAGAGTAAAACATGCTCCGCGAGAGGCCTCACTATTTTCGCCTCACTATTTTCACCTCACGATTTTCTCTCCACCTCACGATTTTCTCCCTCACGATTTTCTCTCACGATTTTCTCCACCCCAGCTTTTTCGAAAATTCAAGTTTTCATCGCCATGTGACGCGGATCTTTATAGCGATTATCAAAAGTCGGTGCCAATAAAATTGGCAAGCCTTTTGAATCTAATCGCTATAGGTTGTTGTTTTGATTCGCTTTCGCGAATCTATAGCGGTTTGCAAAAGCTATTATAT
>Ga0163148_10003408_pt1 | contig 17601 bp, 18 predicted proteins | sample OliLakLV19MP7P2_FD_148606 | JGI IMG/M metagenome (GOLD analysis project Ga0163148, IMG submission 148606) | Freshwater microbial mat bacterial communities from Lake Vanda, McMurdo Dry Valleys, Antarctica- Oligotrophic Lake LV.19.MP7.P2 | ecosystem: Environmental > Aquatic > Freshwater > Lake >...
GTATAGACAATATATATAAGATATTATCTTATTTTCAAGTCGAAAATGGCTTTATTTAAATTGTTTTAGTGTATCGATACAGAATTTTATGTATCGTTAAAGATGCATATAAGTAAAAAATAGTTTTTATGTATCTTTTTCTTGAAACAAAATTCTTCCTTTTGGTGTTTTTTCTATCTTTTTTAGTTTTATCAACAATGGTTCGATATCTTCTTCGATGGTTCTTTCATGTACTCAGAGTGTGGTAGCGATTGTTTTTATTCACAATGCTCTTTCTCAGAAATCTTCCAGAAGATTTAAGTATGCTTGGTGTAAGGGAGTCAGTCATCATTGCTGTAATTGCAAGTCCTGCCAAAATATTTCTCGTCTCTCGGGAGTCACTACTAAATCATCACGTCAAAAGTGAGCGGTGAGTCGATCGAGAAGTTGCTTACTGAGATTGCCTATTTCCCTAGGGACGGAAGTAGAGTAGGTACACATGGTATCAATGAGTTTAATGGGTTGTATTGTAATCCCAAAGCGGGCGAGTTGATTAGTTAACAAGAAAGATTTTTCAGGTACACTGTACTCCATAAAATGAAGTTTGTAGACGAATCTGTTTTTTAAGGGGGCAGTTAGTCATTCAGGCTTTGTTGTTGCTCCTATGAGCGTAAATGGATGCAGATTTATTCTAAGTGGTTTTCAATCAGGGAGAATCATATCGATAGCAAAATCTTCCATAGCTACGTACAAAACTTCTTCTATAACCGCTTTACATCTATGTAATTCATCAATAAACAATACGTCATGTGGCTGAAGACTGTTGAGTAATGAGATAATATCTGCTGGTTTAGTGAGTGCATAAGCAGTTATATGATGAACACGAACTCCCATTTCATCAGCAATGAGGCGCGCAAGAGTAGTTTTCCCATGCCCACTTGGTCAGGTAAGTAACATATGTCAAAGCGGAGTTTCTGCTATTTTTGCTCACTGTACTGCAGTAGTTATGATTTTTATGATATGTTTTTGCCCAACAAAAGACTCCCAATCAGTTATCCTGAGGGTTGAAATTGTTCTTGAGCTGCGTGTGGTTTCGATACGTTGAATTTCCATAGATGAGGAGAAAAAAGATGTATTCAGAGTATAGTTTTCTATGCTATGGTCAATGGAAGTTTACAGATCATCAAACTTCTTGGTTTTTTGACTTACATGAGATAAGTATATATACTTTACTATATAAAGATTTTATTATTTACCATGATGCCATGAAGACATGGGTCTTAGTGAGCTGAATTCTTCTCTTGTGAGCACTTTTATGATACTTATTATTTTTACTGAACTCACCAAATTCATTTATTGGATCTCAGGCAACTAACTCATATAATTGAACGTTTCAAAACAAACCGATGCCTGTTTCTCCTTATTGACCTAAATCATCGGATTCGTATTCTCCATTTCAGACACAATCTTATACAGATAAGACTATCGTCATAGAGTAAAATAGTAAGAAAAAGCATATTTACGTGCAAATAAAAAAAATGTAATTGTCTTGCAAATATGTTGAGAACATCTATACTCAGAAGTAGATATTTCGTCTCTATTTCAGCCACTTCGTGTTGATGAACGACAACAAACTAAAAGAACTTTTGTGAATCGTTATTGATCACTACATCTCAAAAGGAGAACCAATCGGTTCTAAGTTTTTGCATTCTCTCGAGGATACTGACTACGCGCCATCTACTCTCAGGAAATATTTAAATATATTGGAAAAAGAGGGTCTCTTGTATCAGCCGTATCATAGTGCAGGCAGGATTCCAACTGCACAGTGACTTTCTAGCTACATGGATACCATTCTTTCATTGCCTGACTGAGAAAGTACTGATGCTGTAGATCTTGTGACTTTTGATATCGATTACGCAAGAAATGATTTAAGAAGTATTGTTGAAACACTGGGAGGATATATGGATGGAGCAGTCGTTGGTTTCTTGAAAGAAGATGAGTATTTCTATCTCTGACTAAACAATTTGTTGAAAGAAAGTTTGTTGTGAGATGTCGATACTACGAGATATTTGATTAAGTTTATCGAAGGAAAAGAGATAATACAGACGCTTGACAAAAAAATGATGAAGAAATGAGTTGTCTATTATACCGTATTGGACAATGATGAAAAACTCATTGCAATCGTTTATACGAAGCTAGAAGTCAATTGATTTGATGCTGTTGTCGCTGTTATATGACCTGCGAGAATTGATCATAAAAAAAATATTTTGTTACTTAAAAAATTTATCATTACATAGGGTATGTGAGCAAAACGTAGGTCTGAAATTCTTAAAGGTAATGAATCGCTTCATTGAAATGATTTTTTAGAATTACAAAAATGACTTACTGAATTAAAGAGTGAGTTACATCTGAAAACGAATATTGACAAAACGAATGATCATATATTACAGCATTTGTCTAAAAGCATTGCCACACTACTAAAGTATGAGGGGGCTTGGAAAGAAGCAGAATTAGATAATTACCCAGAATTGATTGAATTAATGCGTCAGACGTTTCATGAATTTGGTGACTGAAATCAATATTCCTATAATATTTCTGGAGAAAAAAAACTGTTGCTTGTATTAATAAATAATGTGTTAGCATGAATTTGAAGAAGAAAACAAGAACGCCTCGTTGTATGATATATTGAAGAAGCAGTAAAATTCTTTTCATCTCTTCGTTTGGGATGAGTATATTCGTTTCTTTTAGAAAAAGCTACATAAAACATAGAGAAATCTGTCAACATACATACTAACTAAATATTTGCTTTTCTATTTCTTTTTTTCCTATGGTTCCTAAAGTACAAAGCGCATGAGGTGTTGTTTATCATATTGATCAAAAATCTGGTGAATATAGATATTTATTGGTAAAAAGATTTGCTCTTTCAAAGAAAGTGGAACGAATTGCTCCAAAAGGTAAAATACATCCAGCAGAAACTCCTGAACAAGCTGCGTTGAGAGAGATACAAGAAGAGACGTGATTACTGGTAAAACATTTACAGATCAAACAACTTATAGATACGGTATCACTTCAGCTGTATACTGATTCTGGAGAGTTGTGAATTGATAAAGATATAACCTACTATCTCGTCAAATATGATGGTGACCCTGACGCAGTTAAGATAGCAGACACGGAATGATTTCTCGGCATGTACAAGTGGGCAAAGATACAAGAAGTGCTGTCACTAGTAATTTATAAAGATCTCAGAGAAGTGTTTAGAAAAGCTCATGCAAAAATTTGAACAGTTAGTCAAAGAGATACATTTATCGATAAATTATTCTAGATGATAGAAGCAATATTTCATGGACACTCATTTGTAGAGATTGCTCTTCCTCACGGAAGCATTTTGATCGATCCATTTATTACCTGAAATATGCATGCAGACTGTACGGTCGAACAGATTACTGAGAAAAATATCTTAGCTGTATGTCTTACCCATGGACATGGTGATCACGTAGGTGATACCGTACAGATAGCAAACGATGCGAACTGTCCTGTAGTTGCTATGGTAGAGTTGTGTGACTGGTTGTGAAAACAATGAGTACATAAACTGGAATCTCACAATATCTGATGAACGTTTAGGCAAGATGGCTGGAGTGTGAAATTTGTGCGTGCATTTCATAGTAGTAGTACGCCAGATGGTACGTATGCTTGACTCGCAGCAGGATTTATCTTTCGTATAGGAGAAAAAACGATATACCACGCTGGTGATACGTGACTATTTGCAGAAATGTGATCTTTTGAGAAATATGCTCTTGATCTTGCATTTTTGCCTATAGGTGATAGATTTACCATGTGAATCGATGATGCGTTGATTGCAGCACAGCGTATTTGTTCAAAGATAGTTGTGCCGATACACTTCGATACGTTCCCACCTATCAAGGCTGATGCGCAAGGGTTTGCACGCGAACTTATGGCTCAAAATATAGCCGTACCAAAGGTACTTAAACCATGACAAGCAGTAGTACTCTCTTAATTTTAGTTTTTTATTGTCGCCTATGCAACGAAAAGGATATTCTGACTCATTTGATAAAAAAACGGTATCTACTAAACCTTCGTCTGATGACATAGAGTTAAATGAATATGCACATGAATTCGTGACGAAGAAAGCACAAGCTTTTTCAAATGTTATTGAGTTTCTTGTCGGTACGATTTTATTAGCTTTTTGTCGATTTTATTTGCAGACGCATCCAGCAGAAAAGGTGTCTTTGTTTTCTGGAGTAGAAGTAATGTGGCAAAAAGCACAGATTTGGTTTTCTCAGATGTCTGCTGAAGATGCACTTCTCCTGGGACAGAAGCAAAACTTGGAAAAAACGATGCAAGAGATTGTCTTACTTAGTAAAGAAAATAGTTGTGTAGATAGCGATGCAAGAAAAAGTATAGCTGATAGTTTTGCTAGATTGCAAGCTATGGATCTAGAGGAATACAAGATAAAAGAGAGATCATTTAATACCGTCGTGAGTTTGTATTACACGAAAGTAAAAAGTGACTGTGAAAAGTAAGAATATTTATTAAGTAAGAAATTATATGAAAAAACTTCCTTTAGCTTTAATTAATCAAAAAGAATGAACATATGACTGTGGTTTATGTTGTAGTGAAATGGTAGCTCAACAAGTATGCACATCTTATGCTGCTGATGTTCGCAAATCTTTACATGTATATGCATGAGTGTGAACTTTTCTTCCTCAAATTTGATATTCATTTTTGCAAAATAATTGTCATGTAGAATTAGTATGATTAAATCCCCATCTCTTTACTAAAGCTGATATATGACAATCTCAAGAAGACTATAAAATACGCTTGAAAGAGTTGTTACCTATCTTAGGTAAGAAATATGTATGAATGAAATGGTTTATAAAATTTATTAATGCAGGATGATTACTTGTTCCAAAAATTATAAATAGAGAATGTATCGAAAATGCATTGGATAACGATACATATATAATTGCAAGCGTGACTGATAGTTGGCTTTATAATAAATGAAATCCAAGTTATAACTTTCATTACATATGTATTTCTTGATATGATGAAAATAACTTTTATGTACATGCTCCATTAAGTAAAGAGAGGAACCTTTCCCACTATTGTCTTATTAAAAAAGAAGAATTACTTTATTCAATTCATGCAAGTTCATATGGTGATGTAGATAATGGTTGTTATTTACTTATTAAAAATCAAAATGAAAATTAATCTCTATAATACGATGACCCGTTCTCTCGAAGAATTTACTCCTGTAGATCCGACCAAGGTAACTATCTATTCGTGTGGACCTACGGTATACTCACGTCAACACCTTGGTAATCTCAGGGCAGCTTTTTTGGTTGATCTGTATAAAAATGTGATCAAATATATCGGTGGGTATCCAGTTACTCATGTAATGAATATTACTGATGTGGGTCATCTCACAGGTGACAATGAAGGTGATGCAGATCACGGTGAAGATCGTATGGAAAAAGGCGCGAGACAGCAGGGTATTACCGCACGAGATGTTGCAGAAAAGTTTACTAAGATATATATGCAAGATTTAGCTTTGTTGAATATAGATCACTTTGAGGTGATGCCGCGTGCAACTGACCATATTGCAGAGCAGATAACGATGGTAGAAGAATTAGAGAAAAAATGATATACCTATATCATCGAAGGAGATGGTGTATATATGGACACGAGTAAAGTTACTAACTATGGTAAACTTATAGGAAAAAAACATATGGAAGGACTTGAACAACGAGCAAGAATTAACGATGCGTGAAAAAGAAATGTCACTGATTTCGCTCTCTGGAAGTTTAATACCACGGGTAAAAAACGTGATATGGAATGGGAAAGTCCTTGGTGAATAGGTTTTCCATGATGGCATATCGAATGTAGTGCGATGAGCATGAAGTATCTAGGTAATCATATAGATATTCATACGTGAGGTATGGAACATATCGCTATTCATCATACGAATGAAATCTGTCAGTCAGAGTGTAGTCATGGTCATACGCCGTGGGTAAATAATCGAGTGCACAACCAACGACTTATGATGAATGGAAAAAAGATAGCAAAATCTGATGGTAATGTAGCTTTTATGAACGAGGTGATCGAAAAGTGATACTCTGGAAAAGATCTTAGATACTTTTTCCTCCAGGCACATTATAGATCATTTCAGGATTTTACCTGGGAATGACTCGAAGCTGCAAGTAAAGCGAGAAGAAAACTGAAATTTAAATTACAAAATACACCATGGAGAATTGATCTATCAAATACAATTAAACCGAAAACTATGAATATTGAAAGTAAGTTATGAAATCATATTATATCTTATTTAAGTAATGACTTTGATACTGTAAGAGCAATAGCATTACTTCACGAATATACATGATTTGATATTGAGACTCTTCAAGATTTAGTTGCAATTGATGTATGTATTTTGAAAATTTGATTGTTTGAGGAAGAGGAAATTATTGAAATTCCGGAAAATATTAAGACACTAGCAGAACGCAGACGACAAGCAAAGATTGTGAAGAACCGAACACTTGCTGATGAACTTAGAGATGAACTTACTGCTGAGTGACGAACTATGCTAGATGGAAAAGAAACGTACGAACTACAAAAGATATAATTTTGAGTCGGAAATAAACGTCTTTATATAATAATCATGTCATCCTGTTTACCCTCGACGTGTCGGGGAGCTTACGAAGGATCTATTTTTCAATTAAGCCTAATTTTGGAATGAGAATACAATGGATTCTTCACTGTCGCTCAGAATGACTAAGAAATATGCTTATTATGGCTTAATGGAAAAAAGTGTGTGGCTCTAATATCTACTTCTTGTGCTCGGTCCATAAAGAAGTAATATCTTCCCGGTTACGATATTGTTCTGGAGGAGGTATGGTAAAGAGAGGAATCGGTGAGATAATAAAGGTATGTGATCATCTGTAAAATAGGTTTTCTTGACGAGATCAAGACCGTGTTCACGTGCTTTTTAACTGTCTGCGTTCAGGAATGAAAGAAATACTTCATCACAGCACTGGTCAAGAAACAAGGTAATGAGTAAGAGAAAATTCATATCATTCGTGAGTATTTTGCTGGAGAAGAGCACGAACTCAAAACTCAGGAAATCTTATTTTTGCAGTTACTTTTCCTAGAGAGCTAACGACTGCATCGACTCACCTTTCTTTTCCATCTATAAGTATTTGAGTTGTTCATGAAGCTGAAGATATAAGATGTTGATCTGTTTGTTCAGTCAGCAGTTGAAACAAGGGAAGTGTCTGTAAACTACGTACATCTTGAGGAGTATTTTCTTGCTTGATTCGCGTTTTTTCGTATGCTTTGAGATAGGATCGTGCAACGAGCAGAAACTCATTTGTAGCTCATGATTGTTGTACTGTAATAGTATCTAGATACCACCAGGTCGTTGTTCATGACCAAATAAAATGAGTCTGAAAAGAAAGGTTGATAAGATGAAGATTTTTTTCTTTATCTCAAGAGTTTTCAGCCAATGTATCATTTGCTATAAAGGCCCCACTTCCGACTATAGTTCATGACCCAATCGTATTTCCTATCCATACGGTTTGCAGAGCTTGAATAGATCAGGAAAAAACCGGAATGACCATACTTTTATCAGCGGTGAGGAGAGGAGTGCGTAATCATATATCTATATTTACAAGTAATGTTTCTTGACGAATAGGTCGACTAGAAACTGTTTTTTCTCGTTCTCCCAAAGGGTGATTTTCTTTTTCAGAAAAACTTTGTCGAATTGTTTTTGTACTATCAGTCGATCATCAGGAAAGATATTTCTTATCTAGGAAAAACGCACTTCCTCATAAGAAAACGATAATCAGCCCAATAATACAAAAACGTAGTATCGGATGATTGGGGAGTAACCTGCCCATAGACATTGAAAAGTAAAGATCAAGGATCGTTCTTTATATCTACCAATCTTCTTAGAAAAAAATTCCTTGATGTAAACGAGACCTACTGTCTGAATAATGTCAGTGATTGAGTAGAGAATAAAAAAAAATGTCAGCATTGCAAGAGCTAGAAATTGCTTTATTACGAAAAAACTATGAAAAAAATAATATCTCATAGAGAATTGAGAATTGAAATCATCATAAGAATCAATAGATTTCTCTTATGAATGCACTCCGTCTTGAAGAAGTAGTTTCTACCGTCCAAACTTATTTTGATAGGCAATTTTCAGGTAAGAAGTTTTGGTGTCAGGCAGAAGTCATGCAAGCAAAGAAACATAAAAGCAGAGTATATCTAGATCTTGTCGAGTATGATGCGAGAGGCGCACTTATAGCAAAAATGAAAGCTATAGTTTGGGAGTATGATTTACTGGCTATATATCTCCAAGCGCATTGATTGTCTACAATAGATGAATTGCTAGGGAAAGTGATTATGTTTGAAGCATCGTGTAATTTTCATGCACAACGATGATTGAGCCTTCACGTCCAATCACTATCACATGAGTTTGCTCGTGGTCAGTTACAAGTTCAACAAGAGCAAATCAGATTATACCTTCGTGAGCAGGGTATTTACGAAGCAAATAAAGAACAACGTTTTGGTTTGCCACCTTTACGTCTTGCCGTGATTAGCTCACCTACGTCTGAATGATTACGTGATTTTCTGACCATTATTGATCAGTCTCCACGAACGCTCGAGTATGAGCTTTTTGCAGCAAGTATCCATGGTGAAACAGCTAAATGAGAAGTTGCAGAACAATTACAAAAAATTACTGAACAAGTAAATCGTTTTAGTGCGGTAGTCATTACGAGAGGATGATGATGAGGGGAATGACTAGTACGACAAAATGACCAAGCAATTGCAGAATATATCTGCCGTTTATCAATACCAGTCATTATCGCTACAGGACATACTTCCGATAGATCACTCCTTGATGAAGTAGTACGATACGCTGCAAAGACACCAAGTGACGCTGCACATCTCATTATCGATTGAATAGAACAGATGCAAGGTCGTTTGCACCGTATTCGAGAGGAAGTAAGTGAAGCTGGAGAAGAACGTTTGGAGCTTTACAGAAGTAAGGTGGCTTTTTGGTATGATTGAATTATTTATCAATGAGCTTTTCTTCATGGACGTATGCTTGAGCGTGTAGAAAATCGACGATGAGCGATCAGATTACTCGGTCCTGAACAACAACTTACTCGCGGATATGCACTGGTAAAAGACCTTTCTGGGAAGTATATTACAAAAGATGTCGTGGAAACCTTACAATGAGGGCAACGTCTCCATGTTTACTTATATGATAAAGAAATAATGATAAGTGTAGAAAAGATCCAGAATAAAGAATAAAGAATTTTTTATAGTGTAGAGGAATTTCTGAGTTTATACTCTATAAAAGCATTCCTCTCCACTGAATGATGTATCCTGTAGGGGAAAGTTCGCAAAGTTACTTTTATACTATACATTTGATAATGGAGATACTCGTAACCTGATGAATGTGATTCATCTGATCACATACCGTTGTGGAACTTCTCGAAGAAGGGATTGACGTTATTATCCTGGATAACTTAAGTAATAGTAAAACGTCTGTCTTACAGGCAATAAAAGAGATTACTCACAAAGAGCCGATCTTTATCCAGTGAGATGTTCGTGATGAAGAGTTATTAAAGAGTATCTTTGATCAGTACGATATTGCATGAGTCATTCATTTTGCAGCAAAAAAAGCAGTGGGGGAGAGCTGTACTGATCCACGACGTTACTATCAAGAGAATATTGTGGGTATGATGACGCTGACCAAAGTAATGAGTGAAGCTTGATGTAAAAAAATAGTATTTTCTTCTAGCTGTACCGTCTATGATCCTGAGCAGAGTACCGCGCCATTTACTGAAGTTGCACCTACAGGAAATAATTTTTCACCGTACTGAACGACCAAGTACGTCAATGAACTGATTTTACGTGATCTTTCATTACATCAGTGATTTGGAGCTCTTAATTTGAGATATTTCAACCCTATATGAGCACATAGTTCGTGACTGATCGGAGAAGATCCTACTCAACTACCAACAAACCTCCTTCCCGTTATTTTTCACGTGCTTACAGGAGAAAGAGATCATGTGGATATCTATGGTGATACGTATGATACGCCCGATGGGACCTGTCTCAGAGATTATATTCATGTCGTAGATTTGGCAAAGGCTCACACTGCTGCATGGAAACGGCTGACTCAGCAAGAGTTACCTTTGGTTGAAGCAATCAATCTATGAACAGGAAAAGCAACCTCAGTGAAAGAACTTGTTGCAATTACTGAAAAAGTCACTACACAGAGCGTAAAAGTACGTCTAGTTGCGCAAAGATCTTGAGATATTCCTGTAGCTTACGCAGAGCCTTGAAAAGCGAAAAAACTCTTGTGACGAGAGGCAACATTGACAGTAGAGGATGCGGTACGTGATGGATGGAAATATAATACATCGAGCATAAGTTTAGACTAATCCAATCGTCCGATTTACTTAGTAGTAAAAGGATTTTGAGAAATAATAATAGTCTTAATTCAAAATCTATTTACTCTATATCTCAAAAAGTAGTTCATAATTATGTTTATTATTTTATCAACGGGACTATATGACTTTATTTCAGTTTGTTCTGACCTGTACATGATTGGTTTTTGTCCTGTTTGCAATTGATTTATATCAGAGACAGAAGTTTAATTTACTTCACTTTATTGTCTTCTTTTGAGGAACAGCAACCATAGTAGTTTTCTGAGTGAGACCTGATTTGTTGAGCACGTTTTGACAGGTTTTTGGTGTAGCACGCGGTGCAGATGTAATCGTGTATGGAAGTATTATCTTTTTGGTATACTTATATTTCGAGATTATTCACACGACGACGAAACAAAAAATCGAGACAACAAGACTCTGTACATCCTATGCAATTCATGAATATGAAAAGAGTATGATCTGAACGTTGTGACAGAAAGATAAAAAATCTACTGGTACGGGAAAAGACGACTTTGCATTTCTTATTAGAGCATATAACGAAGCGACGACATTGTGATGAGTAATTGACGAAATTATTGGTGCTTGATTTTGGAAAATAATCATTTGTAATGATGGATCTTCAGATGCAACTGAACAGATTATTAATCAAAAAATTAGCGAATATCCTCAGGCAACTATTATTTGACTTCACCACTTGATAAATAGATGACCGTGAGCCGCAAATAAAACGTTATTTGCTTTTTGATGTACGTATGCTGAGCAACTCTGAGTAGAGTGGCGAGTAACCTATGATGCAGATGGACAAATGAGTATACACGATATGGCGTGATTTGTGTGAGCGGTAAAAGAGAAGAAATATGATATGGTCATAGGAAGTAGGTTTGTAGAAGGTGCAGTCATAGAGAATATGCCCTTGATGAGGAAGCTGATTCTCTATGGGAGTAGAGTAGTGACACGAATATTTAATGGAGTCTGGGTCACTGATGTGCCGACCGGGTATAGAATGTACCACGTAAGGACGTTACCAAAGATTCATATTACTTCTGATCGATTTAGTTACCAAAACGAAATTATTTCTGCACTGAGAAGACATAACTTATCTTATATAGAAATCCCTGTACATATAAAATATACGGAATATAGTCTCTCCAAGTGACAATCAAATATGAGTGCTTTCAAGATATTGAAGGAATTGATCTACAAGGCTTTGTTTTTTAAGTAGATATGTCATGAAAGTAGTCCAGATACTTCCTTATTATTTTCCTCTCCATTCAGGCGGACTTGAAAAAATAGCTCATACAATAAGTAATGGGCTAGATAGCCTTGATTGAATTTCTGTCCTGAACATAGTAACTCCCATACGTACGCATAACGAAATAGATACCTTACCTGATGATGAGACAACTATTTTTTTGGACTCTTTCGATTTGATTGATTGATTTCCCATCCCTAAATTCCGAAAGAAATGCTTTTGGCAAACGTTACAAAAAGCAAAAAAGACACAACCTGATGTTATCATGACGCATACAAGATTTTTCCTTCAGTCACTCTTGGGTTGATTGCTTGCAAAATCATGGTGATGTAAACGAATACACATAGAACACGGATCTGGTTTTGTTACCTGATATCCACGGTATATAAAACTGTTCGCATGGTTATTTGACCGGACGATAGGTTTATGGATATTTCGCCAATGCGATACTGTGGTGACCATTAGTCAGATGCATAAGCACTTTATAGCAAAATTTACCAAAAAAGATCCGATTGTTATTTATAACCCAATAGATTTCACTCCTCAGGAAAAAGTGAAAAATGTTGTTCCTCATATTTGATTTGTCTGAAGACTAGTTCCATTGAAATGAGTAGATATATTGATTCATGCATTGAAAAACCTAGAAGGAAAAGAGCGGATATGTACGATAGTCGGTGACTGATCGCAAAGACAGCTCTTGGAAGAATTGGTTGATTCCTTATGACTGAAAAGTCGTATACTGTTTGTCTGAGCTGATGATAGAACTAACCGATTACACAAGTTTGATATCTTTGTAAATCCAAGCTACCAAGAATGAGTGCCAACTACAGTGGTAGAAGCACTAATGGCAAGGTGTATCGTCGTAGCAACGGATGTCGGGGGAACGAAAGAGATTACTACGGAAGAGGATTTGCTCTTATGTAAACCATGAAGTTGCGAAGATTTGATGGAGAAACTACTCATTGCCTTTAACCACTTAGATCGGTGTGGTAACTCCTACGAGATAGTTAATGAGAAATTTGCAGTAGCAAAGGCGATTGAGAGATATAGAAAGATTTTTATTTGATAAACGTATCCTATGAAAGTTGCATCATTGTTTGACTCTCTGAATATCTGATGATGAGTGGAAAAAGTTCAGGCAAATGTAAGTTTGTGACTTACAGATTTATGATATGAATTTCATCATCTTATTTTGAACGATAAACAACCTAGAAATAATTATGCTTGATCTCTTCACCTCTTATGAGAAGAATTTATTTTGTGATTTTGAATTACTAAAATTTATTTACTCATTAGACTTGCTTGGAAAATAAAAGAATATTGTAATAAACATGATATTGATGTGATAATCGGACAATGAGATTTCTTTTTTATGGTCACCTGACTAAGTAGACTATTTTGAAATAAAAGTAAACTGATAGCTGTTGTGCATACGAGTATTTGAGTATGGCATAGTTTTGTTGTCTTTGTAATGCGTCTCTTCTTGCAACTTCACCATCATATTGTCATGACTTCACAAGTAGAGATGGACACTTTTTTGAGTAAGTATTCCTTTTCTCGTAAGAAAGTTTCTCTTATTTATAATGCTATCGATATACCCAAAGTATTACAACAGGGAGGAGAAGATGTAGATCCAGCGTTTCAATTTCTTTTTACTGCTGGTAAAACAACACTCGTCAATTTAGCTAGATTAAATTATCAGAAAAATCAGTCACTCCTGATAAGAGCTTTCTCAGAATTAGATAATGAAGATTTGCAGCTGATACTTATTTGAGAAGGAAATGAAAGGCAAAATCTCGAGTCACTTATTCAAGAACTCAACCTTACTGAAAAGGTATTTTTGCTATGAAATCAAAAAAATCCTCATGCATTTGTTGCTAAATCGGATTACTGGGTATTGTCGAGTAGATTTGAGTGATTTCCTGTAGTATTTTCAGAGTGATGATTATTTGGTAAGCCTATGATTGCAGTGGATTGTCCTACATGACCTAGAGAGTTTTTAGATCCAGAAGGTAAATTATGACCTATAGATTGATTTGCACTTGCTGATAATGGAATACTTGTACAATTTGATGAACAAAATCCAGAATATCTTAAGAAAGGATTAGAATTTATACTTAATCATGATATATCCGTACAGCAACAATCAGTTCAAGAATATTGTCAAAAATTTGACAACACAACGAATGCTAAAAAACGAGATAGTATTCTTAAATTCCTCGTTTAGATAAAATCCTTTTGTATTTGTCTGGTAAGGGTATATACGTAGATCATTCATTGAGTTTTTTTATGTATTCTATGCCGTACCCATTATAATTTTTCATTCATCAACCAGATTTAAGATTTTTGAGATGAAGGAATCAAATTGTTTTTGCATACTGTATCCAATAAGGTGCTATAAGATTTTCACATCACGTGTCGTTGAAGAAGTACGTTTTTTTTGAAAGTGGAAATATGCCATGATCACCAAATATTCAAGCTATTCATGATGAAAGATATTTATTTGCAATAAGTAGTTGTCAATCATCATCGCGTGAGATATTTATCTGCGGAATATCAAGAAAATGCTCTAGTCATTGTTCTTTAATCATCGCACATACATTACCGAAGTCTTCTCCTACACATAACATATCATCATCAAATTTCATTACATACTTGTATGATGATTTACTCATACAGAAATTGTAAAAGTAGGAGAGAGAATGAATTGAATTGTCTGATGTAGAGTTGTATTTAGGATGATTTCAGGGATATACTTCAGCCGTATATGCATAGTACTTACATTTTTCAGAAAACTCTGCTGCTAGTTTTTTGCAAATTGCATCTGTGTTATCAGTTGAGTTTTGATCGACAAGCATAATGACCTCATCTACAAAGGGAAGAATACTTTGTATACATATTTCAAGAAAATCTTCGCTGTTTTTAAATCTTCATAAGGCAGTGATACCATCTTTTTTTGTAGTTTGATCGAAATCATTTTCTGCAATTATATACGAGGTTTCATTTTCTTCATTATGTAAACCATGAAATGCTCACCTTTTTTGAAGAAGTATTTTTTTCTTTAAGCTGATGAAAAAAGCGAAAAATTTCAACTTTCGTGAAATATCTCACCTGACGATATCTTCAATAAGAAGCGGGGAAAATATTTTTTTTGTAAGATAATCAATGATTTTATCAATTCTCATAGATCCCATAATGATGAAGTAAATCAATATACTCTTTTTCTAATGGTTGAAACTGTGCAGATCAATAGTAATCTTTCAAATAAGCGTGCCCTTTATCATGGTAGTTGTGTAATCATTTACTAGGTTTGAGTAATTTGAGATGAAGGAAACTAAGAGGTCATCGTGTAGAAGGTAAATTGTGAAGATATCATTCTGTATGTGCATTACTATGGAAATATACTTGATGACAAACTGGATGGAATCAGAAATCTCCAAATAATCATGCGTAGGTTGATCTATAGTTATCTCCTGCTTTACAAAAAATATTTTCCTTATTTTTCTGTACGTTAAGTAGTGGGGTAATAAGAAATGTATGCAATCATATCTGTTTAATATGTTCGGTTATTTTCTTTATTTTTTCTGGGATTCATAAGTGATCATCATCCAATTTAACAGCGTATTTATACGATACTTTTGAAAGTAAGTAATTTGATGCATAAGAGAAGTTGTGTATTGAATTATTTGGACATGTTGTATGTTCTTCAGAAAAAAGTTTATATACTTCTGGTTCGTAAACAAAAAATCTAACCTTTTGTGGATACTTTTTTTGGAGAAACAGACATTTATCTATTGTATCATCCGTAGAAGATCAATTTTCCATCAATACAATCTCATCGAAATAGAGAATATTTGATTCTACTGAGGGTATGATGAAGTCTCATGCATTTCTGAGTCTAGCGTACATAGAAACTCATTGTTTCTTTCTTGTGAAATCAAATGATTCTAAGGGAATATCATAAGCAGATACTCATTCTCTATTTTTAAGTCCACGAAAAGATCATCAGTTCTTCCAGTATCTTATTGTTCTGCTTATATCCATAAGCTTAACAATACAACGTAATTGCCATGGGTACTCCTCATTGTTGATTTTTTGTATAATAGAGGATGGCATACACCTATCTATATATGTATCAAAAAACATTATGTTGTAAAACAAAGAGATAGAAATGGTGTGCTGTCTCGTAAATTCTCAGAAATATGATTATTATAATTATCTATACACCAAATAGTGTATCATTTTCCTTTAAGAGAGAGTATGGTTTTATGAAATATATCTTTTTGTGTATTTGCTTGCGTTCACGAAGTAAAATGAAATTCGATAAATCAATTTTTCAAAGAAAAAAAGTTGTTTTTAATAATATAAGGTAAGATTTCAAATTCTGCTCATTCGATATCAATTTTGATGCTGTCATATGTATCAAGTGCTAAGTTTTGAATTGACTTTATGTGTCATTCAACTCATTTACCTCATTCATTATTTGCATGTCCTGCTGGATCAAATATTCAGGATTTTTCAATATATATAGTTTTATCACTATCACCTACTCATCGAGGGAACATACTAATAGTATCTTTTTGGTGACAATTTTTCTCAAGATAAGCAAAGTGTTGAGGATCAAGTTCGTAAACGTCTATATGTTCGTTATGTTTAGCTAAATACAAAGCACTTTCTCAGACAAATCATCATAAATCAAGCACGTTTTTTCCTCATTTTATATGGTGAAGTGTTTCGTAAATGAATATCTCACTAAGCATCCAGTTAATAGGTTGATAGAGAGGTAAGGTAAACATATATCATCATAACGGTGTAACGAATAATCACACTGGTTTTTTGTAAAAAAATCGTAGAATTCATCAAAAGAAATATCTCAAAAAAAATAGATATTCTCTTTTTCTTAGTATTTTGAATAATGTTTTACCTTCATTATAGAGTATATTCATGGATAATCGTATGATTTACGATAAAAATGGTACTGTTTTTCTTATAAATACATAATTCATATACGTAAAGTTTTCTAAGTAGATATCATAAGCATCTATCTTATATAATCAGTGGTTCCATGAAAGTTGTCTATAAAAGTCGTATTGTGATGAAAAAAGATCTCGATAATCTTTTAGAAATGTTTTCGATGCAATTGCACATCTATTATGTTCGAGTTGAATAATATCAATAGCTCATTTTTTTATCATTTCTTTTGCTCAATGCAGACAATCCATTTCATATCCTTCAATGTCGATTTTTAGGAAATCAATATGAGTGATTGCATGCGTGGAACAAAATAAGTCTAATGTGGTTATATCAATAGTTTCTTTTTTTACTTTTTGACTGACGAATGTACTGATATTATCTTCGTGTACTGAAGCACATGAATCAGCATTGTCACTTTCACTAAAAAATAATGGTATACTTTTTTCCTCAGATCATAATCATACGTTTACTGTTGTAATATCTTCGTTAGGTATATCAGAGAGGTTTTGGTTCAAGAGTTCAAATGTTTTTTTCATAGGTTCAAAACAGTACATCTGCTTTTCTGTACCCACAAGGTATCTTGAAACTTCATGTACATACTGACCGATATTTGCTCATACATCAAAGATAATGGGATGTATGTTGTTTCTCTTACAATATACATTAAGTAATTTCAGAAATCATGATTCTCAATTTTGTGTTCATCATACACCATAGTTCATAAGAGCTAATATACCTTTATGAAGAGAAAAGTAAACTGGCTGAAGAATGCGGAACTGGAGTAATCAAAGAATCTTATAGATGACTTCCATGAGAAAGAATAAGGTAAAATGTATGAGTAATATTATTTTTTAAATGAATGAAATATCTTTGCAGTTCGCTTATATATTCACCATTTGATAGATATATTTATTA
>Ga0163148_10003411_pt1 | contig 17589 bp, 15 predicted proteins | sample OliLakLV19MP7P2_FD_148606 | JGI IMG/M metagenome (GOLD analysis project Ga0163148, IMG submission 148606) | Freshwater microbial mat bacterial communities from Lake Vanda, McMurdo Dry Valleys, Antarctica- Oligotrophic Lake LV.19.MP7.P2 | ecosystem: Environmental > Aquatic > Freshwater > Lake >...
CCGCTTCCACGATTCGTGCTATTTTGGTTCATCGGCGCGTACTCCTGGCCTCGTTGGCCGTTCAGGTGCTTCAAGAACACCCTGAAAGTACGCCGCCGTGTCACGTCCTCATCCACAACTTCTGGTTATATCTCTTGGCCAGTGTCGCATTCCAGCGGCAGTCGTCGTCGGCAGATTGTGGAGAGTCGAGCGCGCTACGCTCTCCGGCACAGCCCCGGCCGCCCGTCACAGCCCAGCGCGGCGCCACGCTGCGCCGAACGTGTCGTCGTAGAACGTCGGCTGGATCTCGCTCAGGAACGACCGCGCTCGCTCTTCCATCAGCACCCGTTCCTGCGCCGAACGCAGCGCCGCTTCGACGTCCGCGCGCTGGGACTCCATCGATGTCGCGATTGTCGGACGGTCTTCGATCAGGCGGATGATGACGTAGCCGTCTTCGATGAGCGTCGGAGCCGATGTTGCGCCCGGCGCCAGTGCGAACAGCGCCTGGCGGAACGGTTCCGGCCACGCGGGATCGGACTTGCTCAGCGGCGCGAGGAGCCCGCCGCGCGCGGCGCTCGCGTCGGTCGAATGGCGCGTTGCGAGCTCGGCGAAATCGGCGCCGTCGTCGAGCGCCTGTCCGATGTCGACGGCTTCACGCAGCGTCTGGACGGTGATGATGCGGGAGACGCGCTTTGGACCGTACAGCACATCGAACTGCCGCACGAGCGCGTCCTGCGTGATGCGGACGTCCGGCTGGACCAGCGCCCGCAGTCCGGCATTGCGGCGAAGCAGTGCCGCGAAACGCACGGGTCCAAGCCCTTGCCCGGCACGGATTTCCTGCAGCAGCCGTTCGGCGACGTCGGGACTGGCGTCGAGCGAGCGCAGCAGGAGCGCCCGCTCGCGCTCCACCGCTGCGTTGTCGATCGTGAGCGCTCGCTCGGCCAGCGCCTGCTCGAGCCGGAAGTCGAGGAACGCGTCGCGGAGGACCGTGGTCCCGGCGAGCTCGGCGAGCGCCGGACGCAGATCGTCAAACGTCACCGTCCGATCGCGCCATGCCGCGATGGGCGCGCCGGGCGTGGCCGGCGCAGCAGTTCGCGCCGGCCCTGCAGCAGGACGCGGACCCTGGCGTGGCGGAGTTTCGCACCCGACAAGGATCAGGCACGACAGCGACATGAGCAGGGACGCGAAGCGGCGCATAGATCGCGAAGGCTAACACTCGAAGAATGCATGTGCGAATCGATCGGCTTCCGCGCATACTGTGACGTCGCCGCAGCCGAGCCTCCCTATCCCCGCATGACGACGATCGACAGCCATCAACACGTGAGCGCGCAGCCTCAGCCCGATCTTTGCCCGTATTGCGGCGAGGCATCCGAGACGTTGAGGCCAGGCGAGGCGGCCGTTGGCGGTGTCGCCGGCACGCCCCGATGTCGCGCCTGTCTCGCATTTCTCGACCCGCTGTCCAAGCAGGTCACGCAAGGGCACATGGGTCCGTGGTACATCCGCGATGTCACGAGGCCGTTCTATCCCGGCATCGCCTGGGAAGTGATGGTGGTGCTCATCGCCCGTGGCGAGGTAACCGCCGAGACGGTGCTCCGCGGACCTGGCAGCGGCCAGTTCTGGGCGCGTGCGTCGCGCATTCAAGGCGTCGCGAATCTGCTCGGGACGTGTCATGCGTGCGGTGCCGAGGCATCGCGCAGCGACACGAACTGCCACGCGTGCGGCGTCAGCTTCCTCATCGGTCACGATCGCGACCGACTCGGATTGCCGGGTTGCCGACCATCGCAGCGCATCAGCGCGTTTGCATCGGACGAAGAACTGCGCAGCGGAGCTCCAGCGCCGCGCGCTCCTGCACCGTCAGCGGCCGGGCTGGCGCCGTTGCCTCCCCGACCCGCAAGCGAGGGCGGCCTCACTGCGCTCGAGATCACGTTGGGTCACGAAGTCGCGACGGAGAAGCGCCGCTCCCTCTTTCTGCTCATGATCGTGGCTGCGCTGCTCGTCGCCATCATGGTGCTCGCTGCGTGGGCGCTGCTCTTACGGCGCGGCTGAGTTGGGCGCGGCTGAGCTGGGCGCGGATGGAGGTGGCGCGAGCCGCACCAGCATCGATCCGTTTCCGAACGTGCGCACGTGGTACGTCGATCGGACGAAGCGGCCGAGGCGGTCCAGCGTGAGCTGCGGATTGAGCCAGCCTTTCTCGGCCCAGTTGCGCAGCATCGATTCGTTGATGAGCACGTATTGAAATCCGAGACCCTGCAGCGCGCTGCCCCACAGTTCCGGCTGGTCGGGCATGTCGGCGGCGATTGCATCGAGCGGCCCGCGGTCCCAGACGGTGGTGTACGTGAGCGATGCAGGCGCGCGTCGATACCAGAACGGTGCCGCGTCGCCCAGAAGCAGCACCTTCACATCCGCCGGCACCTCGAACGCGAGCGAAAAGGCGGCGGTCGCGGACGCGATGATCTCGGCGCGTTCGCGATCGCTCGTGGCACGCACCAGTGCTTGCTTCGTCGCCTCCCCGGTGAACATGGCGCGTGCGCCGATTGCCAGCGCCGGCGCACGCACGCCTTCGATCAGTGGACCCTCCGTGCGATACGTGACTGCCGGCGCGCAACATACGATGAACGCCGCGCCCAGCGCCACGTGTGAGCGGCGGCGCGGCGCGACGAGACGCAGCAGTCCGGCACCGCCGATCGCGAGCGGCACGGCGGTCGGCACGAGAAAGCGCGACTGCAGATGCGTCGCCGTCAGCCAGAACCCGAGCTGCAGCACGAGTATCGTCAACAGCAGGATCGCCACCCCGCGGCGCGTCCGCGTGATCAGGAGCGCCCCGCATCCCAGCAGTCCAAGCCACGGCAGAATCGACCACAGCGGGAACCACGGTTCCCCGTTGACCGGTGCGCTGCCGAAGCCGAAAGCGAACCACTGCGTCCACAGCCGCAGGATCGGCGGACCGGCTGCGGTCCCCGCGCGGTGTGCGCTCTCGAAGACCGCGGACTGCGCGGCGGTCCAGTGGCCGGTTCCAAAGAGCTGCGTGAGAAACGGAAACGTCGGATTGCCCGTGGCGATGCCGTTGCGAACGAGCCACGGGAGCAGCACCACTGCGGCGACGACTGCGGTGACGGCAAAAACGGGCACTGCGCGCCATCGCGCCCGCAGCGCCACACCGAGTGCGAGCGGCAGCGCGACGAAGCCGACAGCGGTGAGCTTCGCTCCGCATGCTGCGCCGAGCAGGAGACCCAGTGCGACCGCGAGTCCGCGCGCCGGACGGCGCCACGTCAGCAGCAGTCCCGCCGCCAGAAACAGCGGCACGATGTTGTCGTTGTAGGCAAGCGAACCGACCACCACGATCCAGGGCGTTCCGAGATAGAGCGCGGCCGCGAGCGCCGCTCCAGCATCACCCGCGACACGTCGACCGATGCATGCGACGAGGAATGCGGCGTGTAGCGTGAAGAGCACGGCAAGGCACTGCGCGGAGATCGCACCGTCGCTAAGGTCACCGGCGAGCAGAAAGACGTGCAGAAACGCCGCTTCCACGAAGCTGGGAAATGCCGAGTAGACGTTGTGATCGAGCGTCGCGATGCGACCGCCTGCGATCCATTCACGCGGCAGCTGCAGGTGATATGAGAGCGCGTCATAGCCGCCGAACTCACTGCGCCACAGCCAGCCTGGTTCACTGACCGCAGCAACCAGGAGCACACCGGCCGCGAGACCGGTCGCAGCCACGGCCGGTGCGACACGGAGCTGAGGCCATGGCGCGGCGACGCTGCGCATGCGCATGACGAGAAAGATCAGGCCGCACAGCGTGAGCGCCCATGCGCCCAGCGGCGGCGCCCACAGCAGCACACCGGTAGTTCCCAGCAGCGCGTCAAGCGACAGCGCCGCCGTGATGCCGAGCGCGCCTTCGAGCGCGAGCCGCTCTGCAGGCGCGCGGTCCAGCACAGCGCGCACGTTGCCGTACGTCGTCAGCGCGCTGCCGAATCCAAACGCCATCGCCATCCACAGCAGGGCGACCGATCCCTGCACGAGGAGTGCCGCAAGCGCGGTGATCGCTGCATGGGTGCTGCTCGATGCAGGACCTGTGAGTCCGCTCCCGATCGTGATCGCCACCAGCGCGATCGCGCCTGCCGCCAACATCGGAGCGGCGGCCCGCGAGATGCGAAGTGAGAGCATCCGGCCAGTGTAATCACGCGGCCATGCTGCCACTGGCGCCGGTGCTGTCAAAGGCGTCGCGGCGCTCCCGCAGCCATCGCTCGCAGGTGCGCAGCATCGCGCTCTTGTCGATTGGCTTTGACAGATAGTCGTCGCAGCCCGCGTCGATGCACCGCTTCCGGTCTTCAGCCATCGCGTGCGCCGTCAGTGCGATGATGGGCATCGTGTCGCCTTGCCGCCGCAATATGCGTGCGAGGTCGTAGCCGTCGATCTCGGGCATCTGCATGTCCGTGAGCAGCAGGTCATACGGTGCGCCTGCGTTGTTCGCCCGATCAATCATCGCCAGCGCCTCGCGGCCGTCGACGGCGGATGCGACATCGGCACCGGCCTTGCGCAGGTGAAACAAGATCAGGCGGCGATTGTCGGGGCCGTCCTCGGCAAGAAGAATTCGTCCGGTGACGCGCGTCGGTACGGGCGCTTCAGCCGCAGTGGGAAAGATTCGCATGATCGACTGAGTCATTGCGCAGCCTGGCACGGGCTCCACCGGCAGGGTGACGCGGAACACCGAGCCCACGCTCGGCGTCGAACTGACAAGCGTCACGTCACCGTCCATGAGCCGTGCAAGACGCCTGCAGATCGTGAGGCCGAGGCCTGTGCCGCCGAAGCGCCGCGTCACCGTTGTGTCACCCTGTACGAACGGCGTGAACAGTCGCTCCTGGCCGTCCAGCGCCATGCCGGGACCGGTGTCTTCGATGTCAATCACGAGCTGCTGCTGCGTCCCCCGGGACTGCATCATGGCGCGGATCGTCACCGAGCCGACTTCCGTGAACTTGACCGCGTTGCCGGCCAGATTCATCAGGATCGCCGCAGCCGTGTGGGATCCGTTGTGACACGCTCGGGGATCTCGGTCGTCAGGACTGTCGAGAACTGCAGGCCCTTGCCGACCGCGCGCGGCCGCAGCAGACTCTCCAGTTCGGAAAGCAGCGACGGGACCGATGCCTCGACGTGCTCGACCGTCATGCGTCCGGCTTCGATCTTCGAGAGATCCAGAATGTCGTTGATGATTCCGAGCAGGTGGCGGCCGGCACGCCGGATCGTCTCGACGCATTCGGTCTGCTGCGCCGGTGACACGATCTGACCGTTGTCATGCAGCAGATCGGCGAATCCGAGAATCGCGGTGACCGGCGTGCGGATCTCGTGGCTCATGTTCGCGAGGAACTCGCTCTTGGTCTGGTTGGCGCCGTCCGTCTGGGTTCGCGATTCGAGGAGCTCGCGATTGCGCTGCGCGAGTGTGCGTGCATGCCGAGCGAGCGCCAGCGCAACCAGCAGCGTTCCGCCCATCATGACTCCTGCCGACAGCACGCCGAGCGCGCCGGCAGCAACGGCCCAGCGTTCGTTGTGCTCAATGCTGGCGCTGACGAGCTTGCCGATTTCTTGATCGGATGCGGCAGCTGCAATCTTGTACTGCTCCTTCAGCGCCTGGTACTCGTCGCTGATCACCGCCGCCATCGCCGCCGTGCGATCACCGTTGCGCACCGACTCGAAACAGCGGTTCTCCAGCGCGATGAGCGCATCGTTGTACGTGCCGAGGGCGGCAATGCTCTCCCGCGCGACCACCGTATCGCTCCCGAGCAGTCGATCAAGGAGCGCGTCGGATCCCTTCAGGATTCTGTCAAGCTCGCGTTCCGCGGCGCGGTATCGGTCCTCCCATCGCGAATCGCTCGTGGCCGCAGCAAGCCGGGCCGACATCGTCAAGCGCTCATCAAGCATCATCGCTTCGCCGCGGAACCAGTTCAGCGCCTCGGCATCTTCACGGATAGCGGAACGCGGGCGGGTCGACGCGGCGACGGAGCCCGCGAGGAGCAGGAGCGCGAGGCAGAGCAGGAGGCCGAGTCCGCGGACCGGATTCTGCTGACCTGCTTGGCTGCTGCTCTGACGAATTCGCCGAATGCGCCAGAGGGCCATGAACGCCATCGTCATCGTGACAGCGGCGACGGCAATCGTCACGCCGGTGAGGACACTCGAAGCGCGCAGGAGTTCGCTGGCGGGGCCGCCAGCAAGCGTGCTGGGGATCGAGACGGCGAAGGGCATCATCACGGCATTGTTTTCGGCCTGTTGCAGTCGCCGCTTGTCCACTCGAGTCTCGAAAGCGGGGGATGGGAGAGCGGGGCGGGTCCGGCCACACCATCTGTGCGGCCTTCGCGATCTGAGCAGGTTCTCGGAGTCGCACCGGTTGGCCCGGCGTTTGCCAAAGCGTTGGACCTCACGGTTCCTCAGCTACGTCTGAGGCACGCAGAACAGGATGTTCGCGTGATTTCGAAGGAGTCTCGCTATGGGTTGGACCTCTGGCTCGCAGTCATGGACGGCAAACGGGTCAATTCTGCGCTCCATCCTCTTGGGCGTGCTGATCTGCAGTGCGGTTGTTGCGCGTGACGCCCGTGCGGACGGACAGCTCCAGGACTTCGTCCGAATCCGGGGAATGGAAAGCGATGTCCTGATCGGCATGGGACTGGTGCTCGGGCTCAACGGCACCGGCGATTCCATGAAGGATTCGATGATCGCCGGGCAGCCTTACGCCCAATTCCTGAAGACGATCGGCAACATTGATCCCACGCAGCGCGACCTGCTGAAGCTCAAGTCGATCGCAATCGTGTTCATCCGGGCGGAGATCCCGCCGGCAGGAGCGCGAATCGGCGACCGGCTTGACGTCCGTGTCTCTGTGGCCGGAAGTGCCAAGAGCCTCGAAGGCGGCGAGCTCGTTTCGACATTCCTCATGAGCGATGTCGTGCCGAGCGACCGTACGCAGTGGGTGCCGTACGCGATGGCGGGCGGGGGACCGATCGAGCTGGGAGATTCGCCGACGAACGGTCTGATCCGCGGCGGCGGCCGTGTCGTTCGCGACATCATCAAGTCACCCTTCGACGGCGCGTCGGTCCTGCTCGTCCTCAAGCCGCAGTACTTCGGCATTCCATCGGCGACGGCGATCGCCGACGAGATCAACCAGGAACTCGTCAATCAGGACTACGCAGGTGTCGCTGTCGTCGAGGACGCAGCGACGATCCGCGTGCGACTCCCTGAAGGTGATCCACAGTCCAAGCCGCATGAATTCATCAGCAATCTGCTGACGCTTTCAATGTCGGCCGCGAAGCTCCGGCTGCCCAGCCGGATCGTGATCGACAAGCAGAACCAGGTGATGACCATCGACGAGAACGTGGAGTTCCGGGCCGTCGCCATCACCGTCGGATCGCTCCGCATCACGACGATCACACCTCCGATCGAGCCCACAGCGGAAAACCCCATTGCAGAGTCGTCGACGTGGGCAGGTGTCGGCACCGGCAAGAACAAGGTCAGCGACAAGCTGAAGGATCTCATCAAGATGCTGGAGCAGTTCGACGTGCCGTTTGACTCGCAGGTCGCCGTCGTTCAGAACCTGGAAAAGATGGGCGCGATCACCGCCACCATCATCACGCCGTGAACCGACCGTACCGGAGCCTGACATGACATCGATCGCTTCCATGAATACTTCGCAACAACCAGCACGTCCGTCGCTTTCGCCGGCAGGCAGCGACTTCGCGAAGAAGCTGCAGCGCGACGCGCGGCGCTCGGCCGAGGACCTCGTCGCGACGGCGTTCGTGATGCCGGTCCTCGCGGAACTCCGGGAGACCAATCACGCGGCGGCGCCCTTCGGTCCCACGGACGCGGAGAAACGTCTCGGTCCCGTCATCGATGCGCACGTGGCCCATTCGATCGTCAAGCGCTCGCGGCTCGACATGGTCGATCGCATCGAGAGTCGCATCCTGACAGAAATGAGCCGGAAGCAAGCCACCAGCGCTGCCCGACAACAGAAGGACGTGATGCCATGAGCCGCACTGCTGATCCATTGGCCGACGGATTCCGCACGATCGAAGAGATTCTGGTGCAGCAGGAAGCTGCGTATCGCATCCTGCGCCAGCTCGTCGGCAAACGGCGCGAGGCGATCCGCACGGCTGATCTGGCCACGCTGAAGACGACGCTCGATCACGAGCGGAAGACCGTGGCGCGGCTCAGTGAGCTCGACCGCAAGCGCACCGAGATTGCGGTCTTGCTGGCGCGGCGGCTTGGATTCGCGGTGACGCCGCAGAAAGCCCCTCCACCCGTGAGCGAGCTGGCCGCGAAGGCGCCAAACGGCGTGCGTGAGCGTGTGCTGGCGATCGCCGCACGGTTGCGCGACGAGATCGCGGCGCTGCGGCATGAGTCGGGCATCGTGCGCAATGCCGCAGAAGCGCTCGCCCAGCATGTGGCAGGCATTTTGCAAACGGTGACGTCGGCATTCGCCAGCACCAAGACGTACGGACGCGCCGGACGCGTGGCAACGGCATCTCCGATCCGCTCGATCGACCTGACCAGCTGATTCCCAGCTGACACACAGCTGCGAAGGGATTTTGTTCGATGGGACTCAACGGCGCACTTCAGATCGGTCAGTCAGCACTGCAGGCCAGCCAGGCGGCGATTCAGGTCGCCGGCAACAACCTCGCGAACGCCGCAACACCGGGCTATCACCGGCAGGTGGCGAGTCTCAGCCCGGCGCGCGACGAGCGCGTGGGGTACAACTCGTTTGTCGGAACTGGTGTGGTGCTGCGTGATATTTCGCGCGTGGTCGATTCGGCGCTGCAGACGCGCGTGCACGGCGCCATCTCGAAGGAGATGGGAGCATCGATCGATCAGCGGTTTCTCTCCAGCATCGAGTCGATCCAGAATGAACTGACGGACAACGATCTCTCGTCGCGGCTGAGCGAGTTCTTCAACAGCTTCAGCGAGCTCGCGAACAACCCTAACGACGACGCGGTCCGTTCGGTGGTGCTTCGGCAGGGCGGCGGGATTGCGGAGCACATCACGCAGTTGCGTGGCGAATACACATCGGTCCGCACCGAGATCGATCGGGCGCTGGGTGCCTCGATCGAAGCTGCCGACGGACTGATGACGCAGATCGCCGAGCTCAACGCACAGATCACGCAAGCAGAGCAGGGGGCAGGCAAGGCCAACGGCCTGCGCGACCGGCGCGATTCGCTGATCAACGAGCTCAGCAAGTACCTGGATGTCACGACGGTCGAGCAGCCCAACGGCGCTCTCGATGTGCTCGTCGGCTCGCTGCCGGTTGTCCTCGCCGGCGGCAGCCGCGGGCTTGAACTTCGCACGCGCATGGTCGACGGAACAACGCAGGTCGACGTGCGCATCCGCGCCGACGGCAGCATCCTTGACGTGAGCGAAGGTTCGATCGGCGCCTTGATGCGCCAGCGCGAGGAGACGGTCGATCCCGCGATCGAAGCCATCGATTCGTTCGCGAATCAGCTCATCTTCCAGGTGAATCGCGTGCACAGTCAGGGGCAGGGGCGGAGCGGATGGAGTTCGGTCACAGGACTCGTGCGGCTCGCCGATGCGACGACCGCGCTCAACGCGACGGCCACAGAGACACCGTTTCCAATCAAGAACGGATCGTTCCAGCTTCACATCACGAACGCAACGACCGGTCTGCGCGAGAGTGCGCAGATTCTCGTTGATCCGTCCACCGCGAGTCTTGATGATCTCGCGGCCGCGATCAATGCGAGCGGTCTGGCGAACACCACCGCATCCGTGACAAGCGACAACCGACTCGAGATCACCGCAAACGGCGGCTACGAACTCAGCTTCTCGGAAGACTCGAGCGGTGCGCTCGCGGCCCTGGGTATCAATGGTTTCTTCAGTGGCGACGACGCGAGCTCCATCGGATTGAATGAGGCGCTGCTTGACGATCCGCGGCTCTTGGCCAGCGGCAAGGATCTGATTCCGGGTTCCAACGGCAGTGCGCTCGACATGGTCGCGCTCGAAGACCTTTCGATCAATGCACTCGGAGGCCGGTCGCTTCGGGGGTACTGGCAGTCCACGGTGAACAATCACGCCGTGCGCACGTCTGCGGCCAACGATGCCGCCGAGGGTTCACGGCTCGTGCGCGAAAGCCTCGAAGCGCAGGCCGAAGCGGTAAGCGGCGTGAGCGTCGATGAAGAGGCGATTGACCTGCTGACGTATCAGCGGCAGTTTCAGGCGGCGGCGCGCTACATCAGCACGATCGACGAAGCGATTCAGACGCTGCTGAATATGGTGTGAGCGCCGCCGGTCTGAGCGTCGCCGGTCTGCGCCCGCAAGCGCAGCCCGTGCGCAGCGGGCGCAACGCGTGCGGGAATGAACCCGCGTTTCGCTCCCGACAGTGCTGGCACGGCGCTTGCCTTGGTGAATGGACCTTCGGTTGACATGCACAGCAGACGGACACTCCCTACGTGGCTTCCATCCCCTCCAATCTCAGTCGTGTTCCGACGCTTCTCGCGTCGCGCCTGACCTACAGCTCCATCATGCAGAGTTCGCAGCGGATGCTGCGCGTGCAGGAACAGCTCGCCACAGGTAGGGCGCTCAACCGTCCGAGTGACGATGTGGTCGGCACGAGCGCGGTGTCCGTGCTTGACGACCGCATTGAGCGGCGCGACCAGCGGCAGTCGAATCTTGGCCAGGCGGACAGCGTGCTCGGTTCACTCGACGGTTCCCTCGCCGACCTCACCGATCTCATCAGTGAAGCGAAGGGTCTCGGCCTGTCGCAGATCGGCATCGGAAGTGACGCTGCGACGCGCAAGAACCAGGCAAAAGTTATCGATGCACTGCTGGACGCCGCGGTCGGCATCTCGAATCGCGATCAGCGCGGGATCCACTACTTCGGCGGCTCCGCGCATGCGACCGAACCTCTCCAGGGGCTGAACGGCGGATACCGCTACATCGGCGAAGGCGAGGGGATGGTCACGGACATCGGTCTCGGCAGCAAGGTACCGATCACGATGAGCGCCGAGCAGGCGTTCGGCGCCCTGTCCGGGCGCGTGGAAGGCTTCAGTGACCTCAATCCCTCGCTGACCATGGCGACGCGGCTTGCGGATCTGAACGGCGCGGGCGGTACAGGCGTGAATCTCGGGGCGATCACCGTCTCGGTGAACAGCCTGCCGACCACCGTCGACCTGAGCGACGCGGAAACGGTCGGCGACGTCGTCACTCGCATTTCCGCGGCGATTCAAGCATTCGACCCGGGCGCGATCGTCAGCATCGACGGGACCGATCCGGGCAGACTCGCGATCACGCCGAGCGCCGGATTCATCGTCACCATCGCTGACGGAAGCACTGATGCGACAGCGGCCGATCTTGGCCTCGTGGGAACGTACCCCGCCGCGACCACCACCACGTCACTCGATCTCAATCCGCGACTGACGGATCTGACGCCGCTCGGCGCCCTGCCCGGACTTTCGACGCCGCTTGGATTGCTGCGAATCCGCAATGCGAACCAGGTGCGCGAGGTCGATCTTTCGGGTGCCGCGACGATCCGCGATCTCATGAACGCGTTTGACGGGCTCGGCATCGGGGTGCGCCTGGAGATCGCCGAAAGCGGCGACCGGCTCAACGCGAAGAACGAGCTGTCCGGCGGCTACCTCTCGATCGAAGAGATCGCAGGCGGCACCACGGCGACGGAGCTCGGCATTCGGAGCTTGCACACCAGCACGCTGCTCGCTGATTTCAATCAGGGGCGCGGCGTCGGCCAGGTGAACGGCAAGATCGATCCGATCAGCGGACTCCCTGATCCGAGCCTGAATACCGATTTCCAGGTCACGGTCAAGGACGGACGTTCATTCGCGGTCGACATCGATGGCGCCACGACCGTCCAGGACGTGCTTGACGTGATCAACGCAGCGGCTGCTGCCGCAGGTCTGACGCCGGCGGAGTTCACTGCCGGACTCGTCGCGGACGGCAACGGCATTGCGCTCAACGACTCGACCGTCGGCACCACCACCAGCGTGACCGACCTCAATGACTCGCCCTCGGCGGAGGCGCTCGGGATCATCGGGTCGACAACCAGCGCAAGCTTGGACGGCACGGACCGCGCAACGGTTGCCGTTGAGAGCGTGTTCAGCCACCTGATCCAGCTGCGGGACGCACTTTTGGCCAACGACGAACGTGGCATCAGCTTTGCGACTGGAAGACTGGATGACGACTTGAGCCGGGCCGTGGAAGCCCGGGCGGATATCGGAGTCAGGGCGCAGCGAGTCGCGGATGCGACGCTGCGTGAAGGGGATCTTTCAGTGCAGGACCAGGCGCTTCGATCGCAGATTCAGGACCTCGATTACACCGAGGCTGCACTGCGCTTCTCATCGCTGCAACAGATTCTGCAGGCCGGCTACCAGACGGCCGCCCAAATGCAGGACATGTCGCTCTTGAACTTTCTCAGATGACGGTGCAGGGCACTGAGGTTCGCGAAGGTCGCGGACATCAGGTCGGCTGTCCTCGGCCGGACAGACGAACGTATCAGACGTCAATCGGCATTCAGGATGAATGCTGAACGACACACAGAGTTGACGGCCGAAGGAAACGGAGTTTTCCGATGCTTGTACAGACGACACGCTTTGGTCCAGTGGACGTGGACGAGGAACGCGTCATTCAGTTCCCCGCCGGATTACTCGGCTTCTCCAGCTACCGGCGCTACGCGCTCTTGCAGCCCGATGATCAGGGTGTCTTCTTCTGGCTCCAGTCGACCGATGCGCCGGATCTGGCGTTCGTGGTCACGGATCCCGCGCTGTGGATCGCGGATTTCCAGGCACAGATTCGCCGCGAGCAGATGGACGACCTCGAGATGGGCGACCTCACCGATGCCCAGGTGCTCGTGATCGTGAACAAACGCGACGGCTCGCTCACTGCAAACTTGCAGGGGCCGCTGGTGGTGAATGCGAAGAATTGCAAGGCGATGCAGCTCGTTCTCGCGGAAAAGCGATGGACGACCAAGCATGTGCTGATGCCGCTCGCGGACGCTCCCCGCGCAGCGATCGCCTGATCGCCTGAGCGCCCGACAGCCTTTCGACGAACAACGGACTTCTTTCGCCCGATTGCATGCGTTTCCTTCAATGGAGATGCGTGCAGAGGCGAGCCGCCGATGCCAACGGCCGGCACTATTTGATGACGGAGCCGCATGGAAGCGGCCGGTCGCGGAGGCAACGCGCCCGATCCAAGGAAGGAGACCGCACATGCTGGTCCTCTCCCGTCAGCGGGACGAGACGATCATGATCGGCGACGACGTGGAACTCACGGTCGTCGACATTCGAGGTGACAAGGTTCGCATTGGAATCAAAGCACCATCGAATGTCGCCGTGCACCGCAAAGAGGTGTACGACGCGATCCGAAATGAAAATCAACAAGCCGCAGGTTTTCGCGGTGAGATTACGTCCTACCGGCCGTGTGGATTGACCACACGGACGGAACGACGACCTGAGGGCAGGACGGTCTTGCCCACTGCAGCACGAATTGCTGCTCGCACCGACGGTCGACGCGACATCGCCTAAAGCGAAGCGCCGGCTCGAGCCTCTCAGTCAAGGAGGATTGCCATGGCTCGGATTAATACGAACGTTTCATCCCTTATCGCCCAGAGTAATCTCAAGCGATCGGGCGACGACTTGCAGGTGCGATTGCAGCGCCTTTCGACGGGTCTTCGCATCAACCGTGGTGCTGATGATCCGGCAGGTCTCATCGTCTCCGAACGTCTGCGCAGTGAAGTGCGCGGCATCGGACAGGCCATCGACAACTCGGAGCGCGCCATCTCGGTCATTTCGACCGCAGAAGGCTATCTCTCCGAGGTCGCCGATCTTCTTAACAGCCTCAAGTCGCTGATTGTCAAGAGTGCCAACACCGGCGGCATCAGCAAAGAAGAAGTTGAAGCGAACCAGCTTGAGATTGACTCCGCGATCGAATCGATCACGCGCATCTCAAACACTGCGAGCTTCGCAGGGCTTCAGCTGCTCAACGGTTCGCTGAGTTACCTCACGTCGGGTGTCGATGCAGCGAGCATCGCCGGCGTGGACATCCAGGGTGTCCAGTTCGGCAGCGACTCCAACATCGCCGTTTCCGTCGAGGTTGTACAGAGCGCGCAGACCGGTGCGCTCTTCCTCTCCGGCAACACCACCGGTGCGGTGGGTGCGCTGCTGTCCAGCGTCACGATGGAGATCGCCGGTCCGCTCGGTGTGCAGACCCTGACCTTTGTGTCGGGAACGGCGCTCTCGGCAGTGGCTGCCGGCGTCAACCTGGTGCGTGATACGACGGGTGTGAGTGCATCGCTTGCCGGTGCGAGTCAGTCGTCCGGACTCGTTTTCAACTCGCAGACGTTCGGAAGCAGCTCATTCGTCAGCGTCAAGAAGCTGGGAGTCGGCGGCGCGTTCTTCGAAACGTTTGAAACGCAGAACGGCAACCAGAAGAATCACGACAGTGGCCGCGACGTCAAGGCCATCATCAATGGTGCGGTGGCCACGGGGGACGGAACGAGCGTATCGCTGAACACGCCGGCGCTATCGCTCGACCTCGATCTGTCACAGGCGTTTGCCACCACGGTCAACGGGTCGCCGTCAACGTTCCGCATCACAGGCGGCGGTGCGAACTTCCAGCTCGGGCCCAACGTCGATGCGACGCAGCAGATCGGGCTTGGGATTCGCTCGATTGCCGCGAGCCGCATCGGAGGAACGGACATCGCGGGTGTTCGCTACTTCCTTGATAGCTTGAAGAGCGGACAGCCGAACGCCGTGACCGGCGATCGTGAAGCCGAAGCGTCGAGCGTGCTCGATACGGCGATCACGGAGATTGCGGTGGTCCGAGGTCGCCTGGGCGCGTTCGAACGGAACACGCTCCAGACGAACATGAACTCGTTGCAGATCGGCTTCGAGAACATCACCTCGGCGGAATCCAAGATCCGCGACGCAGACTTCGCAGCCGAGACCGCAAAGATGACCCGAGCCCAGATTCTGCAGCAGGCGGGCACATCGGTGCTCGCCACGGCGAACTCGTCGGCCCAGAACGTCCTTCAACTCCTCCAGTAAGCGGCGTCGACGAGCGGACGAGCTTTCCGGTCTTGAGCCGGTAACTCGCCACGAGCAGCGCAATACTGACCTTCGACCCCCCCGGCATTGGATGCCGGGGGGGTTTTTCATGTTGTGCGGTCTGTGCGGCCGCGCTTTCTGCGCGACAAGGACCGGAAACGGCTGCGTGCCGTGAAGTCACCTCTGCCTCATTCCGATGACTCCTCGGCTGCCCTCACCGCGCATCACCGCGCTGAGTCCAGCAGATCGGTCGCAGGACGCGATCCGGAGACAGGAGCAGGGCGATGCGGAGGATCCGCACCGAACCTTCAAGCCTTTCGCGCGTGGCGAACGGTTGATCGGAGCCTCATCAACGAGGCCGATCGCAAGGCCCGGGCACCGACGAGGGTCGGGCCGGTTCACGGAGGACATCAGCAGTGAGTCGTATCAATCAAAACATCTCGTCCATGATCGCCCAGCGATCATTGAACACCCAAAACAAGGGTCTTCAAGGAAGCCTGCAGCGTTTGTCCACGGGACTTCGCATCAACCGCGGTGCCGATGATCCCGCGGGTCTCATCGCCAGCGAGAACCTTCGTGCCGAGAAGAGCGCCATCAACAGCGCCATCACGAATGCTCAGCGTGCCGACCAGGTCGTGAACGTCGCCGAAGGCGGCCTTCAGGAAGTGTCGAACATGCTCGTCGAACTGCAGGGCCTGGTTGGCGCTACCGCCAACGAAGCCGGCGTTTCGGCGGAAGAGAAGGATGCAAATCAGCTGCAGATCGATTCGATTCTGCAGACGATCGACCGCATCGCGAACTCGACGAGCTTTCAGGGTACGAAGCTGCTCAACGGCAACTTCGACTACACGACCTCGGGCATCACTACCGCCATTACGGACGTCGGTATCAACGGTGCGCGACTCTCCGACAACGGCTCGGCTCGTGCGGTCACCGTCACGGTGCTCACCTCTGCCCGTACCGCCGGCGTCTTCCTTTCGACCGGTGCAACCTTCACCAACGGCGGCAGCGGCGAAGTCACGTTCGAGGTCACCGGTGACAAGGGCGTGCAGCAGTTCACGTTCGCATCCGGTACCACGCAGGCCAACGTGATCACCGCGATCAACAGCTTCACGGACGCGCTCGGCGTCTCTGCAAGTCAGCACGCAACCGCGACCGACCGCGTGCAGCTCAGCTCGACGTCGTTCGGCGGCGACGCGTTCGTGCGTGTCAACGAGCTCGCCAACCAGGGCGCGACGGACTTCATCTTCGACACTGCCGTATCGGTGACGGCGACGGACGATCTGAAGCAGTTCGGCCGCGACGCCACGGTCCTCATCAACGGTACGCAGGCCACTACGAATGGCCTGACCGCCCGCGTCTCGACAGACGGATTTGACGTCAGCGTCTCGCTCGACGGCACAGGCGCTCTGAACACGACCGGGGGAGCTCAAACGTTCCACATCACCGGTGGTGGTGCGAACTTCGCGTTGGCCCCGAAGGTCAACCTTGCAGGCAAGGTCTCCCTCGGTATCGAGACCGTCACGACGGGTAATCTCGGCAACAACGTCGAGGGATTCCTCTCCGACGTCAAGTCGGGCGGATCCGCGAACGTGCAGAACGGCGACCTTTCGAAGGCGCAGTCCATCATCGAGCAGGCCATCAAGCAGGTGTCGAGTCTCCGCGGTCGCCTCGGCGCGTTCCAGAAGAACGTCGTCGGGTCCACGATATCGAGTCTCGCCGTCTCGCTTGAGAACACCGCTGCAGCTGAAAGCTCGATCCGCGATACGGACTTCGCGGCCGAGACGTCAGCCCTCACACGTGCCCAGATCCTCAGTCAGGCAGCGACTCAGTCGTTGTCGCTGGCGAACTCGGCACCGCAGGCAGTTCTTTCGCTCCTCGGTTAATAGCCGCTGAGTGAAGAACGGGGCGGAGTCCCCGGGAGAAGATTTTGAGACGGCGGCCCCCTTCAACAAGGGGCCGCCGTTTTTCGTTGTGCGGAGAGGGAGAGATGGCCGTCCGCAGATGGCGCAGATTTCAGCATGATCTTCGGAGGCCAGCGGAGCGAGATGAAACGCAGAGATTGGGAGGCGCGGGCAGAGGACACAGAGGACGGTGCGTGGGAGTAGATTTTGGGGAGCAGGTCATGTGGCCGATGCATCGACATAGATAGTTGCGGCCAAGGTCCGAGGCGCGATCAGTCCGATCGAAATCGCGGAGGTCAGCAAGTGTCCAGAAAATCCAAGACGCGAAAGGCAAGCCATGACGAACTCCGATGGGGATGCAGAACACTAATCAGATCGACGAGGCCAAATGTCATTTCATTCTGGGGCGCCGCAATTGCGATGGCGCAGTGCTCGAGTGCTGACCACCCAGGGCTACCGTCAAATCTTGTGTGCGGCGGTGTCGCGATCAGGCGGCGGCCTTGGCTTGGATGCCGTCTTGGAACAGGACCCCGGCGACCACGTCGCCGAGCAGTTGGCTTGCGTTCAGCTTCCTCCAGTGGCGCTGGGCCGCGTGAGCCAGCTTGAACACCATCGCGAGGCACGCCGCACGCGTGCAGTTCTGCTTTGTCTTGTCGTGACGCGTGCGG
>Ga0163148_10003414_pt1 | contig 17583 bp, 11 predicted proteins | sample OliLakLV19MP7P2_FD_148606 | JGI IMG/M metagenome (GOLD analysis project Ga0163148, IMG submission 148606) | Freshwater microbial mat bacterial communities from Lake Vanda, McMurdo Dry Valleys, Antarctica- Oligotrophic Lake LV.19.MP7.P2 | ecosystem: Environmental > Aquatic > Freshwater > Lake >...
CCGATCGCCGCGCTGGGCAAGCGCCCCGGCGAGGCGGCGCTGGGCGCGCCAACTGCCGGCAACCGCGCCGACGGCGACGTCAGCGAGCGGGGATCGTGCGGCCAGTTCAGCGAGCAGGTCGGCGCGACGAGCATCACCGGCCGGCAGCGCCGCGGCGAGGGCGCGCAACTCGGTGAGCACCCCGGCTTCGTCGGCGACGCTGGTCAGCAGGCGCAGGCGCTCGAGACCGAGGTGCAATCGGGTCAGTGGGGCCATGCCGGGAACAGCGGCCGCCTCGCCGAGGACGGCCAGCGCCTTGGTTGGCAGACCCATGCGCATCCACAGGCTGGCCACTTTGCGATGAGCGGCGAGCTGGTCGCTCGACTGCTCGGCCCACCGCCGCGAGAGCGTGGTGATGTCGGTGGCGACCGCGGCATCGTCACGCAGGGCGGCGTGCAGACGCGCGCTTTCGATCAGCGCCGACTCGATCTGCTCGGGCGCGGCGTCCTCGATGGCGACCAGTTCACCAAGCGCGAGGGCAGCCTGCTGGAGGCAGCCCAGACCCTCCCAACGCCGGCTGATCTCAAGCTGGGCGGCGACCTGCGCGTCGGGATCCTCCGGGAAATCGATGGCCAGCCGGCGCAGCAGGGCGATGCGCCGCAACGCGTCGCCCGGTTCGTGGCGGAAGGTGAACGCCGAACGGCCGCGATCATCGCCGACCAGGCGGATGACGATGGTGTTGCTGCCCGCGACCAGCGGCGCGAGCGCGGTGAGGCGATCGGGGGCGACCTCTTCGCCACGCTCGACGGTTTCGGCGGCGATCGGGCGACCATTGACGAAGAGGGTGATCTGTCGTCCGCCGTCGAACAGGAGACGCTCCAGCCGGGGTTGATCGCAGACCACGGTGGTGGCAGCGTAGCGCACCGCGCGATCGCCTCCCTTGATGACCTCCGAAGCGACCACGATGCGCGCACTGGGGGTGTCGTCGATGCGGAGCTCGGTCCAGCCGACGCGCTTACCCTCGGCGATCTCGAATTCGGCCTTGGCATCGAAGGCGGCGATCGCCTGTTGCTCGAGCTTGCCGCGCTGGTCGGGGAAGGGACCGGACAGCCACCACTGCCGGGGCAGGCCGGCCAGGAACATCGCTTCAAGCGCATCATCGCGCGAAGCCGCCTTCTGGTAGTTCTTCAGCAACGACGCCGGCACCTCGGGCGCGGCATCGGTGGCGAGGAAATCGCTGAAGTGGAGGGTGGCGAGTTGGCGCGCGTCCGCCTTCACATCGCGATCAAGCGACAGCCCTTCGCTCGGCCAGCCCTTGCCAAGTGCCACCGTCGCCACGGTACCAGAGAAGGCGGTGCCGCGCGAGAACGTCGCCAGACGCTGCCAGGTCCAGCCGTCACGGCTGGCCCACGCCGAGACGTCGCGGCTGACGATCACGATGCGCACATGCGATGGGCAGCTGTCAGGATACAGGTCGAGATCGCCGAACGCCTCGCCGGGCTTGCCATCGATGACCCAGCGCGCCACCGGCCGGCGACCATCCGATCCCTTGTCGGTGTTGGCGATGCCGACGGCGATCAGGGCCCCCTTCCAGGCCAGGGTCATCAGCGCGGGTTCATGGCTCAGGGCGTCGACGCCCGTGACCGCGATCGCGCACTGGACGCGCAGCGGCCTCTGATCCGACCCATCCAGCCCGAGCGGGCGTTCGACGCGGACGAAGCGGCCACGCTCACCGCTGAGAACGGCGCTGCCCGGGGCGATCTCGCTGCTGCCGGCCGCGCCGGGAGAGCGGCGTTCGCTCCAGCCATCGCCAAGCGCGATGTCCGCGGCGGGGGCGGCGAGAACCGCGGCGAGGACGAGTAGGACGATGCGGCGGAGCATATCGTTCATCGCACCACGATGGCCCAGCCCCAGACCGCCCGCGCGCCGAGGCCGGCGCTGTCCGCGCCCGGGTCGACCACCAGCGCGAGCTTGGCCCTGCCGACCAGCGGTACGCTGAACGGCTTGGCGGCCGCACCGGCCAACACTGGCCCGCTATCGAAGGCGGGCTGGCCATCGACCAGCACGCGGAAGACCGCGCTGCCGGCGCCCGGCGTCAGCGCGACCTCGCCCGTCAGGGCGGTCGAGCCGGCCGGCACGTCGTACTCGAGGCGCGATGGAGCGCGACAGAGCAGGCCACGGTCCCAGCGCTGGCCACCGACGCTGAGCCAGCCGCCATCGCTGGCGGCGTCTGTTCCGGCCGCGCCGCCGCTGGTCGCTACCAGCGTGGCGAGCGGTCGCCGATCGGCGCCCTCGAACCACAGTCCGCGCGCATCGGCGGCGGTGAAACGCACGGCGCCGTGCGGGGAGGTCAGCTCCCACCGGCCGGCGGTGGGCGCCGTCAGCGTCCCGCCGAGACGGTCGCCATTGGCGAAGCGCACGACCAGACGACGCGCCGCATCCGCGGCGATGGCCGGTGCGCGCAGCACCACCTGCGCCACCCGCGTCCGCGGCACGTTGATCGTCTTCTTGCCGGTATCGATGCCGACCGTGGTCGCATCGAGGCTGGCCAACCGCCCACCAAGGCGGTCGCCATTGGCGAGCACCGCGCCGACAAATCCGGCCGGAGCCGCCTCGCCGATCCGTGTCGGCGAGAGGAGCAGCGCCGCGACCTGGGCGTAGGGGACGGTGATCGGCCCGAGCAGGTCGGAAGCGAAGCCCAATCCGTCCTTGCCGACCAGGAGCGGTGTGCCGCGCAGCACATCGCCATCACCGAGCACCAGGCCCTGGTCGATCCACTGCGCGACCGCACCCGGCAGGCGGATGCCAAGCAGCTGATCGCCCTGGACATCGTCAACCGTGAGGCGCCCAGAGGCGACCTGGATCGCACCCGTGGCCGTCGCCCCGCTATTGGTAAGCGCAACGCCCTGCGGTTCGGCGGCGGTGGCCAGTGCGACGAACAGGATCAGCGCTGATAGATGGGCAGGTAGCGGCACGGGATCTCGAGAATAAGCAGCGCCATGGCGGTGGGATAGGGCTTGTAGCCGGAGTCCCATTGGCCGTCCGGCTTTTGCCGGGCGAGCAGGTCACGCGTCATCGCCGGGTACCAGCGCGACCACGCCTTGCGACCCCAGGCGCCGAGTCCTTGCGCTTGGTAGATGCCCATCGTCGCGTAGTACGCGCCGTAGTAATACCACTGGTCTTCGCCCTTCTGCTCGCCAACCGGCTGGAACTGCAGCAGGTATTCGATGCCCTCGCTGACTTCGAGGGCCTTGTAGTTGCCGGCGACCTGCAGCGAGGTCACCCCGGCCCCGGAGCGGGCAAAACCGGATTTGTCACCGGGAGTGTAACCGAAGCCACCATCCTTGCCGGCGCCCTTGCCGTTATGGCAGCGCTTCACGTACTCGATGCCGGCGTCGATGATCTCCTTGGGTACCTCCAGGCCGGCATCCTTGGCTGCGCGCAGGGCCATCAACTGAAACACCGTCACCGACAGATCGTCGTCGCTGACCTTGGGCTGGTAACGCCAGCCACCCTTGGCGTTCTGGGTGGTGCAGATCAGTTCGATCGCGCGCCGCAGCGTCTCGCGCAGACGATCGTCCGCCGTCTGCCCCCAGGCCTCGGCCAAGGCCAGGGTGGCCAGGCCATGGTGGTACATCGGATGCGGACCGACGCCGTTGCGGTAAAGCAGACCCTCGGGCGTGGCGTGGCGCAGCAGGAACTGCAGCGCGCGCGCCGTCACCTGGCCATATTGCCCGCTGCCGGGTAGGTGGCCATGGGCCATGAAGGCCAGAGCGCAGGCGGCGACCACGCCCGTGCTGCCGCCGGCCTCGGGCCAGCTGCCATCGGGATGCTGCTGCGCCGCCAGGTAGGCGAGACCCTGCTTGGTCGCAGCCTCGGCCGCGGGCAGCATCTCATCGGCGACGTCGACCGCCCGCGCCAGCGGCGCGGTGGACAACAGCAACGCCAGAGCCACCGCGGCGAGGCGGATGATCACGGCTCGCCGCCACCGGTGGCGAGGGCACGGTAGTATTGGCTGAGCGCTTGCTCGTAGCGCTCGGGGAACTTCTCGCCAGCACCGGTGGCAAGCACCTCGCGCTCCTGCGGCTGGAGCTGGACCTTCCACTCGCCGGTGCGCGCCTTGCGATTGCGTTCGCCATCTTCCAGCTTGCTCAGCGCCTGGGCCTTCGGGTCGGGCTTCTGTGCCGGAGAATCGCTGGGCATGGGCGGGGATGGCGTCGGCGACGGCGGCGCGGGCATCTGCGCCTGGAGCGCCTGCTTGGCCTGCTGAATCGCGGCGAGGGCGGCCTGCATCGACTGCTGGGCCTGGGCCGGCGACGTTGGCAGCTGCTGCGCGGCCTGGGCCGCCTGGGCCGCGGCGGCGGGTTGCTGCGCCTGCTTGAGATCCTGGGCGATCTCCTGCTGCGTCTGCTGCAACTGGGCTGCCGCCTGGGGCGGCGATTGCTGACCGAGCTGCTGGGCGGCATCGATCGCGGCCTGCTGCTGCTGTTCGAGCTGGGCCAAGCCGGCGAGTTGTTCCTCCATCTTTGCCTGGGCGATCTGCGCCTGGAGCTCTTGCTTGGCCTGCTTGATCGCCGCCAGGGCCTCCTGCATCGACTTCTGGGCCTGGGCTGGTGACTTTGGCAATTGCTGAGCGGCCTGGGCCGCTGGATCAGCGGCGGCCTGCTGCTGGGCCTGGGCGAGATCCTTGGCGATCTCGGCCTGGGTCTTCTGCAACTGGGCGGCGGCCTGCGCGGCTTGTTTCTGGTCAGCCGGGGATTGGGCGGGCGACTGCAGCGCGTCGGCCGGCGACTGAGGCGACTGCTTGGGATCGGCTGGCGACTGCGCGGCCTGCGGTGTCTGCTCGGCATCAGCAGGCGGTTGAGCGGCAGGCGGGTCGAGTTGCTGGGCGGCGGACAGCGCCTCCTCTTGGCGCTGCTCGAGCTTGTCCAGCTGCTCAAGCTTCTCATGCATCGCGGCGGGATCAGCCTTCGCCGAGGACTGCGTCTCGGGCATGTTCGCGGCCTTGGCGGCATCCTTCAGGGCGCTGAGGACGTCTTCCTGCTTCTCCGCTGCTTGGTTGAGCTGGTTGTCGGCGATGTCCTGCTTCGCCTCGTCGGCCTGCTGCGTCGCCTGCGACTTCTCAAGCTGGGCCGCGGCCTTCTCCAGGTCTTTCTTCTGCTGGGCGTTGGTCTCGGTCTTGGCCTCGTCGCGCAGCTGCTTCACGGCATCGGCGACCGCCTTCGTGACCTGCTCTTGCTTCTCGGCGATGCGTTCGGTCTCGGCCTTCTCACCCGCGGTGAGGTCTTTCTTATCCTTGCCGATGGTCTGCTCGGCGAGCTTCTCGGTATCCGCCTTGGTCTTCTCCTGGCGCTCGGTTGCGTGGCGCAGCGCGTCGAAGGCATTGCGGGTGCCGCGGGCGCCCATCTTCTCGACCACCTGATCGAGGCGCTTCACCAGCCCGGTTTGGGCCTCGCTCGCTTTGGTCAGCTCGCTGGAGGTCTGCGCGCCGCGCGCGGTGGCGAGACGGGCCTGAACCCAGGGCATGGTCTTCTCGGCCTTGCCGTCGGTGAGCCCACGCAACTCGTCGGCCGAATCCTCGAGGGCAGCGATCTCGGTCGCATCGCCGATCTGGTTGCAGCGGATCTCCTCGGCGAGGTCGTCAAGATCCTTGATCGTGGCCGCGGTGTTGCCGGCGATGCTGCGCTGTCCCGCCTCCTGCACGCGAACGGCGCGGTCGACATCGATGGGCTGATCCGCGCCGGTTGCCTGCGCCGCAAGGCCGGCGAGCAGGACGAGGGTCGGGCAGAGGGCGCGGTGGGCGGAGGTCATGATGGCTCCTGGAATGTCAGCGCGTCGTGGCGCGTTTGCGGAGGGTGTCGACGCCATCGCGGGCGTCCTGCTGGCGGTCGCGGAGCGTTTTCAGCCGCTCGGCGAGTTCAGCGCGTTGCCGTTCGATCTCGGCGCGCAAGGTCTCAGGGTCTACGATCGAGAAGCGGTAGCGTTGACTGACGCCGAGGTTCGCCTGCGGGGTGCGATCATCGGCGACTTCGAGCCAGTAGGTCACGCGCATGCCCGGCTGCAATGAGAGCTTGCCGAGATCGAACACCGCCTCGCGCGACACTGCCAGCTCGCCAGGGGAGGCGAGACCATCGAGCTGGATCGCGACCGGCACGGGTTCGGGCTGGGGAGCGGTTTCGGACGATTGGATCGTCTCTCCCATCTCGATGACGTACTTCAGCGCACCAGGACCGATGCCGTGATCATCCTTGACCGTGAAACGCAGGGGCCAGCGCGCGGTCGGGCTGGCAACCTTGTCCTGGCCGGGCGAGGCGATGACGATGACCGGCGCGCGATCAAGGATGGCGGAAATGGTGTACTGGGGCGGTTCGGGGTTGGTCAGGTCGTCGTGATCGCGCAATTCCAGGGACCAGGTCCCGCTGCCATCGACGGTGAATTCGCCACGCAGCGTACGTTCATCGGCGATCGACATCGCCTCCACGGCGGGTTCTGGCGAGGCATTGCTGCGACGGGTCAGGGTCGCGCTGGCGAGCGCCTTGCTGGCGATGGCGCTCACCTGCACCACCGTGCCGACCGGCACGCGCAGGTCGCCGGTGGTGCCCTCACTGGGCTCCTGGCGCAGATAGTCGGGATAGACGCAGCGTACCTTCAAACCACCGATGGCCGGACGCGGCGTCGCCACCACCTCGACCCAGCGCGGCCACTGCGCGTCGTGGGCGGCCGGGCGGAACGAGAAATCCTCGAGCGCTTGCTTGATCTGGCCGCGGAAGAGGACCTTGCCGGATGGCGAGTCGACGACCCGCGTCAGTGCCAAGGTCACGGTCCGGCCACCCACGAAACGCACCTGTGCCGATGCCGACGCGGGCACGTGGCGCGTGGCATCGACTTCGATCTCGATCGGGAATGGGTCGCCCTGGGCGACGCGGCCGCCAGCCGAGACGGCGAGGATCGTGGTGTCGGTCGGATAGTCGACCGCGCGCAACAGCAGACGCGCACCGAGGGCCAGCGCGTAGTCGCTGCGCCAGGCGATCAGGCCGCCGGTGATGGCCAGCGCCGCCAGTGCGATCAGCGCCAAGCGCTTGAGCGGCCGGCGATTGACGATGCCAGCGAAGTCGATGTCGGCGGCGCGGGCCTCGGTCTGTTCGGCGAGTCCGGCGATGAGATCGGCCGAGATCGAGCCGCCCGCCTCGGCATCGCGACGACGGGTGAGCTGGACGGTCGAGATGAGGCGGCCGCCGAGTGCGCGGTTGATGCGTTCGACGCGCAAGGCGATCTCGTCATCGCTGCGCACCATGCGCATCTCGGCCAGCACCGTGCGCCAGGCGATGCGCGCGAGCACGGCCACCGCCACCAGCAGGAGCACGACCCGGGCAAGGAGATCGCCCCAGCCGAGGGCCAGGATGCGGTTCACCGCCAGCCAATCGACGATGAAGAAGCCGGCGACGACGGCGAGCAGGGTGAGCAGCGTCGCCACCGCCCCCTGCGCCAGCAGCGTGGTGCGCAGGTGGCGTCGCGAGCCATCGAGTCGTGCGAGCAGGAGGTCGCTCATAGCAGGTCCGACCGCTTGCGCAGGAACCACTCCAGGCCCAGGCAGAGCACGAGCAGTAGGATCACGAACGGCGCATTCCACAAGGAGCGTTCCTCGCGGCGAAGATCGCCCTCGCGTCCCTTGGCGGCGAGCGCCTCGGCCAGGGTGGGCAACCGCTCGAGGGGCACGTAGCTGCCGCCCGAGACCTGCGCGATCTGTTCAAGCAGGTCCTGACGCATGCCAGCATCGTCGAGTTCGAGCCGCGACGGCACCACGTCGACCATGCGCTCGTCGCCGGGGTCATCGCCGCCGGTGCCGGGCAGGGAGAGGCGGTGACGGCCCTCAGCGACGGGGATCCATTCGCCGGAGAAGGTGCCTGGCTGGTCCTTGCGCGCCGCGAGCAGCACGGTTTCACGGGTCAATTCGCGCTCGACGGTGACCGTGACGCTATCGGCCGGGAACGGATTATAATCCTGGTCGAGCACGCGCGCGACCAGCCGGGCACGCTCGCCGATGCCGTACTCGCCGCGGTCGACCTCAAGCTGGGTGCGACTCGACGCGCCCAGCAGATGCGCCATCGACAGCGAGGCGACCACCTGACCCCACAGCCGGCGATGTTGCGCCGCGCCGGGGCGGAAGCGCCAGCGCCAGGTCTCGTCGGTGGCCGAGAACAGGACCTGACCCTTGCCGTACCGCTGCCCGGTCAGCAGCGGCATCGGCGATCCGTCGGCAAGCAGGCGTTCGGGGTGGACGAGGAAGGCGGTGGCGCCCGGTTTCAGGCGCTTGACCGGTTGGAACCAGAACAGTGGTTCGACCTCGGACCACAGGCGCTCGTTCTCGGACGGGTCGGCGGCGAAGCGCAGCAACGGCAGACGCGCCGCATCCGGCGTCAGCTTGGGGCGGAAACCCTTAGCGACGGTGCGTGCCAGCTCATCGGCGACGGTGGCCGGCAGGTGCGGTTCGCATTCGACCGGCAGCATCGTCTCGAGCGGGGTGCCGACGAAGGCGCCCGGCATCGACTTGCGCCCGGCGATCACCGCCAAGCCGCCACCTTCAATACGCACCCAGGCTTCGAGCGTGCGGATCTCCTCGGGAGTGAAGAAGTCGGGCGGGATGTCGCCGAGGATCACCGTGTCGTATTTGCGCAGCTCGGCGGCGGTGGCGGGGAATTGCTTGAGGAACTTGCCACCGGCCGCGCTTTCGTCGCCCTGACGCAGGATGAAGGTCGGCGCGATGCGCTGACGGTCGGCCTCGAGGATGCCGCGCAGAAAGCGGAACTCCCAGCGCGGTGCGTCGTCCATCAACAGCACGCGGATCTTGCGGTCGACCACGCGCACGTTGGCCTTGGCGCGGCGATTGTTGAGCACGTTGGGTTCGTCCGCGAAGGGCACCAGTTCAGCGATGAAGGTGAACACCCCCTCCTTATCCGGCACCAGCTCCACGGTCCTGACCAGTTCGCCACCCTCACCGAGTTCGACCGGCTCCTCCTTGATGACCTCCTCGATCTGCCGCTCGTCAACGCGCTTGATCTGCAGGGTGGCGCCGCGGCCGTTGTAACCACGCGAACGCAGGCGCACCTCGAACGCGACGCGGTCGTTCTTGAACACGACGTCCTCGCAGAACACGAAGGCGACCTCAAGGTCCCGACTCTGCGCGAGGCCGACGCCGACGGTGTGCACCGGCACGCCGAGCGACTTGGCGACCGCGACCGGATCATCGCCGCGGTTCCAGCCGCCGTCCGTGATCACCACCACGGCGTCGAGGATGCGACCCTTGGCGCGACGTTGGGCGTCGGCCAGGGCCGCGCCGAGCTGGGTCGCCGCCTCATTGGTGCCGGCGAGCTTCGCCAGGCGACCGCCCGCGGCATCGCCCGGCGCCAGTTCGAGCGGAGCCAGGGTCTGGCCCTGGCCGAAGCTGAAGGCCTCGACCGCATAGCCTTCGCCGAGCTTGGCGACGAGGTCGAGGTCTGCGTTGGCGAAAGCCGCCCGGGCCAGGTCGGCTCGGGTCGCTTTCGCTGCGTCGCCACCCGAGCCGAGCACGATCTGGGCGGCCGTCACATCGGCGGCGTCGGTGCGCCGATCGACGATGGTCATCGACCGCGAGGCGTCGACGAGCAACATGATGCGGCCCTTGGCGTCATCGCGCCGGGCCAATTCGAGAAAGGCGCCGGTGCAGATGAAGAGCAGCACCGCGAGCGCGCCGATGCGCAGGCCGGCGAGCAGACGCTTTCGCTTGGCCGGCACGTAGGCCGCCTCACGCCGGTAGCACCAGATGATGGCGGCGATCGCCAGTGCCGCGACTACGACGAAGACCACCTGGGCCAGCGGCGTCGCCAGGCGTGGGAAGCGCACGCCGAGAACGTCCCCGCCCGAACCGAGCGGCGCTCCGAGCAGCAGAATGCCGAGCAGCCACTTCACTCAGGTGCCCTTCGGCGCCCAGACGAGCGCGAGAATGGATTCGGCGACCAGGCAAGCGACGGCGATCGCGAACAGCAGGGGCCACAACTCGCGCCCGGTGCGGCCGTGTTCGATGCGCACGGCGACATTTTCGTCGGCGCCGATCCACGCCGGGACCAGGCCTGGCAGGCGTTCGGCCACTGCCTCGCGCGCGAGCAGCGCAAGGTCGGATTCCTCGGCCGGGGGATTGGTGGCGAAACGGAAGGTGACGTTGTCGCGCGCGATCTCGTAGAAGCCGGCGAACGCGGTGGCGGAGAGTTGGACGACCGCAGTGCCGTCGCGGCCGGCGACCGGCACCAGCCGGCTCTCGCCGCCGCGCGGGTCGCGGGCGATGAAAGTCTCGCCGGCATCGCGCGCCGGCACCCCCTGGACGATGGTCTCGTTCACAGCCAGGGTCAGGCGCGGACGGCTGCCGAGCGCGATGTGCTGGATCGCACGCCGGGTCAGCATGAGAAACGCTGGACGCAGGGGCAGGTCCGACCATTCCTTGTCGGCGGGCGCGGCAAAGGCCACCACCTCGCCGCGACCGACTGCGCGCGAGGTCACCGCCGGCTGGCCGTCGGCGAAGCGGGCGACCACCGCGGTGTCGGCCTTGGCGCCGTTGGCCGGTACCGCCACCGCGAGCGGCCAGGCCTGGCGGAAGCGCGGCTGGGCCAGCCACGGCTGTGCTGCCTTGTCGGCGAAGAACGCCACGATCGGGTGGGTGAGGTCGGCGGTCGCGAAGCCGATGCCGGCCACGCCCTTGTCATCGAGCAGCGCCCGCGGCGCGCTGCCGAGGGTGCCGGGCAGCAGACCGCGCTCGCCGAGGATACGGTTGTAGGCCGCCGGCTGGACGTTGCCGCCGAGGAAGATGAGCAGGCCCCGGCCACCGGCGACAAATGATGCGAGCGCGTCGGCCACCGCCGCCGACGGCTGGGCGACATCGCTTAGGACGACCGCCTGGAAGTCGTCGAGCGTCAAACCGGCGAGCTGCCCAGGAGCGACCACGGTGGCCTCGATCTGATCGGCAGCCGAGGCGTCGACACCGGCGGCGGGCATGCTGATGCCGGGCGACAGCGCCGCGCGCAGGAAGGTGGCGCCACCCGGCACGCCACCTTCGGCCGCGCCATCGACGATCAGCACCTTGATCTTGTCGACGACATCGACCACCACGCGCCGGGTGTTATCGGCGGGCAGGCGATCGGGACCGGTGCGAACCTCGATGCGGTGCCGGCCGCCGCGGTCGAAACGGCAGGCAAGGCGGACCTGGGCGGTGCCGGACAACTCGTCGACCAGCGCCGTGGCGCTGGGGCGCAGTTCGCCGCCCTTGCCGTCGTCGACCAACAGGTCGACGCTGACGCCGATCGCCGGTGTCTCACCATGATTGCGCAGGGTGGCGAGCACGGTGGCCTCGCCATCGGTGCCGACCAGATCGTCGCTGAACTCCACCTTTTCGACCGCGACGTTCCCCGCCGCATCGCCACGGCCGACGTCGGCGATAAACAGACGGACATCCTTGGCCGCGGCGATCGTGCGCACCAGTTCGGCCCAGGCGACATCGTCGGCGGCCGGCCAGCCGCGCGCCTGGAGGTCGGTAACCAGGTAGATCTCGCGCGCCGAGGCTGAGACCTTGCCGAGGATGCTCCACGCCGCCTGCAGGCCGGTGGCGATCGCGGTGCCGCCATCGGAGAGCGGCGCCTGATCGAGCGCGGTGAGCAGGTAGGCGAGATCCTGGGTCGGCTCAGCCACCTCGCTGACGGCGACATCGCTCATCAGCACCACGGTCGCGGCTGAGCCTTTGGGCAGACCCTCGATCGCAGATCTGGCGGCTTTGCGCGCGAGGTCGAAGCGGGTGTCGACCGCGTCGCGACAACCCATCGACAGGCTGTTGTCGAGCACCACCACCGCGCTGACGCTGCCCGAGCCGCCGATCGCGAAGCGTCCCGGGGCATAGGTCGGCCGCGCCAGGGCCAGCGCCACCAGTACCACCGCCGCGGTGCGCAGCAGCATCAGGATGACGTCGCGCAGCTGCACGCGGCGCGAGTTCTTCTGCAGCGTGCGCAGCAGGAACTCCATCGCCGCCCATTCGACGACGCGGAAGCGGCTGCGGTTGAGCAGATGGATGATGATCGGGACGGCACCGAGCACGGTGAAGCCGACGAGCAGCGGGGCGAGGAGGTTCATCGGCTCACCCGCGACCGCCGGCGGCAGCCATGTGTTCGCGCCGGGCGAGGTACGCCGAGAGGACGACGTCGACCGGCATATGGGTGTCGGCCTGGACGTATTCGATGCCGTTCTTCTGGCAGGCCGCCTTGACCGCGGTGAGGTGCTTGTGCAGTTCGTCGAGGAAGGCCTTCTTCACCGACCGTGGGTGGCAGAGGGCGATGCCAGGCGCCTCCAGGCCCTTGAACTGGACCATACCCTCGAAGGGGAAGGTCAGTTCGTCGTGGTCGAGGACCTGGACCACCACCACCTCATGACCGCCATGGCGCAGGTGGGCCAGGCCAGGCAGCAGGGTGGCGACGTCGTCGAACAGGTCGCTGAAGACCATGACGATGCCGCGCCGGCGCACGCGCTGGGCGAGGTCGTGCAGGGCCTTGCCGATGCCGGTCTGTTTCGTCTCGGGCGCCTGCTCAAGAAGGTCGACCACGCGCTGGAGGTGGATTTTGCGCGTCGAACGTTCGACCCAGCCGTTGATGCCGTCGGCGAAGGTGCCGGCGGCGACCGCGTCCGACTGGTTGAGCACGAGGTAGGTCAGCGCCGCCGCGGCCAACTGCGCCCAGGCCAGCTTGGAGAGCTTGCCGTGCGCATCTTTGCCCACGTAGCGCATCGAGGTGCTGCTGTCGACCAGCAGGGTGCAGACGAGATTGGTTTCGGCCTCGTACTGCTTGATGTAGAAGCGCTCGGATTTGCCCCACACCTTCCAGTCGATGTGCTTGAGGTCATCGCCGGGCACATAGCCGCGATGCTGAGCGAATTCGACGCTGTATCCCTTGTATGGGCTCTTGTGCATGCCCGTCATGAAGCCTTCGACGATGGCGCGCGCCTTCAGGTCGAGACGGCCGATCTTAGCCAGGACTTCAGGGTCGATCATGGGGTGCTTCGCACGGGATCTGGGGCCAGGGTTGAGGGGTCAGGGGACAGTGGTGACCAAGTCGGGTGCCCGGGCTCGGCCTCATTCCTTGGGGATCGTCTCCAGCAGCTTCGCGATCACATGATCGGTGGTGATGCCTTCGGCGGTAGCGGTGTAGCTGCAGGCGATGCGATGGCGCAGGACCGAGGCGGCGATCGCGTCGATGTCGTCCCAGGTCGCCGCGTAGTTGCCGTAGAGCACCGCGCGCGCCTTGGCGGCAAGGATGAGGTTGATCGAGGCGCGCGGGCCGGCGCCCCACGAGATCCATTCCTTGATGAACTTGGGCGCTTCCGGCTCTTTGGGACGGGTGGCGCGGACCAGGTTCTTGGCATAGGTCAGCACCTGCTCGGCCACCGGCACGCGCAGCACCAGTTGCTGCACGGCAAGCACCTGCTGCGCGGTCATCACCTTCTGCACCGACTTCTCGTTGGCGGCCATGGTCGGGCTGGCAACGCGGCGCATGACCTCCATCTCTTCGTCGTCGCTGGGGTAGTCGACGAAGATCTTGAACAGGAAGCGGTCGAGTTGCGCCTCGGGCAGCGGGTAGGTGCCTTCCTGGTCAAGCGGGTTCTGGGTCGCGAGCACGAAGAACGGCAGTTCGAGCTTGTGCTCTTCGCCGCCAGCGGTGACTCGTTTCTCTTGCATCGCTTCGAGCAGCGCGGCCTGAGTCTTGGGCGGCGTGCGGTTGATCTCGTCGGCAAGGACGATGTTGGCGAAGATCGGACCCTTCATGAATTTGAACTGACGCATCTTGGTCGTCGGATCTTCTTGCAGGATCTCGGTGCCGATGATGTCGGACGGCATCAGGTCGGGGGTGAACTGCACCCGCTTGAACGACATGTCCATCGACTTGGAGAGGGTGCTGATGAGCAGCGTCTTGGCGAGACCGGGCACGCCTTCGAGCAGGCAATGCCCTCGGGCGAAGATGCCGATCAGTAGCTCGTCGATGACCTGATCCTGGCCAACGATGACCTTGGCCAGTTCGGCACGGATCGCGGCCGAGGCCTGGCTCAACCACGCCACCGCCTGCTTGTCGCTTTGCGCGCGGTCAGGGGCGGCGGAGGCATCGGGGGCTGCGGGCATGGGGGCTCCTGGCACGTGAAGCGCTTTGGCGGATTGGTCACAAAGAACGGACGCAGTCCGGATCGTGACGCACGCGAACCCTTTCCTCTGGCGGCCGCCGATGGGGAACCGTCCACGCTAAAGGTCAAGCCGATGTGAGGGCCTTGCCAGAACGGGCCTGGTCAACACCGTCAAAAAACGCATAAGTGCTGTCATGAAAGTATTTACCGTCCGATTGGCGCAGCTAACCTGGCCGTCTCGGTGCTCGGCTTTGGCGCTTCCCCCTCGGTGGCGTCTTCGCTCCGATCGATGAGCCGGAGGGCCACCGCGCCGTGCATCTGGCGCTCGACCTGGACATCAATCTCCGACGTCTCTCCCTCCTACGGGCTCGGCATCATCAACGCTCGAAGGTGTAAACCTGGTCGACATCAACGAGCTGCTGCGCTCGTACGCGGGGTTCGACGTCGAGGCCGGCAACCTCGACCTCTCTATCGATGCCCGTGCCGATGCCGGAAAGCTGAGCGGCACCGTCAAACCATTTGGGGCAGAGCATGGGTTCAGCGCGGGTAGGGCGTGATCGAGAACGTCGAACTGGTATGGAACTTGGCGCGTGGTCCGAACCAGGTGTCGAAGATCAGCTGCCAGCGGCCGTTCTCCCAGATGCCTTGCAATGCCTCGTCGAGCGCCCCACGCAGGCGGGACTGGTTCTGACGCACGGCGATGCCGTAGGGCTCGGTGCTGAAGCGGTCGCCTGCGATGCGCAGGCCTTGGGTCTTGGCGGTCTGGGCCAGCGCTTGCAGGATGAGCTGGTCGGAGGTGATGGCGTCGACCTTGCCGCCTTCGAGGCCGGCGAGCAGGGCGGTGAAGCTGTCGAACGTGACGATCTGCGCTTCGGGCGCGACCTGCTTCATGTTTGCGGCGCTGGTCGAGCCCTTCACCGCGCCGACCGTGCGACCCGTGAGGTCGACGTAGGACCGCACCGGCGACTCGGCAGCGACCAGCAGGGCCTGACCGTCTTGGAAATAGGGGATCGTGAAGTCGACCTCGCGCGCCCGGGTGCGGGTGATGGTCAATGAAGCGATGACGCAGTCGACCTCGCCGGATTCCAGCTTGGCGAGACGGTTGGCCGAGGTCACCGGCACGAAGGTGACGTCCTTGAGGCCCATCTGCTGGACCAGGGCGTCGGCGATATCGATGTCGAAGCCGGCCAGGGTCTCGCCGCGCTTGAAGCCGAACGGCGGGGTGTCGGTCTTGACGCCGACGCGCAGCACACCGCTCTGCGTGATGCGGGCGAGGTCGTCGCCAGGAGCGGGCTTGGCGCGCTCGCCGCCCCCGCAGGCGCTCAGCACCAGGACGAGAGCGGCGAGGAGGAGGACGGGCAGTCGGCGAACGTTCATGGCTCGTTTTTCCTGGGTCGACAATGTCAGTGGACGCGGCGCTGCTTGACCGAGCCGTAGCGCAACTGCATGCAGACGCGCAACTTCTCGGCCAAGGCTTCGTTGCTCTCATCCTTCTCGACCAGCGCGCCGTAAATGTTCATCGCGTCGGAGAGTTTGACGAACGCCTTCTCATAGAGGTGGTCGCGCGCATCGGTGTTGCCGGCGGCGATCGCCTGCTGGTAGAGGTCGCGACCCTGGGCGAAGACGCTGTCGGCATTGGCCTCGGTCCCGCCGCCCGGAGCGACCGCGTCCTCAAGCGGCGCCGGTTGCTTGCCGGCCTTCTTCGCCGCCGCCTCGTCCTTATACCAGATCAGGCGCTGCGGATTGACGTTGCCGAGGGCGCGGTGACCGGCCGGGTAGAAGTAACGGTTGTTCAGCTCGGACGCGAACTCGCCCGTGGTGAGCGATCCTGCCTGCACCTTGGCCGCGGGTGCGGCTTTGGCTTCGTTCTCGCCCGGCGCAGCGGGCTTGGCGGCGACCACGGCATCGGCCGCCCACAGCCCCCGCTTGGCCTTGGTGGCCTTGTCCTGCGCCGCCTTCATCGCCTTGTCGACGGCGATGGCCACGCGGGTGCCGGGCTGATAGCGGGCGACGCCGGTTTCGACCAGGGCGGTGTTGAGGTCGGCGCCCGCCAGCAGCAGGTGAACCTTGCCGCTGCCGTTGGCGTCGGTGCCGTACTCGGGCGCATAGCTGATCACCACCGCCTTGCCCTTGGCGGCTTTGGTCAACTGATCCTTGGCGGCGGCGCGCTGCGCATCCGGGATCTCGACATGCGCCAAGGGCAGCGCCACCGGCGCCCCGCCGACCGTGATCACCACGCGATCGCCATCGACGACCTCGGCGACCAGGAAGGTTTCAGCTCCGAAGACAGCCCCGGCAAGGGTGGCGGCGGCGAGGAGGCGCAGGGAAGCGTGCAGCATGTTCCGGCTCCGTGAACGCGCGACGCTAGGAGTCTGTCGGCAATAGGAAGCGAGGATGGCGACGTGGATCGGATGGCGGATCCAAGGCGGTGAAACGACCCAAGGTAGCACCGCTACCTGGTCGTTTCACCAACGCAGGAGATGCCGTCCGAGACCGAGCCAGCCGAAGGTTCCTATCCCCGACAGGCTCCTAAGTCGCCTGTCGCCGCCCTCCTGGCGGAATTCCGACGGGTGCGATTGGCGCTCAGACCGGAGTCTAGCGGGTACCGCAGCCCCCGCCGGACTGCTCTTCGACCTGCTCGACGTGATCGGCCAGGCATAGGCCATAACGGGCGGCCGCGGTCTTCCAGTAGTCCGGCGCGGTGCCGAGGGTGGTCAGGTAGTTGCCGACCATCACCGCGTTGACTCCGGCCAAGAAGACCTCGTGGATGCGCTCGCCGAGGACGACCTCCTTGCCGCCGGCGGCCATCAGGTTGCGATCGGGCAGCATGAAGCGGAACACGGCGAGGGTGATGAGCGCCTCGTCGGGGTCGAGCGGGGCCTTGTCGCCGAGCTTGGTGCCGGCGATCGGATTGAGGAAGTTGATCGGCACCATGTCGGGCTCGATGAAACGGATCTGCTCGGCGAACTCGACGCGCTGCGCCTTGGTCTCGCCCATACCGACGATGCCGCCCGAGCACAGGCCCATGCCGGCCTGCTTGATGAAGCCGATGGTCTGCATGCGTTCTTCGAACGAATGCGTGGTGCAGATCTCGTCGAAGAAGCTGCGCGCGGTCTCAAGATTGTGGCCGTAGACCTTGGCCCCGGCGCGGGCGATGCGATCGGCGCAGTTCTGGTTCTCGAGGATACCGAGATTGACGTCGGCGCGCACCTTGCCGTTGGCCGAGAACTTCTCGATCGCGTCGCAGACCATGTCGAGCTGCGCGCCCTCCTTCACCCCCCACCACGCCGCGACCAGGCCCAGGGCCTGCGCGCCGTTGGCGGCGGCCGAAGTGGTGGCAGCGGCGATGTCTGCTTCGGGCAGCCATTTGTGGCGATCATAATCGGCGGCCGCGCTGCCCGAAGCAGACATCGCCGCTGCCACCAC
>Ga0163148_10003415_pt1 | contig 17582 bp, 19 predicted proteins | sample OliLakLV19MP7P2_FD_148606 | JGI IMG/M metagenome (GOLD analysis project Ga0163148, IMG submission 148606) | Freshwater microbial mat bacterial communities from Lake Vanda, McMurdo Dry Valleys, Antarctica- Oligotrophic Lake LV.19.MP7.P2 | ecosystem: Environmental > Aquatic > Freshwater > Lake >...
AAGGGGATGCAGGCGATCATCGTCCGCCCTTCCAGCCTTGCGGGGTTGAATCGGCTTGGAAGACAGAGCAGGGTAGCGGCAGATCGACTGACAGAATGGTTTCAGCGCTATGCGGAGACAGGCAGTGAATCGCTTCGATCTTCCAGGTAATCGATGACGAACGTGATTGAACAGTTGGGTGCGTGGGCCGTGTTTCGCGTACGGGAAATGGGCCGCATGCTGTTGTTTGTGCTGTCGGCATGTGCCTGGCTCGTCCGGCCTCCGTTTCGATTCCATCAGATCATGAAACAGCTCCACTTTATCGGGTATAAATCCACGTTTGTCGTCGTGCTCACGGCGGCGTTTACGGGGATGGTGCTGGCGCTGCAAGGGTATTACAGCTTGCGGAAGTTTGGTTCCGAGGGGTTGCTGGGCTCCGCGGTAGCGTTGAGCATGATCCGGGAATTGGGGCCGGTGTTGGCGGCGTTGATGGTGACAGCGCGGGCCGGATCAGCCATGACTGCTGAAATCGGCATCATGCGCATTACGGAACAGATCGATGCGCTCGATACCATGGCGATCAATCCGCAGCAATATCTGATCGCCCCGAAACTGGTGGCCGGCGTGCTCGGGGTCCCGTTGCTCGTGGCCATCTTCGATGTGGTCGGGATCTACGGTGGCTCTCTCGTCGGAGTGGACTTGTTGGGAATAAGCGAAGGAGCCTATTGGAACTCGGTCGAATCGGCCGTGGAGTGGAAAGATGTGTACGGCGGCATGCTCAAGTCGGTCAGCTTTGGACTGATCATCAGTTGGATCTGCTGCTATAAAGGGTTCTACACGAGGCAGAGCGCCGAAGGCCTTGGGAGGGCGACGACGGAGGCGGTGGTCTTGTCGTCGGTGCTCATCCTCGTCTGTGACTATCTCTTGACGTCGTTGCTGCTCTGAAGAAGAGGTGATGTGTGATACGTGAAGTGTGATGGGTGGAAAGATGGTTCCAGTTTTGGGCAGGTGTGCGGCTATTTCTTGTCACGCGCCACTCGTCACACATCACTCATCACGGGTGTTCGATGATCAAGCTGGTCGGCGTTGAAAAAACGTTGGGTGGGCAGCCGGTGCTCCAGGGCGTCGATCTTTCGATTCCGGTCGGCAAACTCACAACCATTATCGGTGGCAGCGGATCGGGAAAGAGTGTGCTCCTCAAGCACATGATCGGGCTCTTGCAGCCGGACCGTGGTGAGGTGTGGGTCGGCGACACGGAGATCTCTCGGCTGTCCGGCACGCGCTTGAACGATGTGCGGAAACGGTTCGCGATGCTCTTTCAGGGCGCCGCGCTGTTCGATTCGTTGTCGGTCTTCGAGAACGTGGCGTTTCCGTTGCGAGAGAAGTTGCGGATGAAGGGGCCAGCCGTGTCGCAACGAGTCGAGGAGAAGCTGGAAGAAGTCGGGTTAGCCGGGATGGGGCACAAGTTTCCCGCCGAGTTGAGCGGAGGGATGCGAAAGCGGGCCGGCTTGGCGCGGGCGTTGGTGATGGAGCCGGAGATTATTCTGTTCGATGAGCCGACGACAGGGTTGGACCCGTTGATGGCAAAATCCATTCATGATTTGATTGTTGCGATGCAGCGTCGGTTCGGCTTTACCGCCGTCATGGTCAGCCATGAAATTCCTGAGATATTCGGGATTTCCGATTGGGTGGCGATGCTTCGGAAAGGCAAGATTGTCCTGATGGCCACGGCTGCGGAGTTTCAGCGCACGACCGATCCGGAAATTCAAGAATTCATTTCGGTCGGTGGGACTGTGTCGCTGCCTGGGTCGCTCGTTGGCTGAGAGGGGGTACCGAGGATGGAAAAAACAAAGTTGGAACTGGTGGTCGGCGTGTTTGTGCTCGTCGGAATGTTGTGCCTCGGCTATTTGTCGATCAAGCTTGGGAAGCTCGAGTTGATCGGTGGGGCGGTCTACGAAGTGGAGGCCCAGTTCAACAGCGCGTCGGGGCTCAAGCCTGGTTCGGCAATCGAAATCGCCGGCGTCGAAGTCGGCAGGGTTCGAGGGATCACGCTCATCGAAGATCGTGCGAAGGTGAAACTGGCGGTCAACAACACCGTCAAGCTCTACACGGACACCTTTGCGTCCATCAAGACGCGGGGCATCATCGGAGAGAAATTCTTGGCCCTGTCGCCCGGAGGGGGCGGCGATCCCCTTAAACCGGGGGAAATGATTCGTGACACCGAATCGGGCCTGGACCTTGAGGAACTGGTGAGTCAGTATGTGCATGGCAAAGTGAAGTGATCGATCTGGTTTCTTTGGTTGATTTGGTTTGCTTTGTTCATTTGGTTCATCCGGTTAGTTTCGTTCAACCAAATAACCAGACAAACTAAATAAACCAAACAACATCTTGATACAGGAGGAGGATACATGGAGACTCAGGGATCCGCTACGGTACAAGGGCGGAGATGGAGTTGGGGTGGCCTCGCAAGCGGGATAGTCTGTCTGGTCTTGTTGCTCGGCGGAGTTGCGGTCCAGTCGGCAGCGGCAGGCGGCGCGACCGACGCCATGAGAAGCACCATCGACGAGACGCTGAAGATCATCCAGGACAAGGATCTTAAGCAGCCCAGCAGAGCTGAGGAACGTCGCCGGAAATTGGAACAGGTTGTCGGGGATCGGTTCGACTATCAGGAGATGTCGAGACGGGCGTTGGGGGCCCCCTGGAATACATTGTCCGACAAAGATAAAGAAGAGTTTGTTGCGTTGTTCAGGAACCTCTTGATCACGTCGTATGCCGACAAGATCGAAACCTATTCCGGAGAAGGTGTGCAGTATCTCAATGAGCGAACGGAGAAGGAGTATGCCGAAGTTCGGACAAAGGTGTTGACCGGTAAGGTTGAAATTCCGCTCGACTATCGCATGCTGAACAAAGGCGCCGATTGGCGGGTGTATGACGTCGTCGTAGACGGTGTGAGCCTCGTGAATAATTACAGAGGGCAGTTCTCGAAAATTCTCCGTTCTTCGAGTTTCGCCGATTTGATGGAGCAGCTTCGCAAGAAAACCGTCAAGCATAACGCCTCATAATTCCTCTCATGAATTCCATGCTAAGCCGGCGCGGCTTCAGTGCCGTGGCGCTCATGTGCCTTGCGTTGAGCATCGTCGCGCTGTCGGAGGATGCAAGAGCCGGCGTCGAATATTTCCCGATTCCTTCCGTGTCTACCAGCAAGAATGATGGGAACGATGTCGGGTTGATCGTTCCGGTTCTGATTACCGACCCCGATGGGGAGCTCAAATACGTCATCGCCCCGATGATCATTCGCAATTCCATCGTCGGGACACGCGGCGTGTTCAATGTGTTTCGCTATGATCAAGGGGGGCGTGAAATTCGGTTCACCGGGTCCTTTACCGAGCAGATCGAGCGGAGAGTGATGTTCAGTTACTCCGATCCGGCCTTCAGTCAGGGGCGTTACTCGTTGAACTTCGGCGCGTCGTTTTTCAAGGACGCCACCGCTCGGTTTTTCGGCATCGGGGAGGCGACATCGGAGTCGACACAAACCAATTACACGGCCCGCGAAGCGCGGGCGAACTGGCGATTTGGGATTTACGCCAACGAAGTCACCCAGATTGCCGTCGGCCAGCGTTTTCGCGATGTGCGTCTGCAGAGAGGCGCCACCGATCTTCCCTTTACCGGCGACCGTTTTCCTACGGTCGATGGGGTGCAAGGCGAGTCGCTCATTCTCGGACACCGGGCGACGTTTTATTACGATACACGCAACAATCTCATCTCGCCGACCGATGGGATGGCGGTGACCGCCTATGCGGAGCTGAATCAGAATCTCCGAAACGGCGATCATCCAGTCTATTCACGGTATGCGATCGAGGTGAAGAAGCTATTTCCGAGCGAGTCGAAGCGCGCCATTCTCGTTGCGCGAGCGGACCTTCAGGCGACGATCGGGACGCAGGTGCCGTTTTTCGAGCAAAGTTCCTTGGGCGGGCAAAACAATCTCCGTGGGTTCGGTGTCGATCGTTTCATCAATAAACATCTCGTGTCCATAAGTATCGAAGAACGGATTCACCTGATGCGCACGAAGATTGCCGGGGTGACGGCGGATTTTGAGATCGCGCCGTTTGTGGATTCAGGGCAGGTCTTCAGTGATTTCAGAGATGTCAATTTCAAGGACTATCGCGTGACCCCTGGCATAGGGTTCCGTGGAATCGTCAAACCCAACGTCGTCGGGCGCGTCGATTACGGCTACAGCCGTGAAGGGGGTGCGATCTTTGCGGGGTTGGACTTCCCGTACTGATGGCTGGGTGCGTCAACAGGATGCTGAAAAAGTCCGTCAGCTTGTCTTGTGTGTTCTCCTTCGCCGAATACGAGGTCGCTTCCGGCCTTCGTAGCCGAAGGGCTACTTCGGTGGGGTAGGCTACAGCGGAGAGCTTCATGCGGGGAGTTTCAGTCGTTCATCTGGTCTATTCGGTCTGTTTCCTGTGCTTGGTTGAACGAAACGAATCAGATGGGCTCGACCAACATCTACGGTGATGTGTGAGCCGTACCCGGCGTATTGTCTATCAGCCCCCCCTCTTGAGGGATGGTGAAGCGCCCTCTTCTTGCACTACCCTGCGGCGGATGGTGTCGCGCTTGGGCAACAACAAATTTATTGAGATCGTACGGAGTAGATGGGTGACTGTCTGTTCACGGATGCCGCCAGTCAGCGTAAAGTTGACAGCCTGTCCTCGAAGAGGTTTTGTTGCACTCAACGCCTTGATTTTTTCGGGAGCAGGGGTGAGTGTGAAAGTCCTATTTGGGCCGATGGTGTATCGAGTCATCCTCGCGTCATTCCTCCTCTCCATTGGGTTCGAGCCTGCACTGGTTTGGGCCGAAGGGTTCGGCCCATTCCCTGTCAGAAACTTTCACCCGATCCAGCAGCTGGTCTTGAGTATGCCGGGGGATCGCGCCGCCGTGTTGAAGGAGGGCGTGCTGGATGTTCGATTGGAGCTTGCCGAAACGGCGACGGTGTTTCGCGATAACTCCCCACAGGCCGTCACAACGATGAAGTTTGAGACCCTGCGCTCCGGTTTGTTTCTTCGATACGGAGCGGCGGAGCGATGGGAAGTCTCTGTAGAGGTTCCGGTGCTGTATCGCTCTCGCGGGTTCATGGACGGAGCCATTGAGGCAGTAGAACGGGCGACAACCGGCGTGGCGCCGGCTCGAAAGGCGCTGGGCCCCGGTTATATCTTCGACATCTCGCGCGGAGGACGCACCATCGCGAGCGGGCGTGAGGGAGCGGTAGGGTTGGGTGACAGCATGGTCATGAGTAAGTACCAACTGCTATTGGAATCTGCATCGATGCCGGCGGTGTCGATCCGTACGGCGCTCAAGCTGCCTACGGGTGATGAAGGGCAATTCTTCGGAAGCGGCAGCCCGGATTTTGGGTTCGGGCTGGCAGCTGAAAAAGGATTCGCCGGCCGCTGGGTGGTCTACGGTAACGTCAACGGAGTGGTTCCAACCGGGCGGGTTGCGGGGTTAGCTCTCCATCCCACACTATCGGGGCTTGTCGCAGTCGAGTATCTGTGGTCGGAGAATCTTTCCTTCACGGCGCAGTTCGATTATTACTCCACACCATTTCGTGGTGTAGGCACGCAAGTGCTGGACAAGGGCGTGACAGAATCGGTGGCGGGATTCAGCTATCGTCTTACGCGACATCTGTTGTGGCAAGGCTACGCAGTCGAGAATCTCGACTTTATTACCGGGAGCGCCCCAGACGTCACGATCTCAACATTGATGACCTATCGATTCGAGCCATGACGCGACGGAACTCTCAGTAACCAAATCAGGCTAACCCCTTGACATCATGGGACTCTCGTGTGAAACTCCCCCTGCAAACGTTCATACTGTCACAGGGCTTCGCCAGCGCGAGTTTCAGCCCAGATCGTTCTCGTTGTGATAGGCGTAGGTATTGACGCAAAGGAGCATTTGCCATGTCGATTTTGAAGACCATTCAAAGCCCGGCAGATCTGAAGCGGCTGTCACCGACGCAGTTTCCTGACCTATGCCAGGAGCTGCGGGAGCAGATTATCAGTGTGGTGTCCAATGTCGGAGGGCACCTCGCCTCAAATCTTGGAGTGATAGAACTCACGGTGGCGTTGCACTACCTGCTCAATTCTCCCAAGGATAAGATCGTATGGGACACGAGTAATCAAGCCTATGCGCATAAACTCCTCACCGGGCGTCGAGAACAGTTTCACACGCTTCGACAGTACGGGGGGTTGAGCGGATTTACCAAACGTGAAGAAAGCATCTACGATACGTTCAATGCAGGTCACGCGGGAACCGGCGTCTCCGCGGCGTACGGTATGGTCGAGGCGCGTGAGCAGTTGAAACAGCGACACAAGGTCGTGTGTATCGTCGGTGACGGCGCCATGACGGCCGGTATGACCCTGGAAGGCCTGCACCATGCCGGAGGCCTGGGGAAAGACTTCCTGGTCATTCTGAACGACAACCAAATGTCCATCTCGAAAAACGTCGGCGCGATCTCTTCCTATTTGAATCGGACCTTTACCGGTGAGTTTTACGCCAAGATGCGGGAGGAGACCGGGCAACTGTTAGGCAAGATTCCCCATATCGGGCAGGATGTACAGAAGTGGGCTCGCCGGGCTGAAGAGCTGGCCAAGGGCGCGATTCTTCCTGGTTTGCTCTTTGAGGAGCTGGGGTTCAGGTATGCGGGTCCGATCGACGGACATAACTTCGAGCATCTGTTGCCCACCTTGGAGAATGCGCTGAAGATGAAGGGGCCGGTCTTGCTCCATGTTATTACGAAAAAAGGGCTGGGCTATGAGCCTGCGGTGAAGAATCCGGTGTGGTTCCATGCCTGTCCGCCTTTCGTTCGGGAAACCGGAGCCCCGGCCAAGAAAGCGGCGCGACCCTCCTACACACAGATCGCCATCGAATCGTTGGTCAAGCTGGCCCGCGCGGACAAGCGGATCGTCGCGATCACGGCGGCCATGTGCGAAGGGACCGGCCTCAATATTTTCGAAAAAGAGTTTCCGGACCGGATTTACGACGTGGGGATTGCCGAGCAGCATGCGGTGACATTTGCGGCGGGTCTTGCCGCACAGGGCCTTCGCCCCGTGGTGGCGATGTATGCCACCTTTTTGCAGCGCGCCTACGATCAGGTTGTACACGATGTCGCCACGCAAAATCTCCCGGTGACCTTTTGCATCGATCGTGGCGGACTGGTTGCGGAAGACGGGACCACCCACCACGGCGCATTCGATTTTGCCTATCTGCGCCACATGCCGAACATGGTCGTCATGGCCCCGAAGGATGAAAACGAGTTGCAGCATATGCTGAAGACCTGTATTCAGTCTGACGGGCCTGCCTCGGTGCGGTACCCGCGTGGATTGAGTCTGGGCGTGACGATGGATCAGGAGGCAAAGGCCTTACCGATCGGGAAGGGCGAGCTGTTGCGCGAGGGGACGGATGTGGCGATCGTGGCCATCGGCGTGTCGGTTTCGCACGCAGTGACAGCGGCAAAACGGCTTGAAGCAGAGGGTATTTCCACGGCGGTGGTCAACGCGCGTTTTGTGAAGCCGCTGGATCAGGATTTGATCGTCGACGTCGCCAAGCGCGTTCGTTATGTGGTGACGGTTGAAGAGGGCTGCAAGATGGGTGGGTTTGGGTCAGCCGTGCTCGAAGCCCTATCCGACGGCGGCGTGACGAACGTGACGACGAAGGTCATAGGTCTACCGGATTGGTACATCGAACAAGGACCCCAGGATTTCCTGCGCGAACGATACGGGTTGACGGCTGAAGGAATTTATCAGACGGTGAAGGAACTCATCGGCAAGACACCGGCTTCCTCGCGGGAGGAACTCACCCTGGCTTCAGCGAGCGATCGGCTGCCGCATGGAGATGAACAGGGGAGTTGATTGAAGACGTGAAACGTGAAACGTAAAACGAGATTAGCAAAGAGACACGATGCACATCACTAGACGAAAAACCAGACAGATCACGATCGGTAAGCTCAAGATCGGCGGAGACGCACCCATCTCCGTGCAGTCGATGTGTTCCACCGACACGCGCGATACTGTGGCGACGATTGAGCAGATTCGTCAGCTGGAGGCCGCAGGGTGCGAAGTGATCCGCGTGGCCGTGCCGGACGACGAGGCAGCTGCGGCCTTGCCCAAGATCAAGGCCGCGATGACAGTGCCGCTGATTGCGGATATTCATTTCGACCATCGACTGGCATTGAAAGCGGCAGAGGTCGTGGACTGTGTCCGAATCAATCCCGGCAACATTGGGGCCTGGTGGAAAGTTGAAGAGGTCATCAAGGCCGTGAATGAGCGGGGCATTCCGATCCGCGTCGGGGTCAATGGCGGCTCGCTGGAACGGGATCTGTTGGATAAATATGGCTGGCCTTCTCCCGAAGCCTTGGCAGAATCGGCGCTCAATGCCGTCCACGCATTGGAAGACGTGGGATTCACGAACATGAAGGTGTCGCTGAAGGCGTCGGACGTGCACCATGCGATCGATGCCTATTGGTTGTTTGCGCACCAGTCCGACTATCCCTTGCACATCGGCATTACAGAGGCCGGCACGGCGATGACCGGGGCGGTCAAATCCACCATGGGGCTTGGGTACTTGCTCTCGCAGGGGATCGGCGACACCTTGCGTGTGTCACTCGCTGCCGATCCGGTTGAAGAAGTAAAGGTGGGGTTCGAGATCTTGAAGTCGCTCGAACTGCGACATCGAGGCATCAATGTGATTGCCTGTCCTACCTGTGGCCGCGTGGAGATCGATGTCGTGAAGCTGGCCAACGAACTGGAAAAGAAGTTGGGCCATATCAAGACCCCGCTTAATGTGTCTGTCCTTGGCTGTGTCGTGAACGGGATCGGCGAAGGGAAGGAAGCGGATATCGGGATCGCCGGCGGCGAAGGCAAAGGCATCTTATTCAAGAAGGGCAAGCTCGTCCGCAAGGTGCCGATCGAAGAATTGATGGACACATTGATTTACGAGGTTGAGCTGATGGCCAAGGAAAAAGAGGCTGAAGGAAATGGGGAAACCGTCGCTCCTTCGAACGAAGGGTGGGAATCTCTCGCGCCTGACTCTGATCGACCGTCGACGCTCGGAAAAGAAATTCCAGTCCTCTCCAGTAAGCAATAGATCTCTTCTCTCGCCTCTAGCCTCTCACCCATTGCCCGGACTATAATGCCCGCAGGGCGCCGTACCCAAGTGGTTAAGGGAGCAGTCTGCAAAACTGCGATGCAGCGGTTCGACCCCGCTCGGCGCCTCCACAGCGCACTTCGTGCGCGGTCTGTCTGGTTCATTCGGTCTATTTGGTTTGTTTCGTTCATCGGGTTGGTCTGGTTCAACCAAATAAACAAGATAAACGAAACAAACAAAATAACGATCTTCTTATGCTGGCGGAAGCCTTCAGAAATTCCCTCGGGGACTCGGTCAGTTCCAGCTTTCCTTTCGGGCCGCGCCTCGGTGGGGCCCCGCTCCTAGTCCACATTACCCATGACAGTTTGTGGCGAAATCGCTGAGCCGCGTTGCGAGACCAGCGCGCGGAGCCCAGGGAACTGGCTCCGCCGTCTGCGGCAGTGCCTGTCCCGCTTTTAGGATAAGGCGCCCGGCAGAAGGGCGCCTGTCCCCAAGTACGGTGAGGGTCCGAGGGGCGAGCCCGCTGGCCGAAGGCCCGTCGTAGCAGCGGATCGTCGATTGCAGCAGAACAGTTCATGAGTCATCTGGGCTGGGGCAAGGTCGCCGATGGCCTGCAGGGGAGTGGTGAGCGAAGCGTTCACTTCGTTCCCTCGATTGCTTGACCCCACCGAGGGCCTCACAGATAATAGCCGAGGAAACCACTGATGGTATCGGACCATTTGTTTATGCGAACGAAGGAAGGTGCAAGATGCCGACTGCTGTAAAGATGGAAGTGAGCCCCGAAACGATTATCAGGGCAGTGAAGGGAATGAAGAAATCGGCGCGGCAAGCGTTTATGGAGGATCTCATCGCGGCGACCTCTCCGGAATATCTTCAAAGCATTCGGGATGCTCGACGAGACTTCAAGTCGGGCAAAGTGAAGTCTCATGGCGAAGTGTTTGGCCGGTGAAGCACCGGCTGGTCTACACTCACCGTGCCATCAGAGATATTGAAGCGCTTGATACCACGGCGAAACAGCGCATCGGTAAAACCCTCCTTCGCTACGAACTCGACCCTCTCCCGCATGCCGAACCTCTCAAGCAATCGGAGTTAGGCTCATACCGATTTCGTATCGGTGACTATCGTGTCGTGTTTGATCTTGAAGGGGATCAGATCATCATCCTGCGCGTGGGACACCGAAGGGAAATCTACAGACGATAGAGCAAGTCTTCAGTCGTCCGATCCTTGTGGTATCGTATCCTGCCCTCCCCTGCCAGCCATCGTGCTCCCTGCCTCTTGGAGCGACCCTTCCAGGCGCGTCCCGGCGGAAATCCTTCTGGAATTCTCTCAGCTGCGATGAGTCAATCGCGCGGGTTCAGTCAGTGTTGGGAGCCTGACTGACATTGACCGTTCTACTGCGGCGAACGATCGGCAACCACCTGCGCCGTTCTCGGCCAGAAAAAAACCTCAACGTATTCCAGTGAATACGCCTCCGGTTATGAGTCATTTGTGCTGGAGTAAGGTCGCCAATGGCTGGCAGGGGAGGGCAAAATTAAGCAACGGCCGCATTGGCTTCGCCAGCCGCCGTTTTATACCGCTTGACCAACTCGCTTTTCGTCTTGAATGACGATGGTGGGATTTTGGCTTGGGGTGGGAATGGGTAGCCCATTTTCATTCAGAAGGACTAGGTGCTCTTCCATCCCCCACCGTGCCTGGTACAGACAATCCTCGATGGAGTGGCCTACTCCGCTGAATCCGTGAAGATCGGGGGAGTAAAACCCAAAGAAGGTGGGATCGTCCGTTGCCTCGATCACAAGCGAGTACTTGAGGTTGATCATGTTATTCCTTCCGGTGCTCGAGCCCAGCTGCTCTAAGGATAGCATGACAGGTCCCGGTCGGCACTTCCTTGGAGCCATGATAATCAATGCGGACCAGACGATCTATTTCCAGGCTTGCCATAATAACGAATGGAGCCTTTCCCTTTGATGAGTGTAAACCCATTGTGTTCCAACAATCTTACCAACTCAGAAAACTTCACGAAGGACCTTGACGCAGTGTTTGATCATAGCGTGCATCGCCCAGGATCTCTCAACGATCAGCGCAGTATGGTCGTCGGTCCAAAACCTGTCAATCCGTGGCATTCGAAGAAAACAATGTGCCAGGAGTCTTCGACAGGCTAGATCTTGAAGGGGATCGTTTCGCAGCAGAGAGTGAAGCGTCCCTCGACAGGCTCGGGACGCCCTGAGCCCGTCGAAGGGCGTATCTCGTGTAAGTGTTTCGAGTTTCATGTTTCTGGTTTCAAGTTGTGTGAGTCGGATTGGTGAAATTCAGAGGTCGAACCTGAAACTTGGAACCTGAAACTAGAAACTCCACTTCCGGACGAACGACGTTTCACGCGCAAGTACAGCGGATCGGCCTGTCTGCGTGCGGGCATGCACAGGCAGACGATTGCAGCAGACGTGTTCATGAATCATGCAGGCTCGGTCCTGAATCCGCTCCTCGATCAGAAGGGTTTCGCCCTGTAACCACCGGGTTCGCTCTCGTCATTGCTCCTGTTTCGCATTTCCCGTTCGACTTCCACACGGCGCCACTCTGCCGCGATCATTCGGTCGAGTTCTGCAATATGCTTCTCGGCGAACGCGTTGACCGCCTGCCGTTCGTCTGTCAGCCAGTGCCTCAGCGATTCCTTCTTGACCCGCCATGCGTCCGCAAGCCCGAATTCACCAGAGACCACGCCGATGCTGTCGATGCCGATCCGGACTCCACTTATTTTGCGATCGTCATGTGGAAATCGCGACACAATCTCTTTCAAGACCACGTAGGTAGATGTCTCGCCAGGATAGTTCTGGAGAACCGCTAGGGAGAAATCTGCCTCCGTATCGCCGCCGGCTTTGACGAGCGCGGCGAGCGCGGCAGCAAATTCCGGGGTGCAATGGGGAAGCGCTCTGCTGAGCAGGCTCCCCCCTCGAAACCGGAATTGCTCCCGGTTTTGAGCGAACCACAACAGGCCCTTGCTGATGGCGAGTTGCGGGTCTTTCGAGAGTGCCTGTTCAAGTTCTTGGAACTCAAGCGGCCCCGCTTCGAACTGCTCGTCGTCGCCGTCCTCGGACTTCCTGGCGAGCCGAGTGGTCAGCACTTCGTCGAGTCGCTGCTGCTCAGCCTCTCTGATTCGAACAAAAGCCAGCCCGGCGGTTTCCTCACTCACCCACTGCACATCAGCCCCCTCAATCATCAGCGGCCACTCCAAGCCGGGCACATAGATGCGCAGTTCTAACGAGAGGCCGGGCAACATGAGGAGCGGGCTTTCCAGTCGGCACCCGCCCCTTGAGAGATCGAGTATGAGGCCTGCTCCCTCGGGCTCGGTGGGGCCTGACACCGTGGTGCGAAATTGCACCAGGAAGCGAGGCGTAGCGCGCCGATCCTCTATCTTCATGTCCATGACCGATCGACTCCCCACCTTGTGCGTCTCACGCGACCTCACGACTTGATAGCCACGACGCGCCGACTCTCCTTCATTTCGTGAGAGGTACATTAGGAGAGTACACAATCAATATCAACTCACTGTGGCTCCCCTGAACTGTTCCTTTTGTTGAAGCCCTCAGATGCTGTCCCTGTTGCATCGGCGATGCCATCAGAATCATGTGTTTTTGAATAGGCTCAAGGATAGGCCAAATTGCATGAGAAATCGACCGGTACTTGTTGGCATTCTGGGGTAGGATTTTGACATAGGTGAGCAATTCAACACGGCTGGTTTCAAGGGGAGGGTTTCTAGATGATTACCGGTCGTAAAACGGTCGTATAACAGAACACTTTTCCGCTCACACACTCTCTCTCAATCTCACGCCTTCAATGGTTGCACGTCGTTGACTTTCTGGGCCAAAGACAATGAAACCCGCCTCATCATTGAAGGTCCTGAAACGGCCCCAAATCAAATCCCGCCTTTGGCAGCATAGTCATTTAGGTCAGTTGATGTCCCGGTGCCTGACCGATGATGTGAACTCGCGGCCCACGAGGGAGCGGAATCAGCTTGTCGCCCTCCACATCGCCGCCGAGCACCCACTCGAATGGTCGCTCGATTTAGGCAGCCGTTGCTTTTGGGTCCGCAAGATTTCGCCCGATGACCTCATGCACCCCACCAGCCACCAGATGCTGGACCACGTTGTACAGGATGATTGTGACCATGACTTGTGGGTACGAGCCAAGCACAAGAGAGGCCAGGACCAGCCCAGTCCCGTTGTTATTCATCCCCAGTCCGTACATGAGCGAGACCCGGTCAGCCTGGTCGACCTTGAACAGACGGCTCAGCCCATATCCGGAGGCAAAGGCCGTGATACAGAGACCCGTGGTGATCCCCAACGTCACAGACAAAAAATCAAAATCGCGGTCCGCTACCGCCTGAGGAAGGGAGACCGATCCATTCGAGTAGTTCAAGAGCAATAACACGACGGCATTGATGAGTTTGATAAACGGCATGACGGATGTGAGCCTGGCTTCAGGAACGGCAAATCGCACAGCAATACCCAGCACCGATGGCAACACAATCCAGAGGCCCAAGAACGCTCCGGATCCGTGGGCGGCGAGGTCCTGCAGCACCGCCTCATACTCCTCCGACGCCATCTCCCCAAATACCTGCAGCGCCACAGGCGTGATGAGCGGGCTCAGCACGGTGGAGGCGAGGACCAAGCCTAAGCTCAGCGCCAAATTTCCATTGGAGTTCTGCGCCCAGGCCGTAGACGCGCCGGCAATCGGCATGGCGGCGACCAACGCGAGGCCGACGAGGATATGCTGGGCTTCGTCCGGCTCATACCACAGCCGCATAACCAGGGTGACGCCAAAAATATAGATCATGGGGATGATCAGATTGGCCGCGAGTCCGGCCAACATCACCCGGCTTTTTTTGCACGAGAGATGTTAAGTGCGACGTCTTCACTCCCAATCCAGCGTTAAACATGAGCGTGGCGAGGAGGAGCAGGAGCAACGAGACGTGGATTGTGGTCTGGAAAATGTGAACGTCGCCCACGTTCACGTTCCTGATCCATAAACCGGCCTCCGGAAAGACGGCGGCGACGGCGTAGGCGCCGATCAAGAACCAAAGCAAATGATGGTGGATGAATTGCGACAGAGCGAGGAGTGTGAATCTGCGATTTTCCATAGCTATGTGTTTTGGACCAGTCCCAGCCCGCATGATTCATGAACACTTCTGCTGCAATCGCCGATCCGCTGTGTTTGCGCGTGAAACGTCGTTCGTGAAGCGTATTTCGTTCCGGAGCCGGACGCTTCATGTTTCGCACCTGATTCCAGCGCTTCACGCTTCACGAGATACGCCCTTCGACGGGCTCAGGGCGTCCCGAGCCTGTCGAGGGACGCTTCACTCTCTGCTGCGCTTCACGAGGAACGCGCGTTCAGGCTATTTCGTCCCTCGACTGTGCTCGGAACCCTGAGCTTTGTCGAAGGGCGGCGAACCGTCATGAACAATGCGGGTGAGTCGCCTTCAGGTGCCAGGGTTTAACAGAATGCTGAAAAGTTTGCCAGCCTGAGAAGACCGTTATGTGGTCTGTCTCGTTTGTTTGGTTTGTTTGGGTCACGCAACAACACAAACCAGATAGACCAGATGAACCAGACACACCACATACGAAGAAGACGGCCATTTTCAGCATCCTGCGAGCCGTTCATGCGCCAATGCCCTTTGCAAGCTCACAGCAGGATTTTTGAGCATCAATTGAGTTTTCCACACCCAGCTCACCATGGATTGACAAAGAGTAATATGGTGAATATAATTCACAGTTACGCATTTAAATGATCTAAATTCATAAATAGTGAATTAAATTCATGCACCAGGAGAACAAAATTCATACGGTTCCATATAGGTGGCTATATTTCATAAACAGTGAACTAAACATCACAGATAATTGAATGGGTGATCAAGTGTTCAGCACAACTGATTTCCGTGGAAGGCCTGTTCCAGAGCCAATTAAACCAGTTGGCTATGCTGCCCTCATAGACCGCTACACCTTGAAGTTGCCGCTCCCTCAACGATTGAGTGCCATCGCTGAACGACACCAGCCAGTTTCTACGAATGAGTGGCAGCTTCTCAGTCCAAGGCATGAACCAGCAGACACACTCTTTGGGCATCTTGAATTTGCCATCAAGTGGGAAGGCATCGACTTAAGTGTGCTGGCCGCACTATTCAAAATCATAGACGATCAGGAAATCGCCAAGATTATTCGGTCTGAGCCGACTGGCGCTTATACCAGACGAATTTGGTATCTGCATGAATGGCTCACAGGCCGACAGTTGGACCTTCCAAACCCAGGGAAGGTTCGGGCTGTGCCGATCATCAACATCGAAAAGCAATTCGCGATGGAAGAGGGTATTCCATCACCTCGCCATAAAGTTGTAGACAACCTGCCAGGCACTCGGGCTTTTTGCCCGATGGTCCGTAGAACTCCCCTGTTAGACCAGTTTATTGGCAAACAGCTGCATGAACGCGCGCGTGAAATCGTCGGTCGCACGCATGCCGATGTGATCAGACGCGCCGCAGCCTTCCTTCTCCTGAGCGACAGCAAGGCCTCTTTTCAGATTGAAGGAGAACACCCGTCGGCACAAAGGATGGAACGATGGGGGAAAGTGATCGGTCAAGCAGGGTCCCATTCTCTCAGCATCGCTGAATTGGAACGGCTGCAGAGGATCGTGATCGGCGATGCCCGGATGGTGCATCTCGGGCTGCGGACTGAGGGAGGCTTTGTGGGAATGCATGATCGTGGAACACAAACGCCCATCCCTGACCATGTGAGCGCGCGTCCCGAGGACCTACACAGCCTTGTTACGGGCATCATTGCATTCGATGAACGCTCCATAAAAGGCAGGATCGATCCGGTCGTTGCTGCGGCCTCGATCGCATTTGGGTTTGTGTACGTTCATCCGTTCGAGGACGGGAATGGAAGACTACATCGGTGGCTGATTCATCATGTGCTTGCGAGAGCTGGGTATCATCCACCCAACGTGGTGTTCCCGGTTAGCGCAGCGATATACCGCGAGACGGAGCGATATCGGGAAGCCCTGGAATCCTATTCGCGGCCGTTACTAGACTGTATAGACTGGGAGGCGACACCGTCCGGCAACGTCCAGGTAAACAATGATACGGCGGACTACTATCGCTATTTTGACGCAACGGCCCATGCGGAATTTCTCTATGCCTCTGTCGAACACACCATCGATCGAGATTTACCTGAGGAGATCGCCTATCTCTGTGCCTATGATGAATTTTCTCATGGTGTTCAGGCTATCCTCGACATGTCGAATCAACAGGTCGCGCTCCTTCATACGTTTTTGAAACAAGGGAAGGGACACTTTTCGGAGCGCGCAAGGTCGAAGGAATTTGCGTCGCTCACCGCCGAGGAGATCCTTCAAGTCGAGGATCTCTATGCAAAAACCTTCAATACACTGGCTCATTATGCGTAGTCACGCACAATGCCACTGAGCTTTCCGCGGCCTGACGGCAAAGAAAAAACGAAGGTATCCGGGTGAATGTCGAGACGGGGAAGCCGCTGAAGTCCGCTGTCTATAAAACCTGCAAGAGTTCCTGCCCGCAAGCCCTCGAATTTCCAGCCTGTCAAAACAGGCCTTTGGTGTCCTTAAATCAGTTGTTGATGGACCGCAACCTCTCCTATGTTCACTTGGAGGATACAAGTAAGGCGAGAATGCTTTGACAATTCCAAGTATTCTCATCTTGCACCGCTTGCCAGCCGTCATTGTAATTCCTAACCTTTTGCGCAGATGCAGGTTCAAACGATTTCCTATATGTTACTGGAACGAAAACCGGGGTGCTCAACGCCACTCAAGCGGCGTGTCGGAACCCCTGTTATTGCCCAATCCCAAGCCTTAGCTTGATGGCTGCAAACGTTCTCCCTCTCGATTTTCTCTAGTGTTCGGCGTATTCTCTTTTTCCCAAAGCCTACCCGATTGGGCCGAACCGAGTGCAGGGCTGTCAACAAAATGGGCCACCCCATGGCCATTGCCAAGGACTTGATGAACTCTGTGAGGTCGAAGCTCCAGGACCGAAGAAGGCAGTGAGCACCAGATAAAATGGGAGCAGATGCTAACGGAGGATACGTAATGTACAAGATCAATCGCGTCAAGATCAGAGGATTTCGAAGGTTGAGAGAGATCGATCTGATCGTCAAGCCATTCATGGTGCTGATCGGCGCTAATGGGGTCGGGAAGACATCTTTGCTGGACGCATTCGCTCTTCTTTCTGCCTCGGCCTCCGGGAAATTGAATAGCGCGTTGTCGGACCTTGGAGGCCTTTCCAGCCTTTTGACGCGAGGCAAGTCGGAAGAGCTTTCACTGTTGGTTTACATGGAGGTTCCGGGGTATCAACCCCTGGAGTACGAAGTCCACCTGGGACCGAAGGGCACCGGCCATTCCATCTCTAGAGAAGTCTTATCGCAGATGCAGGAGGGGCATACAGGCCCCTTCAAACA
>Ga0163148_10003416_pt1 | contig 17575 bp, 12 predicted proteins | sample OliLakLV19MP7P2_FD_148606 | JGI IMG/M metagenome (GOLD analysis project Ga0163148, IMG submission 148606) | Freshwater microbial mat bacterial communities from Lake Vanda, McMurdo Dry Valleys, Antarctica- Oligotrophic Lake LV.19.MP7.P2 | ecosystem: Environmental > Aquatic > Freshwater > Lake >...
TATTATAATATATGTCTGCTCTTCCATTAAAATCTAACCTATCAACAGGGCTATTCATAGAATACTGATACGGATTCAAAGAAATATATTTCTCCCAAAGTGGGTCTATTGCTAAAAATCTACCAATCTCACTGTCGTATTTTCGTACTCCGTGGTCGCCTAAGTTCGATTCTTTGTCTTTTTGCAGCCCTAAGAAACCAAGTCGGTTGTATGTTTTATTATTGATTGTAGAGTTTGTCCATTCTGTGCCAACAAATGGTTTAACATCGAAATTTGTTTGAGTTTACTTATTCCCAGCATCGAGCAAGGTGTATTGCCAAGTATAAAGATTGTTTCCAGTAATGCCAGCAGGATTAAAGTACATTCTTTTTTGCTCAAGTGACTATGAATTATTTTAAATATAACACCATTCTGTGCAATTTGCAAATTCATTTTATATACGGTTATAGAAAGAAAAAGTTCAAAAACTTCGGAAGGTAAAGTTTTACTATGGATACCAAAAGTTTCAGAAATGATATAAAAATATTTATCTTGTAAATCTTATAATCCTGAAATCCTGCTCGTAACATTTCCGCTTTGTATAGCTGTGCAGAAAACCAACCCTCATTCCCCTCCTATATTTTAGGGTGGGATATTTTTGTTTTGATTTGTTTTTACAAATAGACAATAACTTTAGTTATGGGTTAAAGTTAAAAGTTGAGTTATTTTTACATTCTTAACTCATCATTTAGTTTGGCATTTTTAACACCCTCTGTCAGCAGGCTGACATCTCCCTTAATAGGGAGAAATAATATTTTTTCACTTATAACTCGTCATTTAGTTTGGCATTTTTAACACCCTCTGTCAGCAAGCTGACATCTCCCTTCAATAGGGAGAAATAATTTGAATTATGATGTTTAAATCAGTTTTACATTCGTCACTCATAACTATTAACTAACTCAAATAAGCTCATTTATTAGAAAAGATTAGCTAAAATTGCTAATATTTATTTAATTTGCATTATAAAATCCCCAAAAAGCAGCAAAACATTTTAAAAAAGAGAGAGGTAATATGGTAAAGTCATTGGCTATACTGTTTGTTTTATTCACGCTATCGAGCAGCAGCTTCGCATTGGCGGACTCCGCTCCTACCGAGGAAATCAATAGAGCTTTATTGCAAATTGCAAATGGCAAGCAAGACGAAGTCAAAGCTAAGCTCTTGGATATGCTTGTTGAATATCCAGACGATGCTGGAGTACAATTTGTACTGGCAGCTGTGCTTGAAGATGGTTTCAAAGCAAAAGATATTTACGAAAAAATTCTAAAGAACTATCCAGAAAGCGAATGGGCAGATGACGCTATGTGGCGTGTTTTGCAATTCAGTTGTTTGATAGGTGACACCACCAAATCACGAATACTTTTGCAAGATTTTAAAGCGAAGTATCCAAACTCGCCTTATATGGTGCCGGCAAATGATATAGTTCGCACTGCTTTTGGTATTGCAAAAGGTAAGTATGGCAAAGCAAAGTTTTCGGAAAATGTTGCTATGACAGAGAAAAGTGTGAAAGATTTGCATACTGATGCAAATGAATCGCACGAAGAAAACAAGAAAGAAAGTAAATCATCAGCTAAAGCAACCGAACAAGAGAAAAGTAAGAAAACAACAGCTGAAAAAAAGGAAACATCGGAAAAGAAAGAGAAGCAAACAAGTAATTCTGAAAAAAACTCCGACAAAGTTACTACGTATGGTTTGCAAGTGGCAGCATACACAGATAGAGCTACAGCCGAAAAAGAAATGCGTAAGTTTTTGGATAATAGAATGAGAGCCGAAGTGCGAGAAAAGAAAACAAAAGATAATGATGTTTTGTTCACAGTAGTTATTGGCAATTATAGTTCAATGGAAACAGCTGAATTTGCAAAAAATGTAGTGAAGAAAGAATGTAAGTGCGATCCACTTATAATCGAAAAATAATTGGTTAGTCAAAGAGAAATAGAAAATTTTGAGCAAATTATTCAACAACAAAGATTAATATTTGCATAGTCTTTGAAATTTGTCTAATTTTAAATTGAATAAATTATGTTTGTTCAAATAAATGACAAAAAAGGGGTTGAAAAGCCAAAGGGCTTTAGACTAAAATTGAATGGGTAAATCAGTAAAAGTAAATATTGACGGCAAAGAATACAGCATTCGTGGAGAGAACGAGGAGCATCTCCTTGCTACGGCAGCGGAAGTGAACCGTCAAGTTGCTAATTTAAAATCACAACTCAGCGAATACAACAGAGATTCTTTATTTACTTTGGCTGCACTAAATTTGGCAGAAAAGAATTTAGTACAGAAAAATGAATATGAATCGGATATGAACTACTTGGCAAGCGAACTCGAAAAAATAACAGAGTTTTTAAACTCAAATTTAGACAAACAAGCACATTAATTTAATCGAAAGCAAGTTAAAGCATTTCGCAGCAGAAACATTTTAAAATAATTGATTCCACTCAGTTTTGGCCTACTCAATCAAGCTTTAAACTAAGAAGTTTATTGCCTCATTAACTATCGTTGTCACGCATTAAAAAGAATCTATAACTCAATTATAGGGAGATTGTCTCCGGCAATCAATAGCGGGCTACACATTGCTTCGGCAAGAATTTTACAGCTCCAATGGAGCTGGGGGATCAGTAGATTATAGCGATTTTCGGGCATCACCCACTGTGGCTGAAAGGGATTCTTTTTTTTCTCTAGATACTCCTCGAAAGGGAGTCGATAGTTAATGTTGGCTTTGTTTTTTAAGTGGGAAACACCCCCCTGCCCCCCTTAATAGGGGGGAATAAAAAGGTAAGCCCTCCTTAATAGGGGGAATAGGAAAAAGAGGAAAGGGAAATACTCTGCCCCCCTTAATAGGGGGAATAGGAAGAAAAGAGTAAAGAGAAATTCCTCCCTATAAAGGGAGGTGTCAGCTTGCTGACGGAGGGTGTAACGGGAAAGCCAGACATCATTAGAATTTGAGTTATGTTAGGAAACACCCCCCTACCCCCCTTAATAGGGGGGAATAGGAAAAGATGAAAAGGGAAACACTCTGCTCCCCTTAATAGTTGGGAATAGGAAAAAGTTGAAAAGGGAAATTCCTCCCTATAAAGGGAGGTGTCAGCTTGCTGACGGAGGGTGTAACGGGAAAGCCAGACATCATTAGAATTATGTTAGGAAACACCCCCCTACCCCCCTCAATAGGGGGGAATAGGAAAAGATGAAAAGGGAAACACTCTGCTCCCCTTAATAGGGGGAATAGGAAGAAAAGAGTAAAGAGAAATTCCTCCCTATAAAGGGAGGTGTCAGCTTGCTGACGGAGGGTGTAACGGGAAAGCCAGACATCATTAGAATTATGTTAGGAAACACCCCCCTACCCCCCTTAATAGGGGGGAATAGGAAGAAAAGGAAAAGGGAAACACTCTGCTCCCCTTAATAGGGGGAATAGGAAGAAAAGAGTAAAGAGAAATTCCTCCCTATAAAGGGAGGTGTCAGCTTGCTGACGGAGGGTGTAACGGGAAAGCCAGACATCATTAGAATTATGTTAGGAAACACCCCCCTGCCCCCCTTAATAGGGGGAATAGGAAAAAGTTGAAAAGGGAAACACTCTACCCCCCTTAATAGGGGGAATAGGAAAAAAGTGTTTGAAATTGATTTTATATAAGTTTTATTGATGAATATTTTTTGACGAAGGGAGTCATAGATTAATGAACGAAATAATGATTGTCGTTCTCAGCTTAGTTGGTCTGTTCGTTGGTTATTTGGTTACTTTTATGACTGGCAAAAAGTCAGTCGTTACCAAAATCCAAGAAGCAGAAGACAAGTCGAAAAACATTTTAGTTGAAGCAGAGAAAAATGCTGCCAGCTTGATGAAAGAACGTAAGCTCGAAATTAAAGAAGAGTGGCACAAAAAGAAGCAAGAGTTTGAAAACGATACTGAAAGCAAACGCCAAAAAGTGCAAGTGCTTGAAAAACAAGTGAAAGCACGTGAGGAAGCAGTTGAGTCTAAACTTGAAACTATTCTAAAAAAAGAAAAGTCTCTACATAATTTTGAACAAGACTTACAGAAGAAAGAGAAAGATGCTGCTGAAATGAACAAAAAAGCAGCTGAAATGTTCGATGAGCAAACAAGGAAACTTGAAAAAATCTCTGGAATTTCAAGAGAAGAAGCTAAGAAACAGCTTATTGATGATATGATTTCGCAAGCTAAAACCGATGCTGTGCAGAAGTTAAATCAGATTCGTGAGGATACTAAAATCAAGGCAAATAGAGAATCTCAAAACATTATTGTGCAAGCAATTCAACGTACAGCTTCCGACCACAGCTCTGAGAATACTATTTCTGTTATGAATTTGGAATCTGACGAAATGAAAGGTAGAATCATCGGACGTGAGGGTAGAAATATCCGTGCTTTCGAAGCTGCTACTGGTATTGATTTGATTATTGATGATACTCCTGAAGCTGTTATTATTTCTGGTTTCGATCCATTCCGTAGGGAAGTGGCACGAAAAGCTTTGGAAAAACTAATGGCAGACGGCAGAATCCACCCTACTCGTATTGAAGAAGTGGTGAAGAAAGCTGAAAGTGAGATGGAAGAAGAAATGATTAAAACTGGCGAGAATACTTTGCTGGAATTAAACATACACAATATGCGACCAGAGCTTTTGAGATATATCGGTAAAATGAAATATCGCTCAAGCTATGGACAAAACTTATTGAATCACTCTATTGAAGTGGCTTATTTGGCTGGTATAATGGCAAATGAGCTTGGTTTGGATGTGAACTTGACTAAACGTGCGGCATTGCTCCACGATGTCGGAAAATGCGTTGATAAGGATATTGAAGGTCCGCACGCTATGTTGGGAATGGAACTTGCTAAGAAAAACAAGGAACATCCTATAGTTTGCAATGCAATTGGTGCCCACCACGAAGATATAGAAATGGAATCACCAATAGCTGTAATTGTGCAGGCGGCAGATAGTATAAGTGGCTCTCGCCCTGGTGCAAGAAGAGAATCTTTAGAAAACTATGTGAAACGACTTGAGAAACTGGAAGAAATTGCTAAACGCCACACTGGAGTTCAAAAAACTTTTGCTATTCAAGCTGGTAGAGAAATCAGAGTAATAGTTGAGCCAGAAAGAGTGAACGACCAAAACGCTGACGATATGGCTAATTCAATTGCTAAGCTGATTGAAGAAGAAATGGAATATCCAGGACAAATTACTGTTACTGTAATTAGAGAAAGTAGATTCGCTGCAATTGCGAAATAAGCTTTTTACTATTTAATACTTATTTAAAGGGAGCCGAATGGCTCCCTTTTTTTGCTGTCTAAATAAAATACGAAGTGCTGTTTGAGAGTTAAACTTTAATTTCTTTCCATTTTCCTTTTTTGAAATAATACCAAGCGAGAAGTGCTAATATGGTTTCTGAAACTGGAATTGCTATAAATACCCCAGTAGTTTTCATGTCAAATTTGACTGCCAATAAATATGCCATAGGTATTTGTATGCACCAAAAACATACGAAATTAATTATAGTTGGGGTTCTTGTATCTCCAGCACCATTTAGTGCTTGGGTCATAACCATACCAACGCCATAGAAAATATAAGCCGTTCCAATATATTGCAACGCTTTTACTCCGTAAACTACTACACTGTCGTCTTGGGTGAAAATTCGAATAATAGTTTCTGAAAAAAGTATAAACAGTGCACTTACAAATGCCATAAATATTGCATTATATTTTGCCGTTAGCATAACGCTTTCTTCAGCTCTTTTATATTCCTTTGCTCCCAAATTCTGACCTACTAATGTAGCCGCCGCATTGCTCAAGCCCCAAGCGGGAAGTATAAAGAAAATTACATTTCTTATTGCAATTTGGTACCCAGCCGAAGCAGTTGTGCCACCTGTTTCGGCAACGAGTTTAGTAAGTATAATCCAGCTGCCACTTGCTATTACAAATTGAACTGTTGCAGGCCATGCAATTTTAATTATTGATTTTATAATTGTGAAATCAATATTAAAGTATGATAGTTTGAACTTGATTAATCCTTTGCCACCAACCAAATGATATATTTGATAAAGTAATCCAGTGGTTCTACCTATCACAGTAGCTATTGCTGCACCTTTCAAACCATATATACCAATAAGTATAGGACAAAGTATGATATTGAGAATACTTGCTATCCAAAGACTTTTCATTGCCATTGCGGCATCGCCAGCTCCTCGGAATATGCCATTGATTAAAAACAATAGCATAATTGACATACTTGAGCCAAGCATAATCTGGGTGAAAATTGCACCGTCTCGCACTATATCGGAATTAGCTCCCATAAATGCTAATATTTCTGCTGCGTAAATCACTCCAATTATGCTTAATAGCAAAGTGAAAACAACTGAAACAATTATAGCTTGAGCACCTGCTTTTGCTCCTTCATCAATATTCTTTTCTCCAACTCTACGAGCAACAATTGCAGTAGCAGCAACACTTAAACCAATTGCAAAAGAATAAATAATTGATATAACTGATTCGGTCAGTCCCACTGTGGCAATTGCATTTTGCCCTAATTTGCTCACAAAAAACATATCCACGACAGCAAATATACTTTCGAGACTAAGCTCAAGAATCATAGGGATTGCAAGCAATATAACAGCTTTGGGAATGCTACCTTTGGTATAGTCTTGCTCTGCAGAGCTGAAAGATTGTTTAATTAAAGAAAATATTTGCGAGAATTTAGAAATAGTAGGATTATTCATAGATAAAAATCAAATATTTGAAATAACGAAAAACAAAGATATGGAATTTATTTTGGCGAGGCAAAGCCAAACAAACGATTTCGTGATTACCACTTCATTTTTTCGCATTTGGCTTGTATAGAAATTTATGCAACAACAGATAAAAAACTCTCATAAACAATTGTGTTAAAATATTTCGCCTGTTTGTTTTGAAATTGTTTTGCAATTTAATAACAAGAATAAATATAAAAAATAAAATTATCATTGGCTATCTTTTCGATGTGAGAGCTGGTAATTTAAACGTTGCGAAAAAGAAAGCAGATCAACCCCTACTTGGCGTGGGCGTGTGGTTTGTTTTCTGCAACTAGCCATACTAGTGCTACACATCGGAGCAACTACATAACCCACGCTTTTTATATAAACAAATGTATCTTTTGGTTTATGAAAGATACAAAAGGTAGGTGTTTTATGAGTTTAATAAATAAATTTAATAAAGAGAAACTAAGATTTCTTTCATCCATAAAGTTTTTAGCTATTTTAGCAATATTTGTTTTAAATTTCCAACTTTTACAAGCTGACCCACCAGCAAACAACCCAAATGATCCTTTTCGAGATTTCAATTTAGATAGTATTAGCCCTTTTTTGCCAGCAGTTGTTAGAAATTGTACAGAAAATTGTGACACTTCTAAATTCGATACATCATTTGTTAATAAAAGTTGGAAACCATTATGCATAATTAATGGTCAATCAAAAGGAGCTTACATTATAAATATTCAAAAAGAAAACGGAGAAACAATCAATGAAAAAATTATTATTGATTAGTAATTTGCTTGGTTTAGCAATCTCTATAATAAAATTTGTAGGTAATACACTATTTGCATTATCATTATACAGTGACCATATCTTGAAATCAGACAACTATGGAAAAACTTGGGAATTAGAGAAAATCCAAAATATTGCAAATTTCTTCTATAGCCCTTCCCAAAAGCAGTATTACAAAATAGATTCTAACAGGTTTTTAATTCCAGTTTTAAATAATCACTTATACTCTGTGAAAGTTGAGAATTATGAAAATATTGATTCTACGATAGTTCCAAATGAGAATATAGATACACTTATAACTACAGATATACAAAAGTCTGTCAATGAATAATCAGTTCAAATAAGACAGTTTGGAAATCAATATGAATTAGTTAGTACCTCAAGTTTCATAGGAAATCAGATTATTGAAATTTATAATCAAAAAGGCATTATCGAAAAGTCGTTTGAATTTGTCAAAAGCAACCAAAATGAAGTTCATAGATTCAAAATCAATTTGCCTGTTGGTGTGTATTTTGTTATGATTAAAGAAGGTGAAACAATTGTTACAAAAAAAATATTGAAATTTGAATAGTTAAAAAAAGCCAATCAATTCTGATTGTCTTTTAGGTTATCTATAAAGAGATTTTGAGTTTTTTCATTTCTTTTGTTTGTTCCATTCGTCCCAGCCACCTGTGAAAATAAATATATTTTTAAAGCCAGCTCCAAGCATATCGTCTGCCACTTTATGGCTTAAATCGCAAGTGCCACCAGTGCAATATATCACAAAGATTTTATCTCTTGGCAGTGTCATAATCTTTTCCATATATTTCACTTCTTGTTCGTAAGGGAATATATTAACGGAATTGCCAATATGTCCTTTGGCAAATTCTTCGGCATTGCGTGCATCAATAAAAAAGAAACGTGGATCGTTCAATCGTTGTTTCACTTGGGCAAATGTAACTGTTTTTTCAATGTTTGATTTGTCGTCTGGATTTACATTATCAGTTTTAACATTGTCGTTTTTATTAACTGATGCTATATCTTTAATAGTTTCTTTAGTATTTTCTTTTTCTGTTTTTCCAGTTGTTTTTTCTTGAGTTTCAACTTTGCTAATTGTTGTGTTCTCAATTACTGGTTTTGTGGCAATTGGCACTTGTGCCGCCAAACTATCTAACAAGTTGTCTGCGACAATTGGTGCTTTATGTCCAATCAAAGGTAATGGCTTTGCTGCAAAATTATTTGTTAATAAAGCCAAAAGAACAGCAACTATTACAATAGCAGCTATTTCAAGTCCTAATTTTTTCAAATCACAGCCCCCTTACTTTTTTGATTTTAGAATAAGCAGAATTTATTGTTGACATTTTGTCCTGAGTCGTTTGGCTATTATTACCAACTGCATCGGGGTGGTTTTCTTTCACAAGCTGCTTGTATTTTTGTTTAAGAATTTCGTTGGACACATTTGGGTCTAGTCCCAATGTGTCGTATTCCTTTTGCAAGGGATTTGATTTGCCATTTGCATTGGTTTTTGTTTGGCTTGATTGCCTATTGTTAGTTTTGCTTTCTTTTGCCGCACTGCTTTTTGACGAATTCAGTTCGTCTATAATTCGTTTCAATTCTGCATCTTCCGATTCAGACAAAGTGCTAGTATAGTCGCTATATCTTGTGTCGGTGTTAATGTAAGACTTTGCAAAATTTGTCAGTCTATCAAATAATTGTCCCATTTTCTCTTTTTGTTTTTCTTTTATTGACTAAAATATGCAATTGTTGTTTTATCTTTGTGAATTAAATTAATAAACTAAATTTAGAATGAAAAGTTTCATCTTGATTATTTTGCTTTTTGCAGAGCTATGCTTTGCATTTGATTTATCCAAATATGGAATAAAACCAACTTTTACTTTCGATTCGATTGCAAATAGAGCAGAGCAAACTTGGACGATTGATTCAAGTGCTTTGGAATATACCATTTCAAGCAAGCGGATTTCAGATTCTACTTTTATTCTCCTAAAGACCTATGAGGGGAAAGCAATTGCCAATGTGATTAGTTCCAGTCAACTAAAAGATGTCAAAGAATATCAAATCTATAAAAAAGGTAGATTCCAAGATTCTACTATCTACTCGGCATATTCATATTTTGTGGCAGGAATTGACACAACACTCCCAAAATTTCCTAAGAAAATGTTAATACTGATTGATGATTCTTTCATTGATTCACTTTCAAATTTGATTGAAAAACTACAAACAAAACTTGCTGAAAATTTCATTGCTACAGTTGTTCTTCCTACACCTAGAGCAGAAGTATTCAATTCGAAAGCTGTAACAGTAACAAAGAATATTATTCTTAAATATAAACAGTTGCATCCAGATATTAGTTCTGTATTGCTTTTGGGCAGAATTGCAGTACCATACTCAGGCGATATTGCTCCAGATGGACACCCAGAGCATCGAGGTGCTTGGCACTCCGATGGGTTTTACGGAGATTTGGGGAACAATTGGACAGACGATATAGTTTCAAGTAAAAAATCAAGTTTTCCAAGACAGTTCAATATGCCTTTAGACGGCAAGTTCGACCAAGTACGTTACGATAAAATTGATTTAGCAATAGGCAGAGTAGATTTCTTCGATATGCCAGCATTTAATGAAAGTGAATTTGAATTATTGCAAAGATACTTGGAAAAGGACATTGAATATAGAAATGCCAAACCAACTAATAGGAATGGAATTGTATTTGATAATTTCAAAAATATCTATGCCTCCAATGCGACCGAAAACATCAATAATATTTGTAATTTCTCAAAAGTAGAATATGGTAGAATTCGAGAGCTTTCAAGAACAAAAAGCTATTTGCTGGGGTATATCAATGGTGGTGGAACTTCAACTTCCAGCGATGATGGACTTTATACCGAAGAGCTTGCTAAATTTCCATTGAATGTTACATTTCTTTCGATTTTTGGTTCGTATAATATTGATTTCGATTTCCAAAACAATTTGCTCAGAGCAGCACTTGCTTCCAAACCAGCGAACATAGTTTGCTATTCTGGCACATTCCCGCAATGGCATTTATATAGAATGGGCTTTGGTTATTCTATTGGCGATGCTCTTTTGCAAGTGCAAAATAATTCTGGTCAATACCCAAGCAATTACGATATAGAAACTAGAGGAGTTCATATCGCACTATTGGGCGACCCAACACTAGATTTATACCCGAGTAATGATTTGGGAATTATTAGCAGTTCTCAAGACAATAATTTGTTGAAAATTAAAATTAATTTTAAAGAATCTGAAGCAAAACTAATTGGTTTTAAAACAGTTATATTAAAGAATAACTATACTAATTTTCAAGAAATTGCTGAATTTGATTCCACTAAAAGAGATTTCACTTTTGACTTGGGTGAAATTGATTCAAATCAAGTGCTGATTTATCCCATCTTAGAATATACAGTTCCCACAGGGAAGTTTCGGAAAATAGGGGGCGGCAAGCTTATCATTGCAAAATAAGTGCAAAGTATCTTTATAATTCATTAGGGATTATCTGTAAATTTGCAGTTAATAATCACCTAAATAAAAATAACAAATGCCAGACCAAGCAAATATAGAACTTAAAGCAAAGCACGAAGACTTTAGAATTGCAGCCATAGATATGGGCACTAACTCATTCCATATGGTGGTGGCTACTGTGAATTCAAAGGGGATTATGAAAGTGATTGCCCGAGAAAAAGAAGTAGTGCGACTTGGCTCATCTTCTGGCGAAATGAAGTTTATCCAAGCCGAAGCGTTTAAAAGAGCTATTCGCACTCTTTCTCACTTTTCCGAAATAGCCAAAACAGAGAATGCTGATATTGTAGCAGTTGCCACAAGTGCAGTGCGTGAAGCAATTAATAAAGAAGACTTTATAGATAGAGTTAAGAATAAAACTGGTATTGAGGTTCACGTTGTCTCAGGACAGGAAGAAGCTCGTTTGATTAACTTAGGAGTGATGAATTCACTTAATATTTTCGACAAACAGACATTGGTTATTGATATTGGAGGAGGAAGCACTGAGACTATTCTTAGTTTTAAAGCAGATACAATTTATTTAAATTCTGTGAAACTTGGTGCAATTCGTTTGACAAAGAAATTTTTCGACGATGGAGATGTAACTGAAGAGAAAATAACTAAATGTGTTAACTATATTAAAGGTGAATGGACACCAATTTTAGATAAATTAAAAGAATTCACTTTTGAAAATGTGATAGGAACATCTGGCACAATTCAAACGATTGTATCAATGGCTATATTATATAAAAAAGGAAGTTTGCCTGATTCTTTAAATGGGATTGGGGTAAATAGAAACGCAATTCTTGAAGTAATTGAAAAGCTAAAGAAATGTAGAAATGTGGCAGAGATTGAGTCATTATCAGGCGTTGATAGCTCTAGAGCAGATATTTTGCTAGGCGGTGCATTGATTATTGAATATGCAATTAAGTATTTGGGAATTAAGAGAATAGTACTCTCTAATTATGCACTTAGAGAAGGCATAGTTTTCGATACCTACCAAAAAGTAACACAATTAGATAAGTATCATCATTTATCGGACTTACGTTTCCATTCAATTTTAAATTTATGCGAAAAGTATGAATCGGATTTGAAACACGTAGAACACGTTAAGTATATTTGCACTGAATTATTTAATGGCACTAAAGAGATGCATGACTTAGGAGAAAAAGAACTTGAATTGCTTGAATCTGCTGCCTATTTGCACGATATTGGTTTCCATATCTCACACGACTCTCATCATAAACATAGTTACTACTTAATCAAAAATTCCGTTTTACCTGGCTTTACGAACGATGAACAAGAAGTTATTGCAAATATTGCCAGATATCACAGAAAATCACATCCAAAAAAAGTGCATGAGAACTTTGCTCATCTCTCCGAAAACAAAAAAAACACAGTTTGGGTTTTAGCAGGCATTTTGCGAATTGCTGAAGGAATTGACCGAAGACAAATTGCTGCAGTTGAAAATATTTCAATTGAAATCCAAGCAACAGAAATCCTAATCAAACTCAAAGAAGCTGACGGGAAAACCGCAGAAATAGAGCTTTGGGGAGCAAACAGAAGAAAGGAAATGCTTGAAATTAAATTAGGCAAAAAGATTAAATTTGAACTTCTTTGAAGAAAAATGAAATTATTTTGAAATTCCATGTAACGGAATCAAGATTACTTAGTTATTTGAATTATAAAGCAAATTAACTACAAAAATATATTTTTGAAACTGCTTGTAACGAAAATGAAAATAATTTGGGTTATTTGTTGAGCAATTTGAAAAACTTGTTTCTTATTTGGCAAATTTTTTCTAATTTGTGAAACCAAAAAACGAATCTAAAGAATTTAATAATTAAAATTTTAACCTTAAATTTAGGAGTAACATTATGAAATCGAAATTTACTAGTAAATTTCTTGTACTTATGGCTCTTTTTGTTCTAATATTTAGCTCTGCTTTTGCAGGTGGCGACATAGATGAATCAGAAATAGCAAGCAAACTTAATAGTTTGGCTGGAACTTCCAATGTTGGAAGGGAGTACATTTTCTCAATACCGCCTCCTTATGATGCAGAATCAGGTGGTTTTGATAACTTTATCAGAGTGTTTGTCATTTCACCAGTAGTAACTAATATTAAAGTTGGTATTGGTGGAGCTTACAAAACATTTAAATCGAAAGGTAATGGTTTAACAGTAGTAGATATTCCTGCTGCTTCTGCTGCACCTTTCCCATTTATAGCGACTTCACAACAGCCAGCAGCACGTATTTATAAAGACAAAGCAATCCACATTTTGGCAGAAGAACCGGTAGTAGTTTATGTAATCGTTCGTTATAAATATACGACTGATGGTTTCTTGGCAATACCAGTTTCTTCTTTAGGTAGAGAATATGCTGTTGCAACTTCTCCTCAATGGGGTGGCGGTTTCAATTATAAGCTTACACCTTGGGTAAACATCACTGCCGCATTCGATAAAACAAAAGTTACATTCACAATGGGTGGTGGAGCTGTTCAATCTTTTACAGAAATTGATGGTGGTTCTCTGCTTGGCACAGGACAATCTCGTAACTGGAATATGAACAAAGGTGAAACACTTATTTTTGCAGCTTCAAGTAAAGATTCTAGAGGAAATGTAACCAATGGCGATGGTCAGGATTTGACTGGTTCGAGAATCATTTCAAATAGACCAGTTGCACTTGTAACTGGACACGCTTGTAATAATATTCCTATTGCTAATACATATTGTGATTATACCTGTGAAATGGAATTACCTGTGGTATCTTGGGGTAAAAATGTGATTATACCACAAATTGCTGTAAGAAAAAAACCAGGCATTATTAGAATATTTGCAAAAGAAAACGATACTGAAATTTTCAGAAATGGAGTTTCTTTTGTAAATGTAACTTCTACTGTAGGTGCACAAGGTGAAAGTTTCCAAGAGCAAAGACTTTGGCCAATAGAGCAAGCTCCTGCCCCTGCTGTTTTAACTTCGACTAAACCATTCTATGTAATGTACTATAATCCTGGCACAACAGAAGATAATTCAAGTAATTCTGATCCATTTGTAATGGTAATGACTCCTGTTGAACAATATCAAAATGACATTATTTTCTGTACTCCGAATGCTGCTGGTGGCGATCCATTTAGCCAAAACTGGTTAAACGTGGTTGTTGAGGCAGATGTGAATGGTCTTATTCCAAATGATTTTGAATTTGGTACATTCACATCTGATTGGCAATGGCAAAAAGTAAGAATTATGAATGGTGCTACGATTGCAAGTCTTCCTCCATTCAAAATGAATGTGGATGCTACTAATCCAGACAGAAAGTTCTTAATTAAAAACATTTCACTTCCTTATAGTGGTGTATTTAGGTTGCGATGCCCTTCTAAAGTTTTTGCTTCATATTCTTATGGCTATGGTTCTTATGAATCTTATGGTTATCCAACAAGTGCTGCATTGGCAGATTTGTCAAATATAGATGTGTGGAAACCAATTCCAACTTACAAAATGGAATGTGATGGCGAAAATGGTATGACAATTAAATCAGGTAGTGTAATGGATCCAATTATCAATGGCGATCCAGCTACTCAGTCAAAATTGTCTGACGCATATATGAAAGAAGATTCAAGTTATAACTACGAATTTAAGTTACTTTCTGAAATTATACCAGGAGAAACTGAACAAACTAGTTGGTCTTTAACTAAAATTAATCCAAGAGAAGACTCAAGAGCAGATTTGGTTTTCATAGATAGAGCAGGAAATGACACAACAATTACAATTTTGGACATTGCAACTAAATTAGATTTAGCAAAAGATGAAAACTTTGGAAACTTCAAATTAAACGACCCAGCAGTTTCAAAAACATTCTCTGTAACTAACAATTCTAAGAAAATAGTATTGGTAGAAAAATTAGAGTTATGGAAAAAAACAGAAGGCTTTAAAATTGAACCATTAGGTTTCACATTGCCAACTAATTTCCAAATAGGCGAAACTAAAATATTCAACGTAACATTCACACCAGACAATAATTTACCAGTTGGTAAAAAATTACTAATTGATTCAATTGGTGTTGGCGATAGCTGTTTGTATGCAAACTTAGTAGAAGTTAGAGCAAGCTTAGGCGCTCCGAATATTCTTGCAGACGATCACAATTTTGGTATCTTTAATATAGATTCCCCAACTCCATTTCAGAAACAAGTAAGAGTTCAAAACCCTTCTGTTGAAGCAGATTTGACAATAACTGGTGCTTCAGCTTTGACTAACCCAGCTTTCACAGCCGTGTTTAATTTGGCAAATGGGACTATAACTAAAACTCAAGATATAACTCCAGCAAACCCAATTACTATTAAAGCTGGTTCTTATATTCAATACGATGTTTTCTTTAAACCAACAACAACTGGCACATTCAGCGACCAAATATTATTTACAGCAGATGCAACATTACCAGATAACGTATCAAAATTTGATGGTATAGGTAGCCAAGCATTGCTTGCAGTAAATGGTCTTGATTGGGGTGAATACAGAATCAACAGACCTGGCACTTTCAATATAGCCCCAAAAATTGGAGTAGATAACTTAGGAAAAGCAGTAATAACATTAGAAAACAATGGTACTGATGAAGTAGTAGTAGACGACATTCTACTCAACAGTAAATCAGGAAATGCAAACTCATTTTTATTGGATGACCAAGTTACTCCATTGACTAACATAAAAACTAAGTATCCTAACATAAGAGTGGCAGCAGGTGGAAAATTTGTAGCACAAATTTATTTCTCTCCCACAGTAACTGGTACTCATGAAGTGGAATTGACATTTGTAAATAATGCAAATATAGCAGATGTGAAATCAACATTGAAAGGTACAGGTATCGTACCAAGAATGGTTATTACTCAAGTAATACCATTTGGCAGCACAATAGTAGGCAACACAGCAAATCCAAATCCAGGATTGTTGTCGATAACAAATCCAGATAAATCAGCAACAGCTTGGGAATTTGGCGATACATTAACATTGGGTGCATTCAATGCAAACCCAGCAATAGCAGATAACTTAACATCGTTCGGTACAGAAGGTTTCCGCTATGCAAACTCAGGCATAGATTCTAAAGGAACACCGATTCCAAATTTGAATGGCTATAAATTAGCGCCAGGCGAAGCAGTATTTGTGAATGCGGAATTCGTGGCACAAAAAGCAGGCCCAGCCAATGCAACATTAGTATTGAATTCAGATGCAGAAGTAAGTGCAAACCCATCAGTATTTAATAATAGGTCAGTTTGGACAGGTGATGGTTTGGTTCAAGGTGTAAACTTGACAACTCAATCAACAGCAATTTGTGCAGGAACAGTAGCAGTATTGAACTTTGAATTGTTCAACACAGGCACAACTCTAATAACAATATCAAACTTTGCATCAAATTACAACACAAACTTGACATTAAATGATGCAGCAATGAATAGTGCATTTACAGTAGCAGCAGGTTCATCAAGATCATTTACAATGACATTTAGCCCAACAGCAGCTTTAGCCCAAAGAACAGTAACTTTGAGCTATAATACAGATATTTTAGGCGATGTAAATCCAAGAACAGCAAGTTTCGATATAACAGCTTATGATTACACACGTACATCAAGCTCAAATGTATTGAGAGTAAATGCTGATAAATCATTTGGAGTACCTATTCTACCATCGGAAGGTGTAAGTATTGGCGAGCAGTTTGGTTATAAAATCACATTAGATGCAGGAGCAAATTTTGATAATGCAAAAGTTGGTAATTTAGAAGTAAGTTTCACATACCCAACAGAATTTATCAAACCACTTTACAACAAAAACCCTGCTGAAGTAAACAATATCAATGTAAACTCATTATTATTGGGTGGAGCATTGGCTGGTAAATATGCAATAGATTACGCATCAATTACAGAAATACCGGCTGGTAACGAAACGAAAGTAATGTTTACAATCAAAGCAATAGGCACAAATATATTGAGTGGAGCTGGCGATATAGCGACAGTAAGATTTAATACGTTCTTGCCGACATACACAGATTCGACAAAAGATGCTAAATTGCCAGAAAAATACACAGCAACAATAAAGCATACATTATCAGATTTAGGCAATTCTTGCTTTGAATTCTTGACACCAGCATTGACAACAGTAACATTGAATGACATTTGTGCATCACCAATTAGAGCAATAGTTTTAAGTGGTAAAAATTATCAATTGCAACAAATTAATCCAAATCCAGTTGGTGCAGCTGGAGGCAACATTAATTTCAGTGTAGGTATAGAAGGACAAACAGAATTAGTAATCTACAACAGCAATAAAGAAGTAATAGCAACAGTTGCTTCAGGTTTGATGAAAGAAGGAAACTACACAGTGGCACTTCCAATGGAGAAATTAGCTTCTGGAGCTTACTTCTATGAATTGAAATCAGGTTTCTACACAGACGTTAAAAAACTAATCATTGCTAAATAATTAGTTTTGGATTTATAATTAAAAAAGGGGTTCTCTATCGAGGACCCTTTTTT
>Ga0163148_10003420_pt1 | contig 17555 bp, 13 predicted proteins | sample OliLakLV19MP7P2_FD_148606 | JGI IMG/M metagenome (GOLD analysis project Ga0163148, IMG submission 148606) | Freshwater microbial mat bacterial communities from Lake Vanda, McMurdo Dry Valleys, Antarctica- Oligotrophic Lake LV.19.MP7.P2 | ecosystem: Environmental > Aquatic > Freshwater > Lake >...
CCCGGTGGTCGCCGCCGAGGCCCGTCGCGCGCGCCGCCACATGCGCACTGCGGCGGGGGCTGTGTCATGAGCCCGCGACGTGAACGCTCAGCATGCGCCGCCAGCGCACCGGCCACCGAGCGGCCACTGCAGGCGGCGCAGGCCTGGCTCTATGCCGCGATCACCGGCGCCGATGTCCCCCCCGATAGCGACGACGTCCTGGTCGCCGGGCACGTGGGGGTCGGCACCCGCCTCGGCATCTATCGCCACGCCTACCGCGCCCGACTCGAGGAATGCCTCGCCGACGACTACCCGGCGGTGCGCGCGCTGATCGGCGAAGGCCGCTTCGCGCGACGGTGCGCGATCGCCATCACCCAGCACCCGCCGCGCGAACCGACCCTCAACCGCTACGGGCGATTCATGCCCGGCTTCTTGCAAGAGCAGCGCGGTGTGCCGGCTGCCGCCGCCGATCTGGCGCGGCTGGAGTGGGCACTGGTCGAGGCCATCCACAGTCCGTGCGGCGAGATCGTCGACGTCGACGCCCTGGCGCGGGTGCAGCCCGCGCAGCTGGCGAGCGCGCGCTTCCACGCCGATCCCTCGCTGCGCGTCGTGGTGTCACGTTGGGATGTCGACGCGTCCCTGGCGACGTTCCAGCGCACGGGCACCTGTCCCGCGCCGGCCCGCCTGCCGAGCGCGGTCGCGGTGCAGCGCCGGCCGTCTGGCTTGCGCCGCACGCCCCTCGCGGCCGGCTTCGCTCCGCTGCTCGCCGCCCTCGCCGCTGGTCAACCGCTCAGCGCGGCGATCAGCACCATACCGCCGCGCGTGCTCACCCAAGACGCTCTCGCCGGGTGTTTCCGCCGCTGGTTCGCGGCTGGATTCCTGGTCGGCGTCCAATCTTGAAGCGAAACCCCATGTCCATCCGCAGTCTCTACGACCGTCTCGTCCCTCCCGCCGCCTGCGTCGCCCACCAGGTGGTGGCGGTCTTCACCCGGCTGACCCTCGCCCAGGTGTTCATCCATGCCGGCCTGGGCAAACTGCGCGACATCGAGAGCAAGGTGCCGTTCTTCGCCGACCTCGGCATCCCCTTCCCGCGCGCCAACGTGTGGCTGGTGGCGGTGGTCGAAACGGTCGGCGGCATCGCCCTCCTCCTCGGCCTGGGGACGCGCGCCTTCGCCGCGATGCTGCTGGGGACCATGGTCGTCGCCCTCGGCACCGCGCATCGCGCCGACCTGGTGGCGGCGATGACGCCGAGTCCCGAAAAAGGCGACCTCAGCGACATCGGTCCGTGGATGCTCAGCCTGCTGCTGCTCTGGCTGATGGCGCATGGCGCCGGGCTGCTCAGCGGCGACCGGTTGATCCGGAAAATGCTGCCTGCCAAGGCGCCGGCTTCTCAGCCCGCTGCCTGAACGTCAAGCAAGCGCATCAGCACCGAGAAATCCTCGTCGCCCCAGCCGGCCTTCATACCGCGCGCGTACAATGCTTTCAGCTGGCGCAGTTGGGGCAGCGGCAGCGAGCCCGCGCCATCCAGCGCCAGGCGCAGGTCCTTGTCCATGTGCTTGAGCGAGAACTGCGGCGCGAAATCCCCCGCGCGCAGCTTGGGCTCTTTGAGATCGGAGACACCCGAGCGCGAGGCGTTCAGCGCGAGCGCGGCGAAGTAGGTGCCGTCGCTGATGCCGGCCGCACGCGCCATGACCAGGCTTTCGGACAACGCTTCGCAGACCAGGGCGATGTTCACGTTCATCGCCAGCTTCAAGGCCGACGCCGATCCCACCGCACCGATGGGCAGGATGGCGCGCGATAACCCGCTCAGCACCGGTCGCACGCGATCGAGATCGGCTACTTCGCCGCCGACATAGAACACGGTCTGGCGCGCCTCGGCAGCCAGTTTGCTGCCAGTGAAGGGCGCATCGAGGTAGCATCCGCCCGCGGCGTGCACCCGCTCGGCAAAGCGCCGGGTCCACTCCGGCGAGATGGTGCTGCATTGCACCACCACCGCGCCGGCGGCCAGGGCCGGCAGTGCCGCATCGAGCACCGCCGCCACCGCCGACGGATCGGCGACGACCACGATCACCACCTCGGCGGCGGCGACCGCGGCCGCCGGATCGGGCGCGCCACCCGGCACGGACGGCTTGGGCGTGCGATTCCAGGTGCGCAACTGATGGCCATCGGCCAGGAGATTGGCGGCCCAGGCCGAGCCGATGATGCCGAGTCCGAGAACGGCGACGCGCATGCGAGATCCTCCGCGGCGCGACGATAGATCACTGGGTAGGCACCGCCAAGCCTGCACGCGGCCGTGCCAACCGCCTTCAACAAGCGCTGCGGGCCACTCGGTCGATGCTAGAATACCGCGCTGGAGGCCGCATGAGCCCAGATCTCGTCCGACCGGCGCCGCTCGGCTTGGCCGTGCCCGTCGCGCTTCAGGCCCTCCAGCAGTGGATGGCGCAGCTGGGTAGGCAGTTCAAGGCCCTACCCATCGACCTCGGTCAGGCCGCGCTGCGCGAGACGACGATGGGCAAGCGCATCGCCCTCGGCGCCGTGCCCGCCGCGCGTCCCGGTGGGCGCGCGCTCGACGTCGGCTGCCGCGAGGGCATCCAGAGCGCGTGGCTGGCCTCGCGCGGCTACACGGTGACCGGTGTCGACAAGGAACCGCACTGCGCTCACGGCATCGCGGTCGATCTCGACCTCGGCCTGCCGCTGCCCGACGCCAGCTTCGATGTGGTGTGGTGCTCAGAGGTGATCGAGCACCTGCGCTTTCCCACCGCCACGCTCGCCGAGTTGCGCCGCGTGACCAAGCCGGGGGGCCTGCTGGTGCTGACCACCCCCAACTCGTGGTTCTGGCTGGCGCGCCTCGCCTGCCTGGTCGGCCTGACGCCCAAGCGTTGCCAGAACAGCGACCATAAGCACTTCTTCGCGCGATCCGACATCCGCCGGCTCTTCCCCACCGCGGCGATTGCCGGCTACTTCCCCTACGTGGTGATGAAGCGGCGCATCGAGCGCCTAGTCGGCCTGCTCTCGCCGACATTTGTCATCGTCGAGATCACCTGTGCCAAGGCCCCAGGTGATCCAGCAAGCAGCAAAGCTGCGCGCCAGCACTGAGGGCGCAGGCGCACAGCGCCGAGCATCAGTGCGAGAGTGCCGGTGAATTGCAGCATCAATGTCCGTCGGACGCCGCCTCCGGCTCAACCGTAAGCGGTCGCAGCGATTCGCCCTGACGCCGCCGCCGCTCGACCAGCTTGCCGATCACCACGTAGAACACCGGGGTCAACAGCAGGCCGAAGAAGGTCACCCCGATCATGCCGCTGAACACCGCCACGCCGAGGGCGTGGCGGGTCTCGGCCCCGGCGCCATGCGACACCACCAGCGGCCACACGCCCATGATGAAGGCGAGCGACGTCATCAGGATCGGGCGCAGGCGCAGCTTGCAGGCCTGTAACGCCGCCTGCACCCGCGGTACACCGCGGTCCTGCGCATCCTTGGCGAATTCGACGATCAGGATCGCGTTCTTGCAGGCCAGACCGACCAGCACGATGAGACCGATCTGGGTGAAGACGTTATTGTCGCCGTTGGTGAGGTACACGCCGCCGATCGCGCACAGCAGGCACATCGGCACGATGAGGATCACCACCAGCGGCAGCGACCAACTCTCGTAGAACGCGGCCAGCACCAGGAACACCAGCAGCACGCAGAGCGGGAAGACATAAGACGCGGTGTCGCCGGCGAGGATCTGCTGGTAGGTGATCTCGGTCCATTCGTAGCTGAGGCCAGGGCCGAGTTCGCGCGCGAGCAGACCCTCGATCGCCGTCTTGGCCTGATCGCTGCTGAAACCCGGGGCGGGCTCGCCGTTCAGCTCGAACGACGGGAAGGTGTTGTAGTGCTGCACGCGATCCGGCCCGGCGACCTCGGTCGCCGTCACCAGCGCCGATAGCGGCACCATCTCACCGCGCGCATTGCGCACGCGCAGCCGTCCGATCGCCTCGGGCGTCAGGCGATACGGCGCGTCAGCCTGGACCGTGACTTGGTAGGCCTTGCCGAAGCGGTTGAAGTCATTGGCGTAGGTCGACCCGAGGTAGGTGGCGAGGGTGTCGTTGACGTCACCGAGGACGATGCCCTGCTGCTTCACCTTATTGCGATCGATGACCACCTCGACCTGGGGCACGTCGATCGTCCAGGTCGAGAACACGTCCTTAAGCCCCGGGGTCTGCTTCGCCGCCTGCATGATCTTGAGCTTGGCCGCATGCAGTGCTGTGAGACCGACGCCGCCGACATCCTCGACCTGCAGCTTGAAGCCGCCGCTGGTGCTGAGGCCCCGGATCGGCGCTGGCGGCAGGGCGAGCACGAAAGCCTCGCTGATCGCCTGGAAGCGGCCCATCATCGCGCCGGCGATGGCGACACCGCTCAACTCGTTCGTGGTGCGCTCGGCGAACGGCTTGAGGGCAATGAACATCAGCCCGGCGTTGGGGCTGTTGGTGAAACCTAAGCCGAGGCCGGGGAAGGCGATGGTGTTGGCCACGCCGGGCTGCTCCAAGGCCATCGCTGCCATCCGGCGCATCACCGCCTCGGTGCGCTCGAGCGACGCGCCAGCCGGCAGTTGGCAGAAGCTGATGAGTAACTGCTTGTCCTGACCAGGGACGAAGCCGGTCGGTACTTTCTTGAAGCCGTAGGCGGTGAGCGCCACCAGTCCGACGTACAGCACCAAGGCGATGATGCTGCCGCGCAGCACGCGCCCGACGCCCCACACGTAGCGGGCCGAGGCCCACGTGAAGAAGCGGTTGAAGGGGCGGAAGAACCAGCCGAGCAGCACCTCGAGCAGCTTGGTGAACCAATCCTTCTTGGCGTCGTGCGCGCGCAGCAGCAGGGCCGCCAGCGCCGGGCTGAGGGTCAGCGAGTTGATCGCCGAGATCACCGTCGAGATGGCGATGGTCAGGGCGAACTGCTTGTAGAAGACGCCGGTGAGGCCACTGATGAAGGCGGTGGGGATGAAGACGGCGCACAGCACCAGCGCGGTGGCGATGATCGGGCCGCTAACCTCTTTCATGGCGCGATGGGTCGCCGCGCGTGGTGACAGGCCAAGCGCGATGTTTCGTTCGACGTTCTCGACCACCACGATCGCATCGTCGACGACGATGCCGATCGCCAGCACCAGGCCGAACATCGACAACGCGTTGATCGAGAAGCCGAGCGCGTGCATCACCGCGAAGGTGCCGATCAGCGACACCGGCACCGCGCACAGCGGGATGATCGACGCGCGCCAGGTCTGCAGGAAGAGCACGACCACGAACACCACCAGGATGATCGCTTCGGCGAGGGTGTGGATCACCGCCGTGATCGACCCGCGCACGAACACCGTCGGATCATAGGCGATGACATACTCGATCCCGGGCGGGAAATCCTTGGCCAGACGCTTCATCGTCGCGCGTACCCCGTCGGACAAGGCGATGGCGTTTGACCCTGGCGCCTGGAATACCGGGATGGCGGTGGCCGGCTGGTTGTCGAGCAGGCTGCGCAGCGCGTAGGTGCTGGCGCCGAGTTCGAGCCGCGCCACATCCTTGAGCCGGGTCAGGCGGCCATCGGGCGCGGTCTTGATCACTACCTCGCCGAACTCGGCCTCGTCGAGTAGGCGCCCCTGGGCGGTCACCGTCAGCTGGAAGGGTTCCTGGCTGCCGTCGGGTGGCGCGCCGAGCACGCCAGCGGCGACCTGCACGTTCTGCTCGCGGATGGCGCGCACCACGTCGCTGGCATTCAATCCGCGCGCGGCGACCCGATCGGGATCCAGCCACACGCGCATGCTGTACTCGCCGGCGCCGAACACGCGCACGTCGCCCATGCCGGGCAGCGCCGAGAGCGCATCCTTCACCCGCAACGTGGCGAAGTTGCTGAGGTAGAGTTGGTCGTAGCGCTGATCGGGCGAGATCAGATGCACGACCATGGTCAGGTCGCCCGAGCTCTTCTTGGCGGTCACGCCGAAGCGGCGGACCTCTTCGGGCAGCTTGGGCTGGGCCTGCGAGATGCGGTTCTGCACCTCGACCAGCGCATCTTCGAGCTTGGTGCCAAGGGCGAAGGTCAGGGTCAGGGTCATGCCGCCGTCGGCGGTCGACTGCGACGACTGATACAGCATGCCGGTGATGCCGGTCATCTGCTGTTCGATCGGGCCAGCGACGGTGTCGGCGATCGTCACCGGGCTGGCGCCGGGATAGCGCGCCATGATCTGGATGCTGGGCGGCACCACCTGTGGGTATTCGTTGATCGGCAGGCGCTGCAGGGTGATCAGGCCGACGATGACGATCAGCACCGAAAGCACGGTGGCGAAGATCGGCCGGTCGATGAAGCGGTTGGCGAGGCTCACGGATGGGCTCCGGGCTTGGCTGCCGCGGGCGCCGCGGCGGCGGCAGCCGCGGCCTGCTCGGCGGTCTGCGGCACCACCGGCATGCCCGGGAACACCAGCTTGCCGGGGAAGATGACGGTCTCGCCTGCCTTGAGACCCTCGCGCACCACGCGCGACTCGCCGATCGCATCGCCAAGCACGATCGGCCGGTAGCCGGCGACATTGCCCTCGCCAAGGACGAGTACGTATTTGCGGCCCTGGTCGGTGTTGATCGCCTTCTGGTCGACCAGCACGCGCAGCGCCGGCGCCGACACCGCCAAACGCACGCGGGCGAAGCCGCCGGGGACGATGGCCCCATCGGCATTGGCCAGCACCGCGCGCACGCGGATGGTGCCGCTCAGCGCGTCGATGCGGTTGTCGATGAAGTCGACGCGCGCGCGCAGCGGGAAGCCATCCTGGCCTTCGAGCCCGACCTCGACCTGGGCCGGCTCGCGGCCTTCGGCCGGCGTCAGCAGCGCGCGCGCGCGGGCGAAGGTGCGCTCGTCGAGGTCGAAGATGACGTAGACCGGATCGACGGCGACGATGGTGGTCAGCACCTGGGTGCCGACGCCGGTGAGATTACCGACGGTGACTGCGGCGCGGCCGACGCGCCCGGCGATCGGCGCGGTGATGCGCGCATAGGCGATGTCGAGCTTGGCGGTGGTCAGCGCCGCCTCGGCCGCGCGCAGCAAGGCCTGACCGATGGTCACCGCGGCGGCGCGTTGGTCGGCGCCTTCCTTCGAGATCGCCTCGGCCTGGAGCAGTTCCTGGCTGCGCGCAGCGTCGCGCTGGGCGAGTCCGAGGCGCGCGGTGGCGTTCGCGACCTCGGCCTCGGCGCGCAGCACCGCGGCCTGGAACGGGCGTGGGTCGATCGTCATCAGCAGATCGCCAGGCTTGACCAGCGCGCCCTCGGTGAAGGCGACCTCTTGAACCGCGCCGGCGACACGCGAGCGCACCTCGACGGTCGCCACCGGCTCGACCCGGCCGCTGACCTGAGTCCACTCGGCCTCGACGCGCTCGGTGACGGGCGCGACCAGCACCGTCGGCGGCGGCATCTGCGGGCCGCCGCCGACGGGTGGCTTGTCGCCGCAGGCAGCGAGCAGGGCGAGAGCGGGGATGAGGGCGAGGCGCTTCATGCGTTGATCCGATGCAGATGAAGGAGAAGGAGTCAGCGCGCGCTCTGTGCGTGGGGAGTGGCGGCGGGATCCCAGCCGCCACCCAGGGCCTTGGCCAGGGCGACGACGCGCAGGGCCGAGGTGCGCCGCGCCTCGACCGCCTGCTGACGCACCGCCGAGGCGTTGCGCTGCTCGACGAGCAGGGCGAAGAGATCATCGGCGCCACGTTCATAGCGCAGACGCACCGCGGCCAAGGCGCGTTCCTGCGCACTGAGCGCCTCGCCGACGATGCGCGCGCGTTCCTGCCCGCGCGCGACGCCGGCGAGCGCGTCCTCGACCTCGGCGAAAGCGGCGAGCACCGCCTGCTGCCAGGTCAACGCCGCCTGCTCGGCGCGCGCATCGGCGGCGGCGATCTGGGCGCGCACGCGGAAGATGCTCAACAGCGGCCAGCGCACCGCCGGGCCGATCGACCAGAAGCGGCTTCCCCGCTCGAAGAAGTCGCCGGGCGCGTCGCTCTCGAGGCCGAACGAGCCGGTCAGCGAGAAGCGCGGATAGAGATCACGCTCGGCGACGCCGACACGCGCGACGGCTGCCGCGATCTCGCGTTCGGCCCGGCGCAAGTCTGGCCGGCGGCGGATCAGATCCGACGGCAGACCGGCGGCGAACATCGCGCCCGGCACCGGGATGCGCGCGACGCTGGGCAGGTGGGCGAACGGCGAGTCAGCGGCGGTCGCGCCGAGCGCCTCGGCCGGTGGCACCGAAAGCAGGGTGGCCAGGCGGGTGAGGGCGTTGGTGCGGCGCAGTTCGAATTCGGGCAGACCGGCCGCGACCAGCAGGCGGGTGGTGTCGGCCTGGGCCAACGCCGACGAGGGCGCATTGCCGGCCGCAACGCGGGCCGCGATCACCGCCCGCATGCGCCCGAGATCGGCGATGTCGGCGGTCGCGACCTCCAACTGCTCCTGCGCCGCGAGTAGATCGATGTAGGCGCGCGCCGTCTCGGCGGCGATCAGGGTAGCGACCTCGTGGTAGCCGGCCTGGCGCGCGGCGAGATCCGCACTCTGCGCCTGGACCCCACGCCGCAAACCGCCGGCGAGGTCGATCTCCCAGCTCAGATCGAAGCCCGCTTCGTAGGTCTCGGTGATGCCGCTGCTGGGCCCCGGCACATTGGCGCTGAAATGGCGCCGCTCGGCCGATCCGCCGACATCGATATCGGGCGCGCCCAACCAACGCACCGCGCGCCGGCTGGCGCGGGTCTCGTCGATGCGCGCCAGGGCCCGGCGCAGATCAAGGTTCTGCGCCAACGCAGCGGCGATCAGCCGGTCGAGCTGCGGATCGGCGAACGAGCGCCACCACTGCGATAACGGCACCGTCGCCTCGGCCGGCGCCGGCGCCGTCCACGCCGCCTGCGCGGCGGCGGTGGGCTGCTGATAATCGCGCCCGGCCCCGCACCCGGCCAGGATGAGGAGGCTCGCAGCCACGCAGCTCGACTTGAGTGGGTACATACTCATCTCGTTGAGCCAAAACGTCAGCGGTCGAGGACCGCCAACGCCTCCGGCTGGTAGTAACGGGCGATCGCGACCTCGGTCAGGCCAAGTCCGCGCAGGGCATAGCGCGTCATTTCGGTGGCCAGGCGATCGGGCGGCAGGTCGTAGTCGACCACCCCCCCCGGCGGCAGGCGGTAAAGCATGGTCATCACCGCCGCATGCAGCGTCGTCCATGCGCGCAACCGCGCCTCGGCCGAGGAGGCCGGCAGCACGACGCAGTCGCCGCACTCGGCCGCCGCCACCAGGCTGCGCGCCATGGCATCGATGGTCGACTCCGAGACGATGCCCATGAACTGCCGGGCGAACTCGCCATCGGCGAGCAGGCTGTGCAGCATCAGGCGGTTATGCAGTTTCAGGTCCCCGGCCTCGACCCCCTCGCCGAGCGCCAGCTTGCGCACGAGGCGATGCACCAGCAGGACCAGGGTCATGCTGCTCGCGGGCAGCGTCTTCCACTCCGCGCGCTCGTCGCTGCAGTGCCGGCAGACATGCTGCAGCATCTCGGCGTAGAGCTTCTCCTTGGTCGGGAAGTACTTGAAGAGCAGCGCCTCGGAGACCCCCGCCGCCTCGGCGAGATGCCGGGTGGTGGTGCCGTGGAAGCCGTGCTCGGCGAACTGGCGCTGCACCGCGTCGAGGATCTCGACGCGACGCTGATCGCTGGTCAGCCGGGCCGATGGAGACATGGGCGGCACCATGGTGAGTGCGGGCTCACCGTCAAGGCGGGCTCAGCGCTAAAACTGCGGATGACTCCGCAGCCATGCCAACGAGGCTTGCCTTCGTCGCGGGGCCGTCGCAGGATGCGCCACCATGTCTTTCCGCATCCTGTTAGCGCTCCTCCTCTTTGCCGCCGGCGCCGCCGCGCTCGACGCCAACGGCGACACCACCTACCTCGCGCGCAAACTGCGGCCCGAATGGCGCTTCGCCTCGCTGCAGGACGCGCTCGACGAGGTGGCCAAGGCCGCCGAGAAGCCGTGTGAGCGCAGCAAGCGCGTGCTCGACCAGCAGAAGGACGCCCTCGTCGTCCTGGTCGCGCGCCAGCGCTGGACGCTGCAAGAGATCCTCGTCTCGCTTGAACGCACCCACGGCCTGCGCGTCACCGCCGGGCCGCTGCGTTTGACGGTCGAGACCGAGGCCGACGCGCGCGACCGGCGCCGGCGGCCGGTACAGATCAACCTGCAGGAGTTCGCCATCGCGCCGGTGCACGACCTGCCGGGGCAGCCGTTGGGCCACCCACCCGAGAACGGGGGCGGCGGCGGCTTCGATGTGTTCTCGGGGGTCGAAATCGACAAGCACGCGGGCACCGATCCAGTGGAGATCCTCGACCATCTGCGCAACCACGGCGGAGATGCGACCATGGAAATGCGCAGTTCCGTCGCCCACCTGCTGGTCACGCCCGAGGAGGAGCATCTCATGCGTGCCATGCTGGTCGAACGCTACCAGATGGCGGTGCGCCGTGGTTCGTGGCGCACCACCTTCGGGCTCCTGCCCGCCGGCGAGGCGCTCGCCACCGGCATCCTCGACCGCGAGCCGGCGGCGGCGCTCGCGAGTCGGCTCCAGCAGCGCAGCGCGCTCACCCTAGCTCTCTTCAACGGTCAGGTCGGCCATGCCGGCGCCACCCGCCAGCAGGCACTGGTGCAGGACGCCGAAGTGGTCAACGGCATGCTCGACCCGGTGAGCGAGATCCTGGCGACCGGTCGCCAGGCGCAGCTGCGGATCACTCGCGGCACCAACTTCGACGCCGTGGGCTTCGCCCTGGACTGGATCGAGCCGGTAACCACGCGCGAACGCGTGGCGCGCCTGCCCGCGAGCGGCGAGCCGGAATCTCTTTCGGTGAAGGTCGAAGCCGCCCAGGACGGCAAAACGCCGATCACGGCTTCGGCCGACGCGGCATCCGGCGAACCCGGCCAGCGGCTCCCCCTTCAGCTTCCAGAGGTTTGGGCGTGGGCACCCCGCGGCGACATCATGCTGCCACGCGGCAAAGTCCTGGCGCTCTGCGCGCCGCATGGCGATGAGACCGCCGTCATCCTCTTCGAGGAGATCCCATGATGCGCCCGTTCTTTTTGTCGCTGCTGACCGTCGCCGCCCTCGTCGCCGCCGCCCAGCCGGCGACGATCGATCTGTCGGTGAAGGAGAAGTCGCTGCTGGTGGCGCTCGAACAGATCGCCGAGCAATGCGAAGCCTCGCTGGTGGTGGATGCCGATTGCAGCGAACGCCTCGAGAACGAACTGACCCTGGTGGTGCAGAAGGCGGCGTGGGCCGACATTTCGGCGCTGTTGCGCGACCGGCATCAGCTCACCCTGAGCGTGGATGGCGGCCAACTGCGGGTCAGCGACACCGAGAAGGCCTGGCGCGCCGGATTGGTGCTGCGCTTCTACGATGTCCGGCCGCTGCTGCGCGGCCGGACCCAGTACCCCAGCCCCGATCTCGACCTGCCCGAACCCGGAGGCACCGGCAGCCGACTGCTCGCCCCGATCGCGGATATGGCACCACCTGAGATGGGCACCTTCACCGATCTCATCCAACTGCTGGTGGATTCCGCCTCCTGGGGCCGCAGCGGGGTTTCGCTGGGCGAATACCATGGGTCGCTGGTGATCACCCAGACCCCCTCGGCGCATGCGAGCATTCAGCGCCTGCTCGAGGAATGGGAACGGGTCGCCGCTCGCCAGGTGGTGGCGCGCCTCTGGCGCCTCGACCCCGGAGCGGCCGCGGCCGGACCGGTGCTGACGCCCGAGCGCTGGGCCCCGTTAATTGTCGGCCGCCGGCCGCTGGCCGCGTTCGTGACCATCGATGGCGAGCAGAACCATCACTTCAGCGCGGTGCAGCGGACGATCGTCGCCGACGTGGACGTGGTCCAGAAGGCGCTCGATCCGATCGCCTCGCTGTTCTCGTCGGGACTGGTGGTCGACCTCCAGCCGATCGTCACCATCGATGGCGTCCTGGCGACCATCCGCTTAACGGCCAGCGTCGCCGACCCGGCCGGTACATGGTCGATGACGGATGATCGCGGCCAACCGCTGGCGAACCTCGACACCCCGGCCGCCGCCATCGACCGCAGCCGTGATACCCGCCTGGTCCCCTTCGGCGGCGGTACCGTCTTCACCTTCGGCGAGCGCGTCTATGGCCTGGCGTTCGAGGTCCTCCAGTACCATCAGGGCAAGCCCGGCGATCCCCGTCCGGCGGTGCCCGCCCAGCCCTAAAAGCGATCGTCGGGGCCGGGCCAGGGGACCCGGATGCCCCGCTGTCCCACCCCCGATTGCCCATCGGTCTGGTGGCCGCTGGTGGCGTTCCGGGCATTCCAGAAACAAAACGACCCTCGCCCGGGTTTCGGACGATCGGCGAGATGCCGGGTGGTGCCGTGTGGTGAACTGGCGCTGATCGCTGGACAGTCGGGCCGATGGAGACATGGGCGGCTTGTGAGTGCGGGCTCACTGTCAAGGCGGACTCAGCACCGAAGCCTTGGTCCGCCAGCGGGCCCAGGCCTTCAATCGCCCGTGATGGGCGGGCACCGCGTCAGTGGTAACTGACCTCGTTCGCAGGTGTCCAGGGGAATGCCGGCCTGCCATTGATGAGGTGAATCAAGCAATCCTCTGATACAGAAACTTTTGAAATGCATGAAAGAGCAACCGCGTCTTTTCTGCTCCGCCCAGGTCCGCCATCGCATCGGCAATGGCATTGCGGTACTTGAGCTTCAGCAACGGCGTGAGCTTGGCCTGATCGAGTTCTTCTACGCCTTCTTGCACATAGTGGGCGAGCACGAAGTCGATGAACGCCTCCTGCTTGCTGGTGTAGGTCGAATGGATCGCGACCTTCGCACCGCTGGCCCGATCCGCACGCGTCAACGGCTGCATGGCGAAGGCGACGTAGGCCAGCACATCGAACAGGTCGCTCTTCTCCGCGTCGATGATCTTCTGCATCTCGACCAGTTGTTCTTTGGCGAACCCCTTTTCCGCCAAGCCGCTCAATAGCAGGGCGCGGGTATCTGGTGCGCTCCACAGGGCGCGTAGCTCATCCTCGTTGGCAAAGAACTCTGGCAGCTTGCCGAACAGCAGTTCCATGAACTGCTGGGCCGACATCGGCGTGCCATCTGGGTGCCAGAAGGTGGTGGCCATCATATGTTGGATGCTGCGATCCTTGCCGTCGGCAAGTCGCACGCGGACCTTCCGTGGCCGGTCGAATTCCGTTGGTGGTTCGCGTACGCGGTCCGGTGGCGTCGGGCGGGGTGGTGGCGGATCCGTCGGTTCCGGCTCCACCGGCTCGCCATCCCATGCCGGATCGAGGAAGTTGCGGTGCGCCTGGACGAAGTCGTAGATGGTGAAGTAGTCCTTGCCGTCGAAGAGACGTGTGCCGCGACCGATGATCTGCTTGAACTCGATCATGTTGGTGACCGGCCGCATCAGCACGATGTTGCGGATGTTGCGGGCATCGACGCCGGTCGACAGCTTCTGCGAGGTGGTCAGGATCGTCGGGATGGACTTCTCATTGTCCTGGAAATCGCGCAGGTGCTGCTCGCCCAGGGCGCCGTCATTGGCAGTGACGCGCTGACAGTAGTTGGGATTCGAACTGGTCTTCATCTGGTTGATCAAGTCGCGCACTGCCAGGGCGTGTTCCTGGGTGGCGCAGAACACCAGGGCCTTCTCCTGCTGGTTGATGAGATCCATGAACAGCTTGACCCGGTACTCTTCGCGCTTTGTGATCTCGATGATGCGGTTGAAGTCTTTCTCCTCGTAACGCTTCCCGCGCTCGATGTCGCCCTCGACCACGGTGTCGTCTGCGGTGTAGACATACTCGTCGAGGGTCGTGGCGATCTGCTTGACCTTGAAGGGCGTCAGGAACCCGTCGTTGATGCCTTCCTTGAGCGAATAGACGAACACCGGCTCGCCGAAATAGGCATAGGTATCGGCGTTCTCCTGGCGTTTGGGGGTCGCCGTCAGGCCCAACTGCACCGCGGGAGCAAAGTACTCCAGGATGCCGCGCCAGCTGCCTTCATCATTCGCGCCACCGCGATGGCACTCATCGATGATGATCAGGTCGAAGAAGTCCGGCGGATACTCGCCGAAATACGGTGATGGCTGGCCATCCACCGGCGGCCCGCTCATGAAGGTCTGGAAGATGGTGAAGAACAGGCTGCCGTTGGTCGGCACGCGACCCTTCTTGCGGATGTCCGCTGGGGCGATGCGCACCAGCGCGTCCTCGGCAAAGGCGGAAAACGCATTGTAGGCCTGGTTCGCCAGGATGTTGCGATCGGCCAGAAACAGGATGCGTGGTCGGCGCGTCGATTCGCGGCTCAGGTTCCACCGGCTGTGAAACAGCTTCCAGGCGATTTGGAAGGCGATGAAGGTCTTGCCCGTTCCCGTGGCCAGGGTCAGCAGGATGCGCTGACGCTGATCGGCGATCGCTGACATCACCCGTTCGACGGCAATGTCCTGGTAATAGCGGCTGGGATGTGAGCCGCCCTTGTCTTCAAACGGCACCGCAGCGAAGCGGTCGCGCCAGACATTCACCTGGGCAAAGGTCAGCGCCCAGAGTTCGTCCGGCGTGGGGAAGCCCTCTCGCTCGCCCTCCGTGCCGGTCTGCATGTCGATGCCGTAGACGCCCTGCCCGTTACTGGCGAAGGTGAAACGGATCGCGAGCTTTCCGGCGTAGTTCTTGGCCTGGGCCACGCCTTCGGTCAGTGGCAGATCCCAAGCCTTGGCCTCGACCACCGCCACCTTGGTATTGCGGTATTCCAGGACGTAGTCGGCGGTGAGCGCCTTCCCCCGCTGGCCGTGGCCTTTGATGCTTCCAGGAATGATCGGGAACTCGCGGCGGATCCGACTGCCGTCAACCACGCCCCAGCCCGCCGCCTTCAGGGCGGGGTCGATATGCTCGGCGCGGGTTTCGGCTTCGTTCACGTGGCTTCGTCCGGGTTCTGCTTGGGCTTTCGTGGGCGCTTCGGCCTGGGCAGCTTCTGGATGTCCTTCGTCGCCTGGTCGAAATCAGCGTCCACCCGGCGTGGCTGGGCATCGATGAAGGACCGATACTGCTCGTATTCGCGCTCGGATTTGGCCTTAGCGTCGTCGGCCGAAATGGTGCCGGCGTGCGTCAACAGGTCCCGCCCGGACAGTTTCAGAAACTCATCCAGCTTGGTGATCCAATCGCGCATGGTCATTGCGCAGCGGTTCAGCGCCTGCAATTCGGCGAATTCCAGGTAGGCGTTGACGATGCGGTTGAGCGCGTGCAGCTCGTCCTCGCGCAGGTAATTCTTGGCCACCGCGGCATCGTCTTTACGCACGATGCCGCCCGGGCGGGTCGTGGCCAGACCCATGTGCGGCTGCTGGGCGTCGGAACGCAGATGGATCACCTCGGCAGCGGTATGGCCGTGCGCGGCCCAATGCATCTTGTTCTGGACCGTGGCGAAGAACTGCTGGGACAGCGAGACCTCGGGGGTGTAATCGACGCTGGTGGCGTAGATATCCAGCACCTTCAGGTAGAATCGCCGCTCGCTGGAGCGGATGTCGCGGATGCGTTCCAGCACCTCATCGAAGTAGTCGCGCTGACCTTTGCCCGGCGGGTTCTTCAGCCGTTCGTCATCCATCGCGAAACCCTTCACCAGGTATTCGCTCAAGCGGGCCGTCGCCCATTGGCGGAATTGGGTGCCGCGATGGCTGCGCACCCGGTACCCGACCGCCAGGATGACCGAGAGGTGGTAGTGCAGCACCGCTCGCGACACCTGCCGCCGGCCCTCGGGCCGAACCATTAAGTACGACTTAATGGTTGCCGCCTCGGCCAGTTCGCCGTCCTCGTAGATGGATTTGATGTGGATGTTGATGTTGGGGACGGAGGTCTGGAACAACTCGGCGATCTGCGCCTGGCTCAGCCACAGGGTATCGCCATCGAACCGGCACTGGATGCGGGTGCGACCATCCTCGGTCTGATAGAGGATGAGCGAAGACTGCGGCGATTGTGATCCCTCGTTCATGCCCCACCCCCGGGAACGCCACTCTCCTGAGTGGATGCGGATTTCATAAACCCCGCACTACAGCACTTCCACTGCTCAGCCTCCGCCACTAACCCGGCCTTCACCGGATTCTGATGAATGTACTCCACGACCTGTTGGAAGTGTCGTTCGTCACGAATGTAGCGATCCCAGTATTCCCGGTGCCACACGCGCACGACGCGCTGGTCGAGGCTTTCCCCGGGAACGCCACTCTCCTGAGTGGCTGCGGGTCGGTCCGGCCCACGATTCGAGCCACTCAGGAGAGTGGCGTTCCCGGGGGAGAGCCTTCTGCGGTGAACCAGAATATGTTTCGCCGTGAATTTCTTCCACGCAGCGACGATGGCCGCCAGCGGCCATCCCGGCAGTGGCTGAAAGAGCACATGCACATGATTCGGCATCACGACCCAGGCGAACAGGCGGTAACGCTGAGCGTCGAAAAACAGCAGCGCGTTCTGTGTCATTGCAGCAACAGCGGGATGGCGCAGATCGCACAGTCCATGCCCCGCATCCATCCAAGCGTCCACCCGCTTGCGATGCTCGGCATTCCGCTCGTCGTCCGGCAGATGGCTCAACTCGTCATACAGACGCTGCACCACCTGCTTGGGAAGACTGTCGGACAGATGCATGGTGACATGCTGGATAACGGCATGCCCATCCAAATGCGGCAGATACCCGCGACTATGCCACCCAGTGCTTTCCCCGGCATCCCTCCCGTGATCCCCCCCGGGAACGCCACTCTCCTGAGTGGCTGCGGGTATATCCCCGGGAACGCCACTCTCCTGAGTGGCTGCGGGTCGGTCCGATCCACGATTCGAGCCACTCAGGAGAGTGGCGTTCCCGGGGGAGAACTGTTTCAGTGGCGGGGTGTCGTCGGGCATGGTGGTACGCTAGAGGGCACCGGTGAAGGCTTGGTGGAGCAGAGATTTTTTCAATGCGGCCAGGGCTGCGAGTTTTTGTCGGTAGAGGGATTCGAGGCGTTTGGTTTCGGTATAGAACAATTCAATTCTCTCTACGATCTTCGCCTGCTCACAAATGCCCTTAGGAATTGGTATAGGAATTGAGTTGAGCGCTTTCTGGTTCAGCTTGGGCTGTGCTGCACCTGTGATAAATTCGTCTAGCTTGATGCTCTCCAGATAGAATTCAACGAATCGCTGAGTCTCCATGCTCTCAAACTTTAGAATGTGCGCGTGATTGTTGACCCAGTACTTGCCTGTGACCGAGAAGGCGATGGGAGTCGATCGCGCCAGGAGGTTCGCGCCATCTTCTGATACCAAGAGGGTGTCGCCTTCGAAGACGTAATCCGCCACGTAATCTACAATTCCCGAGGCTCCGTAATAGGGAAACTCTCCGCTAGCCCTGACGTTTTTGGTGATGGGAACGCGCTTGCTGTCTAGATTTTCCGAGAGTTGATCAACTGTCGTCTCCATCCACCCCTCGTCGCGCTTGGTGAAGACGGAGTGGAGGTGGCTTTCAAACAGCGCACGGGCGTTTTGGAGGTTCTTTTCGGCGTTGGCTTGGGCGGTGGCGAGGCCGGCAAACGCTTCGTTCAGCACGCCGACGATCCGCTGCTGTTCGGGGAGTGG
>Ga0163148_10003422_pt1 | contig 17551 bp, 13 predicted proteins | sample OliLakLV19MP7P2_FD_148606 | JGI IMG/M metagenome (GOLD analysis project Ga0163148, IMG submission 148606) | Freshwater microbial mat bacterial communities from Lake Vanda, McMurdo Dry Valleys, Antarctica- Oligotrophic Lake LV.19.MP7.P2 | ecosystem: Environmental > Aquatic > Freshwater > Lake >...
GCCCCCGACTGCCAGGCGGGCGTCGACGGTCGCGTGCTGTACTCGCGCAAGCTGCCGACGCCCGCCTGGCAGTCGGGGGCGGAAGCGATCGTCGCCACGGGCGACCTCGACGGCGACATCCTGCCGGACGTGCTCGCGCTGTCGCCCGCGCGCGAGCTCACGCCGGGGAGACTGACCGCGCTGTCGTCGAGCTCGGGCGAAGTCTTGTGGAGCGTCGCGACCGGATGCCGCGGCGGCGGCGGGGACGCGGCGGTCGCGGCCGTGCGCGACGTCGACGGAGAGGGGACGACGGACGCCGCGCTCGTCGTCGACGGCGCGGTCGAGATCGTCTCGGGGCGCGACGGACGGCTGGTGAAATCGATTTCCCTCAGGGAAATCGCCGTGTCGGCGCCCGGTGCCGACATCGTGATCTCGGCGCCGTCCGCCCCCTTCGAGCCCGGATCTGCGCCACGGATCGCCGATTCGGCCGAGCTCCGGACGACGCCAGGGACGCCCATCGCAGCCGCGCCGCCGGTCGATCGTCCGCGCGAGTCGTGGAAGGCGACCGGCGCTCTCCTCGTCGTCGGCGATCGCGACGCGGACGGAACGGTCGACCTGGCCGTGCTCGAGCGCGACGTGTCCGGTCACGCGAGCTCGTTGCTGATCGTCTCCCTAGGAAGCACGCACGGTCTGGGCCGCATCGACCTCTCGATCTGGTCACCCGAACTCGTCGACGCACAACTACGGCTCGCCGGGCTCGTCGACGCGGACCGCGTGAACGACTTGGTGCTCGCCGATCCGGGCTGGAACCGCCCCGACGCCGAGCTCCTCGGCGGCGTCGACGCCGGCCGCGTGCGACTCGTCTCGGGCGCGAGTGGCACCGCGATCCACGACATCGAAGGCGGTCGGCTGCTGAGGGAGCTCGGTCGTTTCAGCGCGGTCGCCGGCGACGTCGATCGCGATGGGACGGTCGACGTCTGGTTCTCGGCGCGCGATGTCGCGCAACGTCCGCACGACGTGCTCGGCCTCGCGTCGGGAGCGAGCGGCGCGATCCTGCGTTGGATCGACCTCGGCCGGATCGAGGGCGGCGCGGAAGAGTAGACGCGGAGAATCAGGCGCGTCGCGGCCGTTCGTGGAAAGAGGACGACGAGTCCGAGGAGGACCGGCGGATGCACCTCCCAACCGATTCGCGGGGCCTGGCAGCCATCTCCGCCCCATCGGGGGTGGGAGAGTGGCGAGGACGACGGGACTTGAACCCGTCGGCAACCGGAGAAGAGTCCGCCCTAAGTGCTTCCGAGGCACAGAGTTCGGACGGGACCCGCGCGGAGGTCACGGCATGTCTTGGGGTCCTGCTGGGCCAAACCGGCGCGGAAGGCGATGCGCTCCGCGCCCTGGTCGCGGGCTGGAACGACCTCGCGCCGGACGTTCGGACGCGGATACTCGGCGTCGCGGGACTGAGGGACCAAAGCTCGCCGCTCGACTGAGCATCCCTCCCGGACACGAGAGCCGGGGGAGGTTCGATGGCTGCGAGACGGAAAGCCGGTGCTCGATCGGGGTCCGAGGGGCGCGCGCTTGAGAAGGCGCTCGCCGCGAAGCTCGCGGAGCGCTGGCTCGCGCGCACGGTCCGGATGAGCGATGCGAGCCTCCTGATTCGGTCGGCGATGGCGGATGCGGGTGCGGCGGCCGCCGAGCTTACGAGGCGCCTCGGGGCGGACAATTCGCGCGTGAGTCGCCTTCTCGCGGGAGATCAGAACCTCACGATCGGGACGATCGCGGAGGCGCGGCATGCGGTCGGGTTCAAGCTAGAGCTGCGCGCGGGACCTCGCTCGGCCTAGTCGGCATCCTCGGCCTCGTCCTCGCCGGACGTGCCGTCGTAGAGGCCAGCCTCGGAACGTTCCGCTGCTCGTGCTCCCCGCGCTTTCTTGAACGTGACGTTCACTTGGCGAGAGGGCGGGTACTCGATCCCCTTGCCGGCGAGGAGGTCCTCGATCGTGAGGAGCTGCATGCGTGGATAACGCTTCCCCCACCCTGGCGACGTGTAAAACCCGGCCGACACGGCTTCTGCGCGCATGGGCTTGGTCGGCTCCTCCATGCTGATTAGGACACCGATCGCGGCCTTCTCGCGCTCGACCACGCCTCGCAGGTCGCGGACCTGGGAGACCGTCACATGGCCGGCTTTGACAGAGAGGATGATCGACTTCGTCTTTCCTCCGATTGCCTCGTCGTGGAAGTAGATCCGGCCGTCAATCCCCTTGTCCGCGCCCTTCTTCTGCTCGATGGGGCGCGCGCCCACAAGGCCAAGCGCCCACCACTGAAACTGGTACGGATCGCTCCCCGCGAGCGCCGCCGCATCGGGGAGCGAGGTCGGCTCGCCCACAACGATGAAGGGAGGGTCGAGTTTCTCGCCGAACGAGTCTCGCAGACGGTGCTTGATGAGCGTGACAGCCAAGTGCGTCACGTCGATGCCAATCCAGCGCCGGCCAAGTCCTTGGGCGACGGCGACGGCGGTCCCGCATCCGCAGAACGGGTCGAGCACGGTGTCCCCCGGCCCGCTGCTCGCACGAATGATCCGGGCCAGGAGCGCCTCGGGCTTCTGCGTGGGGTAACCCAGGCGCTCCGCGGCTTGGGCGGAGATCGGTGGGATGTCCGTCCAGATGTCCTGGACTTGCACGCCTTGGAAGTCGTCGAGGTACTGCTTGAAGGATGGGACTCCATCCTCCTTCTTGGGCCAGAGCACGCGGCCGATTGCATCGAGCTGGTCGAGCGCTTCCTGAGCCGTGTCGACGTCCGGACGCGGCAGTAGGTGCCGCACGTAGCCAGGGATCGCCCAGTGGCGGCCGATCGCGCTGGGATCATGCCCGCGCCACGGCTTCCCCGATGAGCCGCCGCGAGGTCCTGAACCCGTGAGTATTGTGGTCCGGTACGGGCGGCCGTCGGGATCTGCATTGCGGAAGAACTTCCGCTTGTAGTCCTCTGAGTAGTCAACGTACTGCGAGTTCCACACGTACTCTGGACCTCGACGGTAGAAGAGGATGACATCGTGGACCGGACCGAACCGCTTCGCGCCTCCGTGCGAGTGCGTCCGCTTCCAGATGATCTCGTTTGCGAAGTTCTCCGGTCCGAAGACTGCATCCGCCAGGAGCTTCAGGTAGTGGCTCGCGGTGGGGTCGCAGTGGAGATACATCGACCCCGTTGGACAGAGCACGCGTCGTAGCTCGACGAGCCGGGGGGCCATCATGGCGAGGTACGCCATCATGTCGCTGTTGCCGAGGAATGATCGGAACGCCTGCATCGTCGCCGACACTCGTCCACCGGCCTGCACGACATCCTCGAAGCTCGATTCGGCCGTTGCATCCCACGCCCACGTGTCGGCGAAGGCCCGAATCTGCGCGGCGGACTTGGATCCGTCGTGCTCGGCGAAGAGCACGTTGTAGTCCTGATCGCTATTGAACGGCGGATCGAGGTACACGAGGTCGACGGACTCGTCCTTCACATAGCGACGGAGGACCTCGAGGTTGTCGCCGTAGTAGAGGGAGTTCGGTGCAGGTTGAGCCGGCAAGGTGCACGGACTCTAGAAGGGCGGTTGCCGTGAGGTCAATGTCCCCGCGAAGATGAAGGCGTCGACCGCTCGATCCGACCGAAGTGTCAGCGGAAAGTTCGTCCGGCGCAGGAGGCGCAACATGCCCGATCGAAAGCGGCCCACGAGTCTCGAAGCACACGAGCGAGAAGTGCGGAGAACTCAAGCCAGTGAGGAAGCGACCCGTCGCGCGAGATGGGAAGTGCGGCGCAGAGCGATGGCTTGCGAGAGGTTCGATCACGGCGAGGCGGCGGCATGGGGAGATCCGCCAGATGGAATGTCGTTCGACGAGTGGTGGAACTCCGCAACCGAGCGTGAGCGACGGTGGGAGGTCGATGCGCTCGACAAGCGACACAAGTGGCCGGCGGTGAACCGCTCCTACTCGCGCGACTGGGTCGCTGCATGGGGCACGCTCGCGGACTCGATCCGCGCGGTCGAGGCGCTCGAAAAGGGAACCGTCCGTTTCGTCCTTCAGTTGGAGCCGAGCAAGCCGCGCTACATCGCGATGCACGCGCACTTCTGTCGAGTGCTCCGAGGAGGGAATCTCACCTCGATCGCAGCGGCCGTCGCCCGAACCCGAGCGCAGTTGGTCCCGACCCCGAAGGAGGTTCGCGCGAACCGCGGGTATCGGCCGTTCGCGCGGTTTGAGCTGGGACACTACTTCAACTGGCTTTTGAGTTCGTTCGGCCCGCGCTGGGATCCGCCGGCACCCGAGGTACGCCCCGCCCACGTTCTGCATCCGACCCTTCGCGAAGCGCTCGAGCTGCTGCGCGCTGCTCGAGCCAAAGGAACCGGCGTCGTGGGAAAGGTCCTCGCGGGCCGGCTTCGCAAGTCCGAGGACCACACTCGAACGCTCATCATGCGGCTGAAACGCGCGGGATACCGGATCGAGAACAAGCGCGGCGGGATCGGCTACGTGCTCGAGGGCGAGCCCTGAGGCTTCCAGGGCTCGGCGTCACACAATGAGCACACGCTCGATCACACATCGAGCACACGGACCTCGGAGGTCGCAGCCTCCACGCTCCGTGCATGCACCATGAATCCAAGGAAGCGCAGCTCCTCTCGCTGCGCCCCATGGCCCTCCGCTTGGGTATCCACCCGCGGGAGCTGCGAGTTGAAGCGGAGCGCGAGGGTGTTCCCTGCGTTCGCGTCGGCGCTCGCGGACTCCTCTTCGATCCGGCCGCCGTCCTCGAGCGATTGCGCCAGCGCGCGCAGCCGGCCTCGAGCAAGCGCGAGGAGGTTGCCCATGCGACGCCCTGAAACGGCGGCGGGACCCGGCAAGGTCCCGCACGTCCTGTCTCCGATTGCTCCTCAACCGACCGACCCGCGCAGGGTAGCTCACGCCCCGCTCGCCGTCGACAACCGCGGACTCGCCGTGCTGCTCGACTGCTCGGAGCGACACGTCCGCGCCATGAACGCGGCCGGTCGACTGCCGCGCGCGCTACGACTCGGACGCCGTCGCGTCTGGGCGATCTCCACGATCGAGGCATGGCTCGACGCGGGCGCGCCGACGTGTGCGATCTGGGAACTCCGTCACGAGAAGGGAGGTGCGCGATGAGCGATGCACTATCACGCCCCGAGGCCGGCGACGATCGCCTCGCGCTCGAGTACCTCGGCGCACTCTGGCCGGACGGACTTCCTCCGGCCGGCTTCCTCACGGTCGCGCAACCGCGCGCGCACGGCGGGAAGGGCTGGACCGCGTCGCAGTTCGCGGACCTCGGCGCCGCGGCTGCGATGCTCACGAGTGCGCCGGACCGCTACCTCACGATGACGGCGATGCGCCGGATCGCGAAGGGACGCGGGCGCGCCGCGGACGCCGTCGCGCTTCCGTGCTTGTGGCTCGACTTCGACACGTCCGACGGCAAGCACGCGGCGGAGAACCTCCCCACGCGGGAGGAGGCGCTCGAGTTCCTCGCGGCGCTCCCGCTCCCGCCGTCCATCGTGCTCGCGAGCGGCGGCGGGCTCTACGCGATCTGGCTTCTCGATGCGCCGTGGACGTTCACGACGGACGAGGACCGCACGCGCGCCGCGAAGCTCTCGCGCGGGTGGCAATCGCACGTCCGCAAGCTCGCCGCGGACCGCGGATGGCACGTCGACGAGACGTCCGGGCTCGAGCGGTGCTTGCGCGCACCGGGCTCGCTGAACGGCAAGTACGACCCGCCGCGGAAGGTGCAAACCGTCGACCACTCGACGGCGCCGCGCCGCTTCGCACGGACCGAGTTCGAGCCCTTCACGGCCGGCGCGACGGCGCACCGATCGGCGCCGACTCCGCGGGACAAGTCCGGCGCGCCGACCTGGCTCGCGCTCGCCGGCAGTGGGCTCGGCGGGATCGAGAGGACCTACACCGACACGCACGGCGGCGGGATCGTCCTGCGCGAGTGTCCGTTCTGTCGCGGCGCCGAGAGCGCGGGCTCGATCGTCGAGGGCTCGGCGCACGTCGCGAGCCGGAGCGGCGTCCTGCGTTGCAAGCGCGCGAGCTGCGAGGCCGCGGACGGGCGAGGCGGCATCCCGCTCGAGATTTGGATCGAGCGCCTCGAGCCCTCGATCGCGAACGCGGTGCGCGTCGCGCGCGTCGGCGAGACGTCCACGAGTCCCGCGCTCACGGAAGATGCGAACGCGCATCGACTCCTGCACGACCACGGCCGCGACGTGTGCTTCGTTCACGGGGACGGGTGGCGCGGGTGGGACGGCCGGCGGTTCGCATCCCTGCCGACGTCGAAGAGCGGACACTCGGACGCGCTCATGGCGCGCGCTCGAGGCACGGCGCGCAAGCTGCTACTCGAGGTCGACAAGGTCCCTGAGGATCGGCGCGCGGCTTTCTTCCGGCACGCGCGGGAGAGCTTGAGTGAGCGCGGGCTGCGAAGTGCCGTCGCGCTCCTGCGCTCGGATTGTCCGATGCCGGCCGCGGCGTTCGACCGGGACCCGTACCTCCTGAACTTGCTGAACGGCACGCTCGACTTGCGGACCGGCGAGCTGCGTCCCCACCGACGCGAGGACCGTCTCGCGTTGCTCGCGGGAGCCGCTTTCCGGCCCGACGCACGATGCGCCGACCTTGAGCGGTTCCTCGAGCACTTGGTCGGCGGCGACGTCGAGTTCCTCGAGTACTTGCAGCGTGCGCTCGGGTTCATCCTGTGCGGCGCCAAGCTCCAGGACGTCGTATTCCTCGCGCTCGGGCAGGCGGGCACCGGCAAGAGCACGCTGCTCGAGGTGCTGCTCGCGCTGCTCGGCGAGTACGCCGGGACGATCCCGTTCGGCGCGCTGCTCGAGCGCGATCGAGGCCAAGGCCCACGGCCGGAGATCGTCGCGATGCGCGGGAAGCGACTCGTGTGCGCGTCCGAGGCACCCGAGCGCGCGAAGCTCGACTCCGCCACGCTGAAGGCGATCTCCGGCGGCGACACGATCGCGCCGCGCGGCCTCTACCTCGCCCCGGATCCGTTCCGGGCGAACTGGACGACGCTCCTCGCCGTCAACGATCCGCCGCGGCTCGATCCGAAGGACTCGGGCGCGCGCCGCCGGCTCGCCGTCCTCCCGTTCGAGCACGAGGTCGCGGACCCGGAGTTCGGACTCCGCGAGCGACTGCGAGAGCGCGACGCGCTCGAGGCGCTGCTCGCATTCGCCGTCCGCGGGTTCGCGGCGTTGCAGAAGCGGGGTTCGCTCGGAACGTGCAGCGCAGTCGAGGTCGCGAACCTGCGTTACTGGGAAGAGGGCGCGTCCGATGTCGCGCTGCACTTCGTCGACTCCGCGCTCGACAAGGTGTCCGACTCGTGGACGCCGAGCGCGACGCGCCTCGAGGCCGCGAAGAGCTACACCGACGCTCGCGGACTTCGCGGGCTGAGTTCCCAAGCTCTGGCCGGCGCGCTCCGAGCCCGCCGCTACATTCCCAAGCGGGACAAGGCGTGCAACGGCTGGTACGCGAGGTTGCGCGATGCGTCCTAGCGGGTGGAGGCAGTGGAGGATGTGGAGGCATTTCGCAGCACTCTCTCTCGCGGGCGCGATCAGGAGAGAGGTGCGAAAGTCCTCCACCACTTCCACCACTTCCACCGCACGGCGTCGATCGGCGCATCCGGGCGGGGTGGGAACCTCATGGAGGACGGGAACCTCATGGAGCCTGTCGGTCGGGTCGCGCCGCGGGAAATCCCATGCACGCGGGAAACCCCATGCACATTCGGAAACCCCATGCAGTCGATCGAGCCGGCGATCGGCGCCGAGGTGCGCGCGCGGCACGCTCCGAGCGCAGGACTCGAGCGCGGCCGAGCGTGGGAAACCCTATGGACGAGGGAAACCCTATGGGATCTGTCCGGCGCGCCCCGGCTCGCGGCCGATTCGACCGGACGGAGGATTGACGCCATGACAACCCCAAGCGACGATGGAGCCCGAACGATGACGCCGAAGGACCTGGACGGACTGAGCGCGCAGCTCCGAGCACACGTCCGCGGGAGCGGGCTCTCGATGCTCGCGGTCGCGCGGGGCTCGGAGATCGACCCGGCGGCGCTCTCGCGCTTCCTCTCCGGCGAGCGCGGGCTCCGGCTCGACGCGCTCGATCGGCTCACCGCATTCCTCCGCCTGCGCCTCGTGGCGCCGCGGAGCACGAAAGGACGCAAACGATGAGGGTCTATCGCAGCACCTACCGGGACCGCGCCGGCCGCACTCGCGAGTCTGCGGCTTGGTACATCGAGTTCCGCGACGGCCTCGAGCGTCGACGCCGGCTCCCGGCGTTCGCGGACAAGGGCGCGAGCATGGAGCTGGGCCGGCACCTCGAGCGGCTCGCCTCGTTCCGCGCCGCGACCGAGTCCATCCCGCCGGACCTCACGCGCTGGATCGAGACGCTCCCCCCGCGGATCCAAACGATCCTCGTTCGCATGGGATTGCTCGAGGCGCGCAAGCTCGCGGCGTGCATGTCGCTCACGGACTTACTCACCGACTTCCGATCGGCGCTCCTCGCGCGCGGACGGACGGAGAGATGGGTCGACCTCGTGGGCCAGCGCGTCGCGACCACATTCGAGGGGTGCGGATTCGCCACGCTCTCGGATATCGAAGCCGCGGCCGTGGAGCGTCGCCTACACGCGGTGCGTGAGGGTCGCGTCGCTCCGCCGGCACGTCGCAGCAATCGCGGCCGGCCGCCGCGCGCGTCGATCTCTGCGCGGGAGTCGAACCACCGGCTCCAAGCGTGCAAGGAGTTCACGCGCTGGGCGATCGAGCGCGGCCTCGTGCCGGCAGATCCCCTCGCCTCGTTGCGCCCCGTGCGCGCGAAGCTCGATCCGCGGCACGTCCGGCGCGCGCTGCGCCCTGAGGAGCTGCGCGCACTCGTCCAAGCCGCGCACGATGGACCCGAGGTCCGCGGTGTGACCGGACCGACGCGCGCGCTCGCGTGGCGCCTCGGCTGCGAGGCCGGCCTCCGCATCGGCGAAGTGTTCACGCTGCAAGTGCGCGACATCGACCTCGAGGCCCACGGCGGACCGACGCTCACGATCCGCGCACCCGTGACGAAGAACCGCACCGAGGCGCGGCTCCCCCTTCACCCCGAACTCGCGCGCGCGCTCGCGCCGATGCTGCGCGGGAAGCTCCCGTCGGCGTCCGTGCTCGGACTCCCGCCGTCCTTCCGCCACATGGCGCCCTTCTGGCTCAAGCGCGACCTCGAGGCCGCCGGCATCCCGTACGAGGACGAGTCCGGGCGCAAGGCGGACGTCCACTCGCTGCGCTCGGCGTTCATCACGACGCTTGTGCGCTCGGGCGCGAACGTGAAAGCGGTGCAGCTCCTCGCGCGTCACTCCTCGCCGATCGAGACGGTCGGGATCTACACGCGGCTCAACGCGCAGGATGAGCGCGACGCGATCGGCGCCATCGCGTCGGTTGGTCCGACGACGGACGATGAGCCGATGCGCGCGACCGGAACGACTGGGTCTGTCTTGGGGTCCTGCTGGGCCAACATGGCCGCCGACACTCGCCGCGGTGTGCCGCTCGATGCCGCTTCGCAGGGCGTGGGAGCCACTGTCGCCCCTTCGAGGGGTGGAGAGTGGCGAGGACGACGGGACTTGAACCCGCAACCACCGGCGTGACAGGCCGGTACTCTAACCAGTTGAGCTACGTCCCCGCGTTCGGGCCGGGGAGTCTAGCGGCGGACGCACGGCCGGGGAAGAGGAGTCTGCCCGCCTCTCTCGCGTTCGAAACAGGTCGCCAGCGCGGCCGCAAGCTCGGCCACATGCCCGACTTGGACGGCGGGCCTGAGGGTCCGGGGAACAGGCTGCGCTTCGACACGGCTCGCGGGGCCCTCACGGTGCCGGACCAGGGCACCCCGTGCCTGAACCTAGGGCGCCCGCACCGCCCCCACCGCGTTCGTGCGGTTCATCCGCGCGATCGGGTAGACGGCGGCGAGGACGGCGACGACTACCGCTCCGACCGGGACGATCCACAGCCACGGCCCCGGTCCCACGTGAGGCAATTCGAGGCCCGACAGCGATTCGAGCGAGCGCACGATGACCGGCGTCAACGCTGCGCCGAGCGCGGTGCCGAGTAGACCGCCGAAGAGGCCGATCACGAGCGATTCCGAGAGCACCATGCCGGCGATCTGTTTGCGTGTGACACCGAGCGCCTTGAGGACGCCGAGTTCCTTCGCGCGTTCGAGCCCGGCGAGCAACTGTCCGTTCAGGACTCCCAGCGCCGCGAGCGCCGCCGTGAGTCCGAGGATGAGGTCGAACAAGCGGAAATCCCGCTGCAAATCGCGCAAGTGCTCCGTGCGTAGCCACGCGCCGGTCTCGAACCCGATCTGAGCCGAGGGTCGAAGTTTGTGGATCGCCGTGCGCACGATCTCGGGATCCGTGCCGGGCTCGAGGACGACGGCGCACTCGGAAATCGTGTCGATGTCCTGACAGAAGGACTTCTGCAGGAACTGGTCGCTCACGACGCCGTACAAGCGTTCGTCGGGATGCGGGAAGTAGCCGTAGGCGTCGCTGATCGCGATCACTTCGAGGTCGACGACGCCCGAGCCCGTGCCGACGTGCACGCGATCGCCGATGGCATAACGGAAGTGCCGCGCGAGTCGCTCGGACACGATAACGGTGTCGCCGCGGTCGAAGCGCCTCAAGAGCTCGGGATCGGTGCTGCACGGACCGTGCGCGTAGAGCTCGCGCGAACGCACGCCGAGCAGGAGGAACGGGACCCACGAGCGCGCGCTGCCGTTCTCGATTCCGACGAAGCCCGGGTATTGCGCCAATTCCGCGCGGAGTTCCTGGAACGGGATGTTCGGCAAGTGACGCACGTGCACTTTGTGGACGAGCGCGCGCTCGGCCCACTGATCGATCTCGCCGGTGAGGCTTGCCGTCATGCCCTTCAAGCCGGTGAATGCCGCTGCGACGAGCGCGATCGCCGCGGCGGAAACGGCGATGCGCGCGGGGCTCGCGCGGATGCCGAGTGCCGCCATGCGCCCTGAGAACGTCCACATGCGTTGCATCGGAATGGCGATCCACTCGCAGACGCGCGAGAGGAGCGCGGGTACGAGCAACGGCAGCGTCACGAGCAGCGCCAGGAAACCGACGCCAGCGAGCACCGCGCCGACGAGTTGCTTCTGTGCTTCCCCCACGACCGGCACGATGGCGAAGTAGATCGCCGGCAGGAGACCCGCGAGAAGTACCGCGGAAAACAGGTGGAAACCGCGCAGTGTGCCGCCGGAGCGCGCGCCTTCGTCGCCGCGCAATGCCGCGACGGTGCTGGCGCCGCGCGCTCGCAGGAGCGGCCACACGGACCCGAGCAACGCGATGCCGACGCCGAGCCCCGTGAGTCCGAGGATCGCCGGCCAAGGCACGTCGAACGTGCGGATCACGTGGCCCGTGCCGAGCGTCGTCACGCCGGAGACGAGCAGGAATCGCGCCAACGCGAGGCCGCCGCCGAGGCCGAGAAGTCCGGCGACGAGGGCCATCAGCGCCGCTTCGAAGAGGAAGATCCGCGCGATCTGGCGGCGCGTCGTGCCGAGCGCGTGCAACGTCGCGATCTCGCGCACGCGCTCGACGAGCGCGATCGAGAGCGTGTGGAAGATGACGTAGAGGCCGAGAACCAGCGCGAAAAGGCCGGCGAAACGCACGCCATTGCGGAACGCGCGCTCGTCGGCGGCGGCACCGACGAGCACTTCTTTGTTCAGTTCGTACGAGAAGCTCGCGCCGAGGCTCGCGCGCAGTCGCTCGAGATCGACGTTCGGATCCTGGCGCACCCAATAGACGGGATCGACGCGCGCTCCGCGGTAGAGATCGCTCGCGACCACGGCGTCCGTGACCACGACCATGCCTTGCGAGCGGCGACCGAGTCGTTCGCGCGCGAGCATCCCGACGACGCGGAACGCGCGTTCGATCGGCACGTCGGCCTGCGGTTCGCCTTCGGGGCCGACAGCCTTGATCTCGCCGTCCACGCACGCCGTGCGCGGCTGACGCGGGGGCCGCGAAAGGGACAGCGTGTCGCCCACGGCGAGACCGAGCGCTTCCGCGAGTGCGTCACCGACCAGAACCTCGGGCTCCGTCGCCGCCGGATCGATCGCGCGTCCCTCGAGCACGCGCAGTGCATCGAGCCCGGGAAGCGCGGCCGCATCCAGCGCGAAAAGCCGCACGCGCTCGCCGTTTCCGCGCCCCGTTTCCGCCGTTCGGCGCGCAATCGCGTCGTTCTGGAAGAAGGTCGAAACTCCGGCGACACCGGGCACGCGCTCGAGTTCGCCGCGTGGATCGACGAGGCTGTCCGCCGGCCGCACTTCGAGCGCGGGCTTCCACTCGCCGCTCTTCTTCGCCGTCAGGCCGAGGACCGTGTTGTGATCGAGCGTGAAGACGCCGACCACGATCGCGATGCCGAGCGCGATGCCGAGGATCGAGAAGAGCGCGCGGCCGGGTTTACGGCGCAAACCGCCCCATGCAATCGTGCGAACGAGCGACATCGGTCAGATCGCGAGCGCCGCGAGTGCTTCGTGGACGCGATCGACGTGGATGCCGGGCCCGCGCAGCTCCTTCGACTTCGACAACTCGCCGTCGACGAGGAACAGCACGCGATCCGCGAACGTGGCGTCGCGCGGATTGTGCGTCACGAGCAAGACGGAACGCCCGTCCTCGTCGACGAGCTTCCGCAGGATCTGCATGACCTCGAGGCCGGCTTTCTGCGACAGATTGCCCGTAGGTTCGTCGGCCAGGATCAACGGCTGACCACCGGCGAGAGCGCGTGCGATCGACGCACGTTGCATCTCACCTCCCGACAGCTGGTGCGGGAAGGCATCGCGACGATTCGCGATGCCGAGCTTCGTGAGCAGAGCGACGAGGCGCTCTTCGTCCCGTTCGGGATGCGATCCCGCGATCGCGAGCGGTAAGCCGACGTTCTGCAGCACGGTCAAGTTCGGCAGCAAGTTGAAGAACTGGAAGACGTGGCCGAGCGCCGAACGACGCTCGAGCGTGCGCGCCTCCTCGGTGAGCTTCGAGAGGTCCTTACCGCGCAGGACGATGCGACCCGCGGAGGGTTGGTCGAGGCCGGAGAGCAGATGGAGCAGCGTCGACTTGCCCGAGCCGCTCGGCCCCATGATGCACGTGAACTCGGCAGCCGCGACCTCGAACGACACGCCGCGCAGGATCGCCAGTTTGTCGGCGCCCTCGCCCTGGAAGCGATAGATGTCGTGCGCTTCGACGAGAGTGGTCACGTCGCGGCCTCTTTCTCGGCGGATTTCGCGTCTTGCCAGGCAGCCATCAGGCGCTCGAGCGTAGCTGACTTCATGGGGACGTCGAGCGACGTTTCCATCGAACGGAAGCGCGATTCGAACCGACGGACGGCGCTGCGCGTCGCGCGCTCGGAATCGATGTCGAGGTAGCGCCCGAGGAACGCAGCCGCGAGCAGCACGTCACCGAGTTCGTGCTCGATGCGCGCTCGCGCCGCGGTCGTTGCACCGGGCAAACCGTCCTGCGAGAGATCCGCGCCGACGAGAGCCTCCTCCAGCTCGAGCACTTCCTCGCGCACCTTGGCGAGCGCGCCCTCTGGATTCGCCCAGCGAAACCCGGCCGAAATGGCCTTCCCGCTGACGCGATGCGCGCGCTGCAACGCCGGCAACGCGACGGGGACGCCGGCGATGGCGCTCGCGTCCTCGCGCTTCTCCTCGCGCTCCGTCTTCTTGATCGCTTCCCAGTTCGAGACCACCTGCTCGGCCGTCTCGGCGACGACTTCGGCGAAGACGTGCGGGTGACGGCGGATCAACTTGTCGGAGATCCCGTGAGCTGCCGTCGCGAGATCGAAGGCGCCGTCCTGTTCGGCGATGCGACACAGGAGAGCCACGACCATGAGCACATCGCCGCATTCTTCGGCAGCCTGACCGGTGTTGCCGCGCTCGATCGCTTCGACCGCCTCGTGCGCTTCCTCGACCAAGTGCGGCGCCATCGAAGCCAGCGTCTGCTTACGGTCCCACGGACACCCGTCGGGCGCGCGCAACCGATCGACGACGAGGAGCAGGCGCGCGAACGCCAGGGCACGCGGATCGTCAGTCGTCTCGGGAGTGCGCGGTGCGGGGGCTCTATCCGGCGTCGTCATGCGCGCAGAGCGTAGCGCGTCCACGTCGTCCGCTGGCCATCCGCTGCGCCGCCCGATCTCGCGCGTCGCGCCTTCTTGCCCTTCGAGGACGCACTCACTGGCCGTTCCAGAGGATCCGATCCAACATGGCTCGAACGTAGGTTTCCCTGTCTTCCTCCTGGAACAGGACGTTGAGCGCCAGCATCTCCGACTTGTCGACGCTCCAGAGAAGCTGGAGTTCGCTCGACGGTGTCCGGGAGATCAGGAATGCGTGCAGATGCGTGTGCGGATCGCCTAGTCGGCGTTCGATGCCCTTGACCGACTCGGAGAACTGCACCTTCGGGTCGTCGCGAGGGACCTGTCGCAAGCCCTTCGGGTCCACGAACACGACGTGCTGCGTTCCCTTCACGAGCAGCCACAGCAGGAAGTCGGGATAGAAGTTGCCCTCCGCGAAGAACCCGACCCCGCTGCCGCGGCTCTGGTTGCGGAGGAGGTAGAGCTCCTTCCCCTCGAACCACGCCGGGTTCTGGGTGTGGAAGCGCTTCAGGTCCTCGACGAAGTCCCGCTCGCCTTCGTTCAACGCGACCGGCCGGACTTCGATGGCGCTGTTCTGGAGGAAGATCAGCGGCTGGTAAAGGTGCTGGCCGAAGTAGATCAGCTCGAGCCCGCTCATCTCGAGGGACTTCAGTTCGCCTTTCACGATCGCGGACTTCACGTCCTCGAGCTGCGCGACCAGCGCCTCCTCCGACCGATCGATGAAGATCCGGTATCCGCTCTCCTCGGGTTCTTTGCGCACCAGGAAGTTCGGGTCGTTCGCGGCGAGGTCCTGGTACTCGAGGTGCGGCCCTTCCCACTCGCGCTTCTGGTGCTTGTAGAAGCGCTCGGCGTACCCGCGCAACAGGGCGTGCACGATCTCCTGCCACATGCGCGTTCGCGAGTACTTCGTGAGCGCCAGCTCCGAGCCGGAGATGTAGAGGCGGTACCACGAATGGTCACGGAGGAGCGCGCGCAACTCGTCGCGTGACAAGTTCAGGTTGAACCAGCTGCGTTCGGCTTTGAATCTCTCCAACTCGTTCAGGGCGCGGTCGAAATCGACGAACGCGAGATGCATGTCCTGGAGGAACGCAAGCTGTTTGCTCGTTTCCGGAACTCCGCCATCACCAACCGATCGAAGGGCTGCGATCCGCGGATACCAGTCGACGACGACGGGGTGCTTCGCCAACCACGACGAAGCGACGTCGGGCTTGCGTAGCGTCGGGACGCGCGCCAATCGACGGTACGCCGCGTCACACGCCGTCGGCACTCCGTCGATCTCCTTCTTCAGCCGCACGGTCCGGAGCTTCTTGTCCCCCAGGCTCGAAAGCACCGGCAACACCAGCTCGAGCTTGTCCTCGAGCGCCGGGATGTCTTCGTCCGCGAGCAGCTTGGCGAACTCCTCCATGTAATCCGCGCGCACGCCGAAGATCCCGAGCGTCTCGAGGACATCGACGTGCTTCGGCGCCTTCACCCCCGCAGGCAGCATCGCCCTATCGCTGCGCTTCAAGCTGAAGTCGTAGCCCTTCAACCGGACGCCGCGGCCGAAGAGCTGGATGATCTCGGAGCCCTCCGACGATCCGACGTTCATCAGGCCCATCGTGCTGACGCGCCAGCTGCTCCAGCCTTCGGTGAACTTCTTCGAGCCGATCAGCAGCTGGACTTTCGACTCCTTCTCGTTGAGGGCGTGGAAGAGCGATCCTTGGAACTCGCTGTCCTTAGTCGCGAGGCCGCTCTCCCCGCAAAGCTTCAGGAGCTTGGCGTCATCACCGACGTTGATGACGCCGAACGGATCGTTGTCGCCCAGCCGCAATGCGATCTCGCCGTCGGCTCCTTGCAGGTTCTCGACGCGCAACATGCCGCTCGCGGGCGCGTTGAACACCCGGCGGAGGATGTCGTCGAAGACGGCCTCGTCCGAGTCCTGCGCCGCGTCGAGGTATCGGAAGCGCCCCTTGAAGATGTCGCGCCCCTTCGCGTCGACGAGTCCCTCGGTCCGCACGCGCCGAATGCGCGCCGAAGTGCCCGCCCGGTCCTGGATGAACTGCTTCAGGAAGAGCAGGACGCTGACGACGTCGGACACCTGCTCCTTGTTCTCGGAGCGGACGGCGTTGACGGATCCGCCGACGAAGATCCACAGCGGTCGCTCGAAGTGGAACGCGCGGAACTCGCGCTCGTGTTCCTGGAACAGGCGGACCTGCTGGTAGAACGCCAGTACGCACGCGGTGAGATACAGATCGCGGTGCTGCTCGTGCGTCGCGCGGTCCAGGTTCAGGATCTGGAACTCCTTCCCGAACCCGTCGCGGTGGAACCAGCGGTATGAGTAGTCGAACAGGATGCTCTTCGCGTACTGGTCGACAAGTTCCGGGCTGCCCTTCACCGCCTGACCGAAGGTCGCCGAGTACTCGAAGGAGAAGCCGGCCTGGCAGAGCGCGTCACGGCGCCCCAGCCACTTCCCCCCGCTGCCGCCCGCCGCCCCTCGGTGACCTTCGTCGACGAGGACGAGGTTGTTGCCCAGGAACGACTCGATCGCGAACGTCGACTCGCCCTTCTCTTCGCGCAACTTGTGGATGTCGATGACCTCGACGGCCTTGTCGTCGAACAGCCCGCGCGCGTCCTCCTGGAACAAGTCCGCCTGGATACCCGACTTCTCGAACTCGTCGACGTGCTGGCGGCTCAGTCCCTCGTTCGGCGTGAGCAGGAGGACCTTGTTGAGCATGCGCGTCTCGCCCGCCCGTGCGAGGTAGTGCTTGTACTGCAGCAGGTTGACGTGCATGACGAGCGTCTTGCCGCTGCCCGTCGCGCTCCAGGACGAGATCTTGTTGAGCTGCCTGCGCGCGTCGCCGCCCTCGTCGTGCGGAGCAACCTGATCCGCCTCGGGCTTCCCGTCGTTGTAGGCTGCGATCGCCGCGTTGATCGAAGCGCGCAAACCCACCGCGTCCGTGAAGTACCGATCGAGGTAGATCTCCACGAACAGCAGGCTCAGGTACTGGAAGTACTTCCACGTGATCGGCTCCTCGCGCCGCAGCACGCGCTTCTCGTTGATGCGCAGCGTGTGCGCGACGATGTTCTGGTCGTACGCGAGGAGCCGCGCCTTCGGCAGCTCGTCCGAATCGAACAGCGAGCACAGCTCGTGGTGGAAGCGATGGACGTTGTTCTCGTCGAGCCCCTCAAGCCGCTCGTCTCCCAGTCGCTTGGCGAGCTCGGTGAGGTGCTTCACGCCGAAGAGCCCGAGCACCCACTGGTTCAAGACCAGCCTCTTCGAGAAAGGAACCGCGGGGCTGACCCGTTTCGTTGCTGCACGCCTCCCCATCAGTCCCCGCCCTCCGGCTGGGAAGGAAGGCGACAACGCTCCTCCAAGACGCGTCGATCGCGCTCGAGCTCGGCACGCAGCTCATCCTCGCTCGGCAGGACGAGCCGGTACTTCGAAGCGAAGATCGATCGGCTGTTCTC
>Ga0163148_10003424_pt1 | contig 17547 bp, 15 predicted proteins | sample OliLakLV19MP7P2_FD_148606 | JGI IMG/M metagenome (GOLD analysis project Ga0163148, IMG submission 148606) | Freshwater microbial mat bacterial communities from Lake Vanda, McMurdo Dry Valleys, Antarctica- Oligotrophic Lake LV.19.MP7.P2 | ecosystem: Environmental > Aquatic > Freshwater > Lake >...
ATGCGGTCCGCGCCGGTCAGGTCCTTGACCTTGGCCTCGCCCATCCGCTGGTCCTCGTCGAGCTCCGCGGTAACGGCCAGTCGAACCCCGCGCAACCTCGCCATGTCGGGCGTCGCGCCGCCGCCGGACGCCCGGTCCTGCTTCATGATCATCTCGGTCGGCGCCTTCTGGGCGTACTCGCCGAGGACAGAGAGCAGCGTCTGAATGAAGACCGACTTGCCGTTCTGCCCCGTGCCGTGGAGGAAGAAGAGGCACTGCTCGCCGACCTGGCCCGTGAGCGAGTAGCCGACGGCACGCTGGATGTAGGCGATGAGCTCCTCGTCGCCGGCGAAGATGCGGTCGAGGAACGACTGCCAGAGCGTGGAGTCGGCGTCGGGATCAAACGATGCCGGCGCGATCTTCGTGATGCCGTCGGATCGCTGGTGCGGCCGGAGCCTGCCCGTCGTCAGATCAATCGTCCCGTTGCGGACGTTGAGGAGCATGTGGCCAGCGTCGATCTGTGCGACCGACACCTTCACGCCCGGCTCCGACTGCGCCATCGTGAGCATGTCGCGGACGCCGTGGACCCGGGCGGCCGACACGTACTGCTTGCGGTAGGCCGATTCGATCGCCTCGAGCTCGTCGTCCGTCTTGCCCGCCTCGCGGGCTTCCTCGAGGGCTCGCTCCATCTCCTTGAGGATCAGCCGTGCCGTCTTCTTCGCCTTCGCCTCGACCTCCGCCTGCGCATCGACCGACCATCGCTTGCCGGACCACACGAGCCAGGAGTCGAGCTCGTAGGAGAACCGGACATCCTGCCCGTGCTGGTCGACGAAGCGCTCGCCGTTGCCGATGCCGTCGAGCCGACGGAACTTGGGCACCGCGTTGATCCCGTCATGGCCGTCATGGCCGTCCGAAGCGTCCGCAGCCGGTGCAGACTTCGCGCCAGCCTCGTAGCCGCTGTCAAACGTGGCACGAGTCTGCTCAGGCTCCTCCGCCAGCAGCCCGCACAGCCGAGCCCCGAACATGCAGAGTTCCGATGCCTCGGGACGCGAGACACGCTTCGACCCAAGCTCGAATGCCGCCTTGTTCAGCGCCTCGTTGCGACCGGGCTGCCGGGCGAATCCGCGCAGGAAGTGAAGGGTCGTGGTCGTGAACTTCGTGGTCGGTGGCTTCGGGAGCGCCGCGACGACGCAGGTCTCGAACGTGCCCGAGACGTAGGCGTCGCCGCCGTGCTCATTGGGCTCGTTCGGAAGCCACGCCTGCGAGTTCTTCGGGGTCTTCGGAAACACCTCCGGCTCGCCTTGGCGGTTGAACCCCCAGGCGCGGGACCACGCGACGAAGGCCTCTGCCTCGATCGGCTGCGCGATTCGGAAAAAGCAGTGGAGGCCCTTGCCGCCCTTCGACGTGAAGACGATGGGTGCTGCACCGAAGAAGCGACCGATGGCCGAGGCGAGATGCACCGTGCCGCCGTCGCCCGCGTGGTCGTCGAGATCGACGCAGAAGGTCAGCACGCGGCCATTGCGATGGGGGACCAGCCCGAGGCGCACCGCGTCCTTGATCCGGTACGCCTTGCCATTCTTGGTCGTCGACTGGAACGACTCCGCGTCGAGCGTTCCGTCGCGATACGCCGCGATCGCGCGATCGGCGTCCTGCTGCGACATCACCCAGCCGGGAGAAAGCTCGCCGCCGCGCTTCGGGTAGAGCAGCGCGACCCGATCCGGCTCGCAGTTCGGGCGCAGCCATTCGAGGAGCGCGAGCCGATCGATCGTCGTTGCAGGGGTCTCGCAGGTCGCGTTCATGCCGCGGCCTCCGTGCGATCGCGGCCCGCCCACAGGCTCAGGAGCGTGCGGCGGTTCATGTTCCGGACATGCCGGGCCGCACGTCGCAGGCCGTAGTCGTCACCGACAAGGACGCAGGTGTTCGACGCCCGGGTGACCGCCGTGTAGAGCCAGTTGCGGTCGGCGAAGAAGTGCGACTTGTGGCAGAGGACGACCGCGCAGGGAAACTCGCTGCCCTGCGCCTTGTGGGCCGTGAGCGCGTAGGCGAGCTCGATCAGCTTCGCCTTGCCCCAGTCGATCGTGTGGGTGCCGCTGGCCTCGAACTCGATCGTCACGCCGTCCTTCTTGACCTCTCGGACGAATCCGATCGTCCCGTTCATCACGTTGATGTCGTAGTCGTTCTTGGTCTGGATCACCTTGTCGCCGACGGCGAACCTGCCGTCGACCGAGCCGAACAGCAGGTACTGCATCATCTGGTTGATGGACTTGGTGCCGAGGTCGCCGCGATGCTCGGGCGTGATGATCTGGACGTCGGCGATCGCGTCGAACCCGAAGCGCCGTGGAATCTCGTCGAGGATGAGGTCCCGCAGGTGACTCTTGATCGCCGCTGCCTCGCGGAAGGAGTCGACGACGATCCAGCGGGACCGGTCGTCCTCGGCGCTTCGGCCGATCTCGCCGTCGAGGACGCCGACGCTGTTGGTCTTGAGCGCCCCCGCATGGCGGTGGACCTTCGTCATCACCGTGGAGGGCGCGAGGCCGTGCTCAATGATGTCTCGGAGCACGTTGCCGGGTCCGACCGGCGGGAGCTGATGGTGGTCGCCGACGAGGATCAGCTGCGTGCGGCCGAGGTCGATGTGCCGAAGGAGCTCGGCCATGAGCCGGACGTCGACCATCGAGAACTCGTCGACGACGACGACATCGGCGGCGAGGATGCCCTCGCGGAACTCGATGCCGTTGTAGCCAAGGAGCCGGTGGATCGTGGATGCCGACGCGTCGACTCCGTGTCTCGCCAGAAGCTGTTCGATGCGCTTGGCGGCCTTGCCGGTCGGCGCGCAGAGCGAAAGCACATGTCCCGAGCGGCGGCATGCGGCGGCGATGCGGGCGACAACGAACGTCTTGCCGGTGCCAGCGCCGCCCGAGATCACGCTGATCCGGCTGCCGCGCGAGGTGCGGCAGGCCTCGCGCTGGTCGTCGCCGAGATCGGTCTCGACCACCGAGTCGAACATCCGCTCCGGCTGAAGCCACGCGTGTCGAGCGAGCGCGTCGCGGATGAGGAGCTCGTCCTTCTGGATGCCCGGCGACGTCACGGCGTTGCCGTCCGCGACGAGATCGCCGCGCTCGATGAGTCGGTTCCCGGCCGCCTGGATGAGATCGCGGCTGTCGAGCGAGTCGATGATCAGCAGTTCGTTGGCCTTGTCGACGAGGTCGGCGCCCGCCGTCCAGGTGTGCCCGTCGTTCACCTGCTCGGAGAGGCTGTGGGAGAGCGCCGCCTCGATGCGGCCCGGATGGGTCTTCGCGATCCCCATCTTGAGGGCGATCTGGTCGACGCGCGTGAATCCGTAGCCGAAGAGGTGCTTGATGAGGAGGTACGGATCGTGCTTCAGCATCGAGACGATGCTCGTGCCGAACTTCCCGAGCAGCGTCTCCATCTGGTGGTGTGTCAGTCCGAAGCCCGCGAGGTAGGACCGGACCGCGTTCTCGCTGGCGTGCTCGTTCCATGCAGTGGCGAGGGTCTCGACCACGCGCTTCGGCACTCCGGCGCGGAGGAGATCAGCGGGCCGACCGCGCAGCAGTTCATCCAGCGACTCGCCCTCCCGCAGCGCGTCGACGATTCGCTTCGCGGTCTTCTCGCCGATCCCCTCGAACGCGGGATGCTTGGCGAGATAGTTGACGATCCCTTCGGGCGTCTGCGGCAGCTCGTAGTCGAGCTCCTTCACCTCGAACTGGTGGCCGTACTTCGGGTCGATCGTCCACGTGCCGATCGCGGAGAGCCGATCCCCAGCGGCGGCATAGAACTTGCCGCGGAACCGCACCTTCGCGCCGTCGTCGGTGCGGAGCATGCCAGCCGAGAACGCCGCGTCGCTGTAGTAGGTCCGCTCGACCGTGCCGGTGACGACGTCAGGCATGGGACGCTCCCGATCCGGCACTTGGAAGGGAGAGGACACCCTCGCGGACGGCCATTCGGAGGAACTGCTCGGTGAACGCGCAGGCGGCCTGACGGCTTCCGCACCACTGGACGGTGAGGTGATGTCGGATCGCGATCTGGAGCGCGGCGCCGAGGACTGCCCCCGGTGTCACCATGCGGAGATCGGACTGCCGAAGCCCGCGGAGCACCGCATCGAGGTCGGCCTCCACGACGATGCAAGCGAGCGTGTAGGTCTCAAGCCGCTCCAGTTCGGATCGAAAACGCTTGGCGTCATGGATGACGGTGTGGACGAAGTCGGCAAGGCTCTTCCGCTCGACGGCGATCTGCGACTCGCAGCCCGCGACCGAGTAGTCGCCCGCGTCGAGCTTGCGGCGCTCGGTCGCGCACGAGAACCCGTAGGGATGCTGCTCTCGGGTGTCGATGACGATCCGGAAATCCATCTGCGGTGTCCTTCCGTGAACAGGAGGGCCAAGCCGACCTCCGGTCCCCGACCCCGGTGAAGGAAGCCGGGGACTTGAGAGGTGGCCCCACGACGGTCGGTGTGCGAGAGGCGCGGGAGGGCGCTCAGAACGGAATGGAGTCGTCGCCACGAGCGCCGACGTCACGCGCCCCGGAAGGGACGGCGATGCGGCGGTTGAGGTAGACGTTCCGGTACTCGCCCTTGGTCCGTTGGGTGATCTCGATCGTCTGGTCGAGCAGCGCGTCGAGGTGACGCGGCAGGTCGCTGAACTTCGCGAGGCGGACTCCGAGCGTCTCGAGGTCGCCCTTCACGAACGGCAGCGACTTCTGCGTGATCACCGAGTTCTTGAAGACGTGGCGACCCGCGTGCGAGCCGGAGATGACGACGAGATCCCACTTGAGCATCGGATCGCCCGCCTGGCTCTGGCCGAGCTCGACGCGATGCACGCGGACCTGATACTTCCCGTCGGGCACGTCGTCATGGCTCGGCGCCTCGACGCCGTCGTAGTCGGCGTCGAAGGCGCTGAGGTCGGCGGCCGGTGCGCCTCGGCTCGGGGCTCCGAATGCACCGCCTCGCTCTTCGGGTTCGAAGCCGTCGGGATGTGCGGAACCGTTGGCGAAGGTCGTGGTCATCGCTGCGTGTCCTTCCTGGTCGTGGGGGGATTCGTGGTGGGTGTGGCGATTGCCGGCGCCTCGAAGCACTGGGCGAAGGCGGCGTAGTCGAGCGGCAAGGTGTCGGGCAGGCGGCCGGTGCGGTCACCCGCTTCGTATGTCGGGTGCGGCTTCGTTCGGATGACGCGATGCACGGTCGACTGGCCGCGCTCGTCCTTCCGCGCGACCGTGTCGCAGAAGAGGATCATGTCGACGAGGCCGAGGACGACATGCCGAGCGCGATCCGGAAGGCTCGGCAGCGTCTTCGTGAAGTCGCCCGTCCGGGTCTCGATCTGGCGATCGATCGCGTGGCTTATCAAGACCAGTCCGTACGGCAGGCTCGCGAGGCGGGTGAGGACGCGATGCCACTCGTTCTTCACGAACGACCAGCCCTTGCCGTGCGGGAGATCGCCCTCGTACTCGACGTTGTGCTTCGCGCAGACGTGGTCCGAGCAGAGCTTGAACGCGTTGTCGGCGGTGTCGACGACGATGGTCTTGAACTGGTGGTCGCCCGCGGCGACGAGCTTGCACGCGGCGAGGAAGTCCTCCCACGAATAGGTCGGGATCTTGAAGACCGACAGTTCGCTGAGGCCGGGCTCGCACTCGAGGAAGAGCGCGTCGGGGAACTGGCTGGCGAAGGTCGACTTCCCGATCTTCGGCTGTCCGTAGATCAAAGTGGTCTTCGTGGCGAGTGTCGATGTCGGCGTCGACTTGGTCGTGGGCAAGGCGATGGGCATGGGGGATCACGCTCCGGTTCGGGTTCCGGGGGAAGGGTCAGAACGAGTCGTCGTTGGCTGCGGAGACCGTCAACTGCGTGAGCTCCTCGTGCGGCGGCACGACCTCGTAGAGGTTGTCGCGCACGTTCGTGCTGAAGCCCGACTGGCAGAGCGGCAGGTACTCGCACGGGCGCTGGAAGCTGAAGCAGTGCGAAGTGTTGAGCATCCACTTCCCGCGGCGCTTCGCATCGAGGTACTGCTGCGTGACCTGCCAGACCTCCTCGGTCAGCAAGGCCATGCGGTCCTCGGACAGGAAGATGCGCTCGCGGTGGAACGAGCCGGGCGCGGAGTGCCAGTCGGCGAGCCGAGCGCGGAACTCCGTGTCGGTCTCGGGTTCCTGGCGCTGCGCGGTGGAGCGGCCGGACTTGTTCTTCGCGGCGAGTTCGGCGCGACGGATCTCGTACTCGTCCTGCGTCTCGCCAGCGCGTTGCCGAAGCCGGGTCTTCAGCAGGACGTTGTAGAGAACGCCGACGATCGGATAACCGAGCTCTCGCAGGTAGTGCGAGTACAGCGCGATCTGCGTGTCGGTCCAGAGACGGTCGAGGTAGTCCGACGTGATGCTCGACGCGGTCTTGTGCTCGAGGAGATAGAGATCTCCGTCCATCCGCACGATGCCGTCGGCCTTGCCTCCGATCACGAACGTCTGGCTCTCGCGCCCGGTGTCGGGGTTGCGGATCTCGGCGGTGAACTCCTTCTCGATTTCGACGATCTCGAACGGCTCGATTGGGTACCGAGCGGCGTAGCCCTCGACCATCGCTCGCGCCAGCTGCCAGTGATGGCGAACTTCGGGATCGGCGTCGCGCAGCGGGAACGATCCGTCGATCAGCGCCTGAGCCTCGAGGAGCCGATGCGGATCGTCCGTGGCTCGGTACCACGCTTCGAGCGCCGCATGGATCACGGAGCCGAACGCGAGCGCATCGGGGCGCTCGGGCCGTCGGAGATGTTCGACGTACCTGAGCTGGTACTTCCGCGGGCAGTTGCGGAAGGTGTTGAGCGCGCTGTACGTCAAGAGCGACTTCACGCGGCCACTCCGGCGACGCCGCGGGCCGCTGCGGCGGGGGGAGTTCGTGGCGCGGACATCCGCCGAACGGAGAACCCGTCGGCACCGATCTCACGGGTGAGGAAGCCCGTGTAGATGCGGACGATCGCGTCACCGACGGGCGTGCTGCCGTCGACGAGGATCACCGAGCGCGGCGCGTCGGCGAGATAGGACGCGTCCATGCGGACGCGAGCCTCGCCGAAGAGCCCTTCGGCGGCGAGGATCGAGAGCTGCAACGTGGACTCGGCATCGTGGAGGTCCATGTCGGATGCGAACGTGAATCGGAAGACGGCCGTGGTCATGGGTGTGTGCTCCGAAAGGGCGGTTGGTCGGCGCGAATCCCGCGTCCGAAGTCCGGCCACGGAGGCGTGCGACGCTGATCGCGGTCGCGCGACGCTCCGATGGCCGGGTGCTCCGGAGGGGAGAGAGGCAAGGGCGAGCGAGAGGTCCCGCCTCTGGGGGCTCTATGCCGTCGAGAGCGCGGGTGCGCGATCATTCGCAGCCAAGTCCTGAGTACTCGAAGCGAGATCGCATCCGGGCGACTCGCGCGTCGATGTGGCGTCGCGACACCTTCTTCTTGGCGCGGCGGCTCCATTCACGAGCGGCGCCCGCGACCCCGTGCTCGCTCACGTAGACCAGCAGCTCCTGCTCGTCGGGACCGAGGCGACCGAAGGCATATCGCACCGCGTCCGCGACTTCGATCCGATCGAGCGGACACGGAGGGAGGCGACTCGTGCGGCGCTGCTGATCGAGCGGGTGGATGACGTGGTCGAGCGGCTCCTTCTGGCCGTCGACATCGATGAACGTCCGCTCGAGCGAGACGGTCATGAGGTTGCCGAGCCGCTTGCTGCGGCCTCGGAAGCGGAGTTCCATCCTGATCCAGGACTTGACGAGGTGCGTCACGAACGCCTCGACGTTGCCCCTTGTCGGATTGAAGAGGTGCGCCTTCTCCAGCAGGTGCATGTGCATGCCCTGCTCGAGGTCGGCGCGGTCGGACGGGGAGAAGTCGGCGCGGCGGCAGAGCTTCGCTGCCCTCATGCGGATGAACTGTGCGGTGAACGGATCGCTGACGACGTCGTGGCGGTCGGCCATCGGATTGCTCCGAGACCGGTCTTCAAGCTCCCGGGCCAGCCATGACGCGACGAGATCGACCGTGTTGCGACGACGTGCCGCAGGGACCCACGGGTGCGTTCATGACTTTGCGGTTATGAGCAGACCGGCCTCGGACGCAGGCCGGGGTGTCGCGGTTGGCGCAAGAAATGGGCGGGCCAAGTGGCCCGCCCCGGTGCGCGCAAGTGCCTGATCAGACTGGGACTAGCGCCGCTGCGAAATCTTCTTCGCCCTGTCGCGTGGTTGCGACGCGACAGTTCTCGCGACGGACGCCGAGTCGTCTGTACGCCTGACGGCCTTGACTCCGCCAGCCCGGTTAACGGCGTCCTCGACCGCGTCCTTTGTGATCGTGCGGTGGAGACGTTCGGTGAGGCCTGAGGCGGCGTTCCGAAACGACCCGAACTCGATGTATGCTCCGACGAGGACGTCGTCCTCGAGGTGGCCCTTGATCTCCGCCTTGATCTGGCTGCGGACCACCCTCTTCTTGACCTCGGGGTCGGTGGGGAGCAAGCTCCGCGATTCCGCCAACGCATCGGCGGCCTCGACGAACTCCGCGAGCGCGATCGGATCGATGACGAGTGCTTCGTGCTCGACAGAGGCGATCTCCGACAGCGCGGCGATCGCGGGAACCCGGCCTCGCCACAGGCGCTCGTCCGGGGCGTGATGCGGGAAGACGACGATCGACTGGCCTCCAGTCGGCGCGTGGAGCGCAATCGACGCGGCATCCGGATCGCCGAGCCGGCGAGCAAGGAGAACATCACGCGTCCTGCCATGCCACGGGATCCGACCAAGTCGCCAGAGCCTCGACGGGGCGAGCGACTTCGGAGTGCCACGCAAGTCCAGCGCCTTGCCCACCGCGAGGGCGAGCCCGTCGGGATCGATCTCCCACGCGAGGCACAGCTCCGGCGTCACCTCCACCCTCAGCGACTCCGGGCACGCGATGAACCAGCGCGTCCGACCGCTCGCCTCCGTCCGGACCTCGACGGACTCGACATGGCCGTCCGCGCAGAACGGGCACGGAGCCATCAGTCCATGCTGCGACTGGCGTAGGAGACCCAGGCCGATGAACCGATCGACTGCCCCCTTGGGCCACCGAGCGACTTCATGCTGATCGAACCGGCGGTCGACGTCATCGGAGGCGACGAGGAGGAGGCGGAGCACGTCATCGGGCGACATCGGTCACCTCCCAGAGTCGCAGGCAGCGCTCGGCCACGACGCGGTGCTCGTCGCGCTTGTGCCGAAGATCGCTCGAGTGCGGCGCGGTGATGTTGAAGGTCATCTGCGGCTGCCGCCCGCGGCCTTCGTGGATGAACTTCAGCGCGAACGACGCCTGCAGGACTCGTGTCCCCTCAAGCGGAATATTCTCCATCCGGATGAAGCGTTCGATCTTTCGGTAGATGTCGAACCGGCCCCCACGCGGATCGGCCTTGATCTCGATGTAGCCGCCGCTGCCGCGAGGGAGGAGACGAAGCCGGGTGATGCGGGCATCCTCGACGCGGTCCTCGGGCATCGTCGGAAGCGGGAAGTCGGGCCTCAGCAGATGATCCAGTCGGTACGACGGCCGGAGCGGATCGGCGGGCGGGATCTCCTCGCCGAGGATCGCCCTCCCGAACAGCTTCTGCATCGGCTCCCACGACTTGCTGATGCCCGGCGCAAAGATCTCCATCGCGCCCTCGTCGGCCGTGAAGACGAACACGTTCTCGAACGCGCCACGATCGGACCTTACGATGGGCTGGTCGTTCGACGCTTCGAAGACGAGCCGCTTGTCCGGGTAGTCGTCCAAGTACGCGAAGAAGTAGTCCGCGCCGCCCTCTTCGCCCGCCAAGAAGCCGCGCGGCTTCTCGAACAGGCCAAACGGACGGTGGAAGACATGATCCGAGGAAGGTAGGCGAGCCTGCACTCTTGCGGCGAGCAGACGAGGTGTTTGTTCCCTCGGGCTTCGCTGCCTCCTCAAGGACGGTATCCGTCCGACCTGCCCTCACCGCGCCAGCGGCAGCCGCGCGGCCGGATTCGCCTTGAGCCACGCCTCGGGCAAGAGCTCGCGAAGGTATGCCTCGCCCTCTGCCATCTTCCGCTGCGGCGTCATGTCGCGGTATGCCGCCAGCTTCGTCAGCAGATCCTTCACGTACGCCCACGGCTCCACCTCGTGAAGACGGGCGCTCTGGATCACGCTCAGCCAGGCAGCAACCGCCTTGCCACCGTCGGCGCTGCCGGCGAAGAGCCAATTCGTGCGGCCAATGGCCGGGCTCCGCATGCACCGCTCACACGCGTTGTTGTCGATCTCGATGAGACCGTCGTCGAGGTGCTCGTCCCCATCGAGCCACGAAGCCGCCTGAATCACCGTGGTTCCGGTGCCGCGACGGAGGCGACGGGTTCATTGGGCGCGGTTTGTGAACGCCGGTCGAAAATGTGAGCGCGTGGCAGGGGACCGGAGGGCGGTCACAGCGGTTGCAAGTACACCGGTTGCAAGTACACTGAGGGCGCGTTCGGACCAGTCTTGACCATGGAGCTCGTGAAGCAGGAGACCTCGAATGAACCTCGTATGGAGTTACTCTTTCGGTGGTGGCGGTACCGTCAAGGCGCTCGGTCTCATCGCGGCGACCGCAGCGCTCATGCTCGCGCCGATGGCGCTGGCGCAGTCGTCTTGCGATGCGGACATCAACCATGATGGATCCGTAGACAAACAAGATTTCGCGGAGATCCTCAGTGAGTGGGGGCGGTGTACCCATTGCGCGACCGACCTCAACGCGGACGGCGTTGTCGACGGTGTGGACCTCAGACTGCTTTTGGACTCGTGGGGACCGTGCCCCGCCGGAAGAGCCAATGCGATTCCCTTCTCAAGGATCCCGCTCAAGGTCGATTCGGGTGATCGCGCTGGAGCCGAGTCCGGTGTCGAGCCGGTGTACTCCGAAGTGGTCACGTCATCCGACGCAGCATGGATACGGGTGCTCTTCGATCCGTCGGTCACCTTCCTCAAGGGGCCTCTTGCGGGTGAAGGTGCCACCTTCATGCAGATCACATCACTGAAGGACGGTTTCTTCCAGACGCTCAACGCCCAGACGCTGGCCGAGTGGGGGTTCACATCCGCGTACTTCAATGGCGATGCAGTCCGCATCGAGATCTTCGTTGCCGAAGGAGGCGGCGGGCGGGTCGCGGTGCTCGGAGTGCACGCCGGAATGGCGATGGAAGGCGGCGTGGCCTCGATCTGTGGACCAACGGATGATCGGTGCCAGAGCTCCGAGCCGCGGGTCGGCCGCATCATGCCGCTCGGATGCACCGCTTGGCTCTTCGACAACAAGCAGAACGCGATGCTCTCGGCGGGTCACTGCGCGCCAGGGTTCAACTACGGCGCTCCCGAGGTCGTTCAGTTCAATGTGCCAATGTCAAGCCAGGATGGTGCTCCCCAGAACCCCAGCCCATCGTCGCAGTATGTGATCGATTCTTCGTCCGTTCAGTTCGATGACAACGGACCCGGAGACGACTGGGCTCACTTCGGCGTCTTCAACAACTCGAACACACTGCTATCGCCGTTCGTCGCCCAAGGCATGCGATCCTTCGATCGCGCGGATGCGGACTCGAGCGGACTGGTCCGCGTCACGGGGTTCGGCCTCGACGACGGTTGGGAGAACCAGACGAATCAGACGCATGTCGGCGGGCTTGTTGGGGCGGGGCCCGGAGCGACCATCTCCTACCTAGCCGACACGAAGGGTGGCAACTCCGGTTCACCCATCATTCGCGAGTCGGACGGCGTGGCCATCGGGATTCACACCAATGGCGGCTGCACGGCTGACGGTGGATCGAACTCCGGCACGACCTTCGAGAACGCGGGTCTCGTTCAGGCGATCGCAAATCCGCTCGGCATTGCCGCGGCGACGACACTGACCGATCTCAACGGTGATGGTGTGGTCAACGGGGCTGACCTCGGGTTCATGTTGGGAAGCTGGGGACCCTGCACGAGTCCCTGCCCTGCCGACATGAACGGCGACGGAGTCGTCGGTGGGGCGGATCTGGGGGTTCTGCTCGGCTCTTGGCCGCCCGCTCCGAATCCTCCGAGCGTGCCATCGTGGGCCACAGTCATCGAAGCCGTGCCCGATCCAGCGGTCGTCACGGATGCGAACCTGCGCGAAGCGATCATCGCTACCGGCTTCGCGTGGCGCGTGCGCGACAACGCCTCACAGATCGAGATGCTGCTCGTGCCGCCGGGCACCTTCAACATGGGATGCTCGCCGTCGGACCAGTGGAGCTGCACCTCTCCTTCGGAGCTTCCCGTCCACGCGGTGACACTCACCTGTCCGTTCTACATCGGCCGCTACGAGGTGACACAGGCCCAGTGGCAGGCGAAGATGGGCTCGAACCCGTCGTTCTTCCAAGGGCCGAGTTACCCCAACTCTGCGAACCGCCCCGTCGAGAACGTGTCGTGGACCACGATCCAAGGCTTCCTCTCCGCGACCGGTCTGCGGTTGCCGACGGAGGCCGAGTGGGAATACGCGTATCGCGCCGGCACGACGACGGCGTTCCACTCGATGCCGGGCTACCCGAACGGGACCAATGACGACACGCTCACTGGGAACATCGCGTGGTTCAATGCCAATTCCGGCATCCAGACGCACGTCGTCGGGGGCAAGGCCGCGAATGCACTCGGCCTCCACGACATGTCAGGCAATGTGTGGGAATGGGTGAACGACTGGTGGTCGAGCACCTACTACGCCTTAAGCCCCGCGACGAATCCTCCGGGCCCCGCGATCGGCACGTTCCGCGTGTTGCGCGGCGGCTCGTGGGGCAACGACAGCCTCCCCCTGCGTTCCTCCTACCGCGGCTACGACACGCCCGGCATCGCGTACGTCAACTACGGTTTCCGCGTCGCGAGGGCCCCCTGAGTTTCCTTTATCCTTTTTCCTCTTTCCTTTACCCTTCCGTTCTTCATGTTCCTTCCTCTCGATTCCGCCCCACGCGATGACGCGGAGCAAGGTGCCAAACCGCACACAGCGCGTGGTCGAGATGCCCGCCGGCGCCGAAGGCGCCGGCGGCAAACGAGCGCGCATGGACGAGCCCTCTGCGGTCATCCTGGCTGGCGACATCCTGCGGTGGGTCATCCCCAAGGTCGGGAAGTTCCCGAAGAATGTGCGGTTCGGCCTCGGTGCTCGGCTCGAGGCCGCGCACTTCGATGTGCTCGAGGAACTCATCCGCGCGCAGTATGCGCGCGGTGGTGACCGAAGTCGGGCGCTCGAGCTCGCGAACACCAGGCTCCAAATCGCCCGGCATCTTGGGCGCATGGCGCGCGAACTCAACCTCCTCTCCGAGGACTCGGCCGTGTACCTTGCGCGCCTTCAGGTCGACCTCGGCTCACAGGTGGGTGCATGGCGAAAGGCATCGGTCGCAACGGTGAGCTCTTCCGTGTCCTCTGTGATCCAGCCCACCTGATTCGCAGTGCGCGTGCGGCCGCCAAAGGCAAGAAGAAGCGCCCCGATGCGGCACGGTTCCTGCTCGAGATGGAGCCCGAGTGCTTTCGCCTTGCCGACGAGCTTGCGTCGGGTTCCTGGATGCCGGGCGCTTATCGCGCTTTCACGATCCGCGAGCCGAAGTCGAGGCTCATCAGCGCAGCGCCCTTTCGCGATCGAGTCGTCCACCATGCGATCGTGTCGATTCTCGAACCGCACTTCGAGCGCCGGTTCGTGGCGCACTCCTACGCGTGCCGCGTGGGCAAGGGAACCCACCGCGCGCTTGAGCGTGCGGCGGAACTGTCGCGGCGGCGGAAGTTCGTCCTGAAGGGCGACATCAGGAAGTTCTTCCCGTCTATCGATCACGAGATCCTGAAGGGTGAGGTGCGTCGCGTGATCGCCGACGAGCGGCTGCTTGCAGTGCTCGAGCGGGTGATCGACGGGAGCAACACACAGGAGCCGGTGCTCGAGTGGTTTGCCGGCGACGGCCTGTTCACCCCTGCGTCGCGACGGCGGGGAATCCCGATCGGCAACCTGACCTCGCAGTTCCTCGCGAATGTGTTCCTCGACCGCCTCGACCATCTCGTGATGGACCGCGAGGGGTACGGCGAGTATGTTCGCTACTGCGACGACTTCCTCGTGTTCGCCGAGTCGCGTGCTGAGCTCTGGGCGCTGCGTGCCCGGATCGCTGGCTACCTCGCACAGATGCGGCTTCTGCTCCACGCCCGCAAGGGCGGGGTGCACGCGACGAGGTCACCGATTCCGTTCCTCGGGTTCACCATCCGTCGCGGGGTCAAGCGGCTCCAACGAGCGGGCGTCGTGCGCGGACGGCGGCGCTTGCGGGGGTCGCTTGGCGAGTTCGATGCAGGGGCGATCGATGGCGAGACCATACGAGCGCGGGTTGCGGCGTGGCGTGGACACGCCTTGCATGCGACAAATGTTGGGTTCGCGGGGCGCGTGATTACCGAGGAGGGATGCGGGGCGTTCGCGGATGAGATATGGTGAAGGCGGCCTCGGTCCGATGACGACGAACCGCGTGTTGCGCGGCGGCTCGTGGAACAACAACAGCAACAACCTGCGTTCCTCCAACCGCAACAACAACACGCCCGGCAACACGAACAACAACAACGGTTTCCGCGTCGCGAGTACGCCTGACCAATGCGAGGCGCAGCGAGACTTCGGCTGCGCAACCTCCCGCCTCGAGCCGCTGCGAGTGATCGCGCGGGAACGGCGGCAAGACCAGCAGGGTCTGGGGTCCAGGATCGAGGCCGGGGTCCGGGCTTGCTTCATGCACCCCGGTGCCCGAAGAGACGCGAGTCACCGCCCGCCGGGAACCCGGCCGGCGGTGGCGCGGCTGTCTACCGCGTTTCCCTTCCCCACCCCTTGCACAAGCGCTTGCACAGCCTGGCGTCCGCGCCTGACCACTCGGGTCCACCGTAAGCGCACGACCTTTGCTCACCGCGCCAGCGGTAGCCGCGCCGTCGGATTGGCCTTCAGCCACGCCTCGGGCAGGAGCTCGCGAAGATGTGCGTCGCCATCGGCCATCCTTCGCTGGGTCGTCATATCGCGGTATTCCGCCAGCTTCGTGAGCAGATCCTTCACGTACGCCCACGGCTCCGCCTCGTGGAGGCGCGCGCTCTGGATCACGCTGAGCCACGCAGCCACCGCGTGGCCGCCGTCGACGCTGCCGGCGAAGAGCCAATTCCTGCGACCGATGGCCGGGCTCCGCATGCACCGCTCACACGCGTTGTTGTCGATCTCGATGAGACCGTCGTCGAGGTAGCGACTGAACGCCTCGCGGCGCGTGAGCACGTACTCGATCGCGATGCGCACCGCTGACTTCGGCAGGTGGATCTGGCGATTCGACTCAAGCAGACCAAGCACTCGCTCAAGCTGGGCACGCGAGGATTCGGCGCGACTGGCTTTCCTCTCCCGGGGCGAGAGATCTCTCGCCGTCGCTTCGCTCTCTACCGCGTACAGCTTCGCGATCTCCTTGAGCACATCGAGACAGAAGCTCGGCGCGAGATCCTTCGCGTCGAAGAAACCCCTGCGCGCATGGGCCCAGCACCCGACCTCGATCGCGCCGCCCGGGCCGTGCAGCGCCGCGTAGCCGGAATAGGCGTCGGTCTGCAGATGGCCGCTGAAATCCTTCAGCCACGCCGCTGGCCACTTGCCTTCGCGCGATGTCGTGTACTCGAAGACGGCGTGACGATGGTTGGTGTCGCCCACATAACACCACAGCCGCGCGTCCTTCGCTCTGCCCTTCACGAGACCGAGCGTCGGTATTGTCGTGTCATCGGACTGGATCACCTTCGACCGCAGCACATCTCGTTTCATCAGGCCGATCAGCGGCTCGAGCAGCGTGGCACACCCGAGCATCCAGCCGCACATCGTGGAACGGGAGAGATCAAGTCCGCTCCGCGCGAGCATTCCCTCCTGACGGTAGAGCGGGCAGTGGTCGGCGAACTTACTCACCGCGACGTGTGCAAGGAGGCTCGCACCGGCATAGCTCCTGGGCAAGGGAAGCGCCGGGGCCGGTGCCCGCGTTTCCTGGTCACGGCACTCGATGCAGGCGTAGACGGGGGTCACGTGGACGATGACCTTGAGCCTTGCCGGCTCGATCTCAAGAACCTCCAGCGTGGTGCGGTCGATCTCGATGCGTTCTTTCGAGCAGCAGGGGCACGCGCGATCCTCTGGTGAGAGATCGTGCATCGTCGTCTCACGCGGCAGGTTCGCGGGAAGCGGCCTGGGGCCGCTCTTTCTCCGGGTGTGCGAGGGGACCGTCACCGACTCCGCCTCGGCCTGCGTCTCGATCGCCTTTACCTCGTTGGCGAAAAGGGCCAGCTGCGCCGCGTCGAGCGACTCGATGCGCGAGCCGAAGCGCTTCATGAGATGGACGCGGAGCTTGCGGTCCGATTCGGCGGCCGCGGCAAGGGCGGCGTCGCGCTCGTCGATCACGCAAAGAAGCATCGCGCGAAGCTCGGCGGGGTCGTCGGGAAGGGATGCGGCGATCTCGCGCGTCACGATGCGCTGAACCTATCCGCGCTACGGAAAAGCGCAATTGAAACGACGCGATTTCGTCACATTCTTCGCGTCGATTCCCTCAAGCATCATCGCGAGCTCGCGGCGCGGGAGCTCGATGCGGGCTGCGCCACGCGAGCCCTCGGAGATCGAGAAGCGGAAGGTGCCAGTCTCAAGGCGCTTCATCCAGATCGCGTAGCCGTCGCGGTCCCACCAGAGGATCTTCATGCGGTCGCCGCGACGGGAACGGAAGACGAAGAGATGACCCGACAGCGGATCGTCCTTGAAATGCTCGCGGACGATGGCGGCGAGCGAATCGAAGCCCTTGCGCATGTCGCAATGATCGGTCGCGAGATAGATGCCGACGGAGGCGGGCAGCGAGAGCATCGATGGTGCCTCACGCCGACGCCGTGGGAAGAATCGCCTCGACCGCGCGGCGAAGCGTGTCGGCGTCGAAGCCCGGCGCGACGCGGACGGTGATGTCGCGCGGGAGCGAGATCTCGATGCGTCCCGCGCCGCCGTCGCCGTGATCCGCCGCGTGCCCGGCGATCGCCGAGATCTCGACGAAGGCCGGCACGATCGCAGTCGAGGGCACGCGACCGTCGCCGCCGCCGCTGGCCAAGCGTCCGTCGCGAACTCGCTGCCGCCAGGCGTAGAGGGTCCAGGGGCTGACGCCGACCAAGGGAGCGAACGCCGAAGCGGAGAGTCCGCTGCGGTCCCAGCGGTCGAGGATGCGCCGGCGGTCGGGGGAGAGAGTCACGCAGTCAGTGTGAGGCAACGCAGGGCGGAGGCAAGAGAGATGGTGCTACTGGGAGGTCGAGCGCTTACCAAGGACGCGATCAGTTCGCGTCGTCACCGCAGGACACGCGGTGGGCCAGTCGTCGCATCGCTCGTCGTTGCAGGCTCCAGAGGATCGACGACGCAATCGGGCGAAGATCTCGCTCTGTGAGGGCGTCCCGTCCACGTGCCGTCGCCGGCTGAAGGAGCAGCGCCTCCTGGATGTCCGGCGCGAGATGCAGCAGATTCATGATCTGCGTCATACGCGGTTGCGTCACGTGGGCCAGCCGCGCAAGCTCCGTCTGGTTGGCAACGACGCCCGTGCGGAGTAGTTCGTCGAACCGAATCGCGAGCGCCATCAGTCGGGCGACTC
>Ga0163148_10003426_pt1 | contig 17542 bp, 16 predicted proteins | sample OliLakLV19MP7P2_FD_148606 | JGI IMG/M metagenome (GOLD analysis project Ga0163148, IMG submission 148606) | Freshwater microbial mat bacterial communities from Lake Vanda, McMurdo Dry Valleys, Antarctica- Oligotrophic Lake LV.19.MP7.P2 | ecosystem: Environmental > Aquatic > Freshwater > Lake >...
GAATTTCGCGCCGTTCTTGGCGCCTTCAGCTCGCGCTAGGATCTCCCAGTCGCGGAGCCCCAGCATCGCATGCTTGTGGGTGCGCGACGTGATGACGGTCCGACCACCGAGCCACCCAATGGCCCTGGCCAAGCCCTCAACGGCGGCGAGTAGATCGGCATACCGGACCGGTGCCGGTTTCCCCATCTGGCCGTTGGACCACTCACGCGGGCCAGACTTCGTCGTGCTCGGCGGGATCGTTGCCTGTGTCCCGGCGCCTTTGATTTCAACGCCAACAGACCGATCGGCTGCCGAGCGCATATTGCGCGAACCGGGGAAGCGCTGCAGCAATCCAGCGTCCATCGCTGCGCGGGTATCGCTGCCCGCCCCCGGCAGGACGCTGTCGGCGAAGTCCTCCAAAAAGCATGAATACCAACGATGAGCACGCAGTCGGCCGGGTCGGCCATCTTCCATCGCGGTCGGCGGCAGATGGCGATCGGCAACGGCGCTATCGATGCCGTCAAGGTCTACGCACAACAGATTGCGTGACAGCGGCCCACAGACGATGCCGACGTTATGACCAATGAAGTCGCGCGGATTCGTCCGTCGGCGCAACTGCCACCGATGATCAGTCGGGTTTTTCTCGCCGGTGGGTATTACGCAGAGATTCAGTCCGGCAGCGAGGCAATCGCTAATGGCCTGTTCTGGCTTCTGTAGGGCAGGTTGCATTTAACCTCCGACCCGATGGCCGAGCTCATCGCCAGCTTCTGCAAAATGCGCCGACATGGTGCGCCCGTCAGTCCGGCGCGAGCGCAGCACGATGGCCTCGAATTCTCTCGCCTCGGCGAGGTGGCGCGCGATGCGCCCAGTTACCTCGGCGATTGTCGCGGGCGGCAGATGCTCGCGCCATGTGTCCAGGTCTCGTTGAAGCTCGCCGGCAAGGTGTCGCTTGCCCTCGGCCTGTTCCTCGAAGCGCTCGACATCGCCCGATCCGATGGTGCGACTCACGACCCGGCCCCAGCCAGCACGCGTTCAAGATCATCGACTCGCAGCACGAATCCCTCGCGCCCCCCGCGCAGGCGCCGGCTCGTCGCGGGCAACCTGCCGGTCGTGATCATGGCCAGCAGCGCGGCGCGGCCGATGCCGTAGGTCCGACACGCCACCGGCACCGTCAGTACGCGCCTGGCGCCCTTCCCCTCCCCCCCGGCTCTGGATGCGATCGCCCGTTCGGCGCCCCTCTCAGCCGCGCGCTCAAGAAGCTCTTCGAGCTCGGCGGGTGACAGTAGGACGACGCCGCTCATAGCTTCGCCTGGCGCGGCGCGAGACGATCAATCTCGGCCATGGGGACGAAGAACCGTCCAGCTGCCGTTCTGATCGCCGATACCTCACCGGCGGCGATCCACCGCGCGAGCGTCTTCCTGTGAACGTGGATGCGGAGGGCCGCCTCTGTCAGTGGGAGGCCGGATATTTTCGCGGTAGGTGTGACCATGGGCGCATCTTGTCCATGCGGACCATCGGGTTGAAGGCCGGGCCTGGACCGTAATCGCTAGCGGTTTGTCCCGGCCTTCCTTTGCCTCTGGAGCCGCTGTTTCACGGCATCCGCACTCATCGGCTCACCGTCGGCACGCTTCAAATCTCCGAGCTCAACGGCTTGGTTGCATCGTGCTGCCTTGGTCAAGTTAGTATTGGTGCGATTGAAGGCCTGGAGGATGTCCGCGTCGCTACTGCCGCGCTTGCGGCCAGACCCAGGCCTCGGTCCGCCGCCCCTCCGCTGTGGATCCCGTGCGGCATGCAGCCCGCGCGCTTCGCCATTCGAGTTCCACCATCTTCCGTGGTCGAAACTCCAACTCGCTGCCATGTTCCATAGTACATACAGCATCGCAGCAGCGTTCCCCGTGCTAACCATATGGCGCAGTGTTTCGAGAGAGTCTTCCCAGCGTGGTGAAGGAGCTTGTTTGGCAGCAAGTTTCAATGCAACAAGGATGTCATCGGTTGTCAGCCTTAGATGCGGCTCCAGGTCTTCGGAATTGGTAGGACGTGCAAATATGCGAGGGATGCCAGTGTGATCGATCTGCTCAACACGTATGTGATTATCTCGATTGGTTGTTTTCTGCCGTTTCATAGAGCAACCACGCGCGCCGTTGCCACCGGCCGCCGCAACCACAGCGACGAATCCGGCCAGCGATCAACTTCCGCTTCGTACAACTGAGAGAGCCGGCCATATCCCATCGTGGTCGTGAAGCTCGCGTGCCCGACCGCCTTCCGCAGTCGGTCGACGTTGGTATCGGCGCGCGCGAGTTTCATCGTGATGTATGAATGCCGGAGACTGTGCGCCGTTCGGTCGCCAATCTCCAAGCCGATCCGTCCCAGGTAGCGGCGCAGCGCGGCGGTATAGTCGCGGGCGCCCTTGCCGGTGTTTGCCGACTCCTTCACCGTGCGCACCCCGCTCCCGCCGGCGCGGATCTCGGCCGGCAGGATGTGACCAGCCGTGCGCGCGATCGGATGAAGGATCTCGCGCAATTCCGGCTCAAGCGGGATCAGGCGCTCGCTGTCCGTCTTCTGATCGTAGTCCTCGGCGAGCTTGAGCGTAATCACGCCAGCATCCCACTTCACCCATTCCCATCGGAGGTGCATCGCCTCTTGCGCGCGGCAACCGGTGTAGACCAGAAGGCATGCGGCCAGCCACCAAGGGTCCGGCTCGGTCTTCCGCTTCATCGCGTTGTAGAGCGACGTCCAGTGGCAACCGCGCGCCACGGCGATCGCCTGCACCGCCGCAGTACGCGTCCCCCCATGCTTGGTGATCGCCTGCTCGATATCCATCTGCTCGCGCATGGCGTGGGCCCGTGCCTCATCGCTGACCATCCGGCGCAACTCGTCGACGGTGAATAGCGGCTTGATGGTGTCCGGTTGCTTGAACTTCGGAAGCTCGGCCAAGGGGTCGAAGGCGAGGCGCCGCTTGCTGACGGCGAGGCCGGTAACTTGGCGGCAGACGATCAGCACCTTGTTGCGGGTGGCGGCGGAGAGCAGTCCGGCGGTTGTGCGCCGGTTCTTTGCTCCCTCGGCCAGCGACCAGCCGACGCGCAGCCCGGTGAGCCAGGAGCGCACGCGCGAGGGGAAGGCGTCGGTGCGCATGTCCGTGATCCCCTCAGCCTGTAGCCCGGCGGAGACGGCCCGGATAAGGGCCTGCCGGCCATCGCTGACGCCCGCGGCGGCGAGATTCTCGACGAGCAGGCCGGCGTGCTCTTGGAAGGTGGCGGCCGAGGCCACGGCCTGCCCCTTGATGAAGGTCTTCCGGGTCTCCCGCGCCCAATCCTTGGCCGTCTCTGGCAGGATCGGCGTGCCGTCCTTACGCCAACTCACCACGGCGAACCGCTTGGCCTGCCAGGCGCCGCGCTCATCCCGGGCGCGCACCATCGCGACCGTTGGCCGCCCCCTCTCGTCAGGGTCGCGGAAGGAAAGGCCGGTGCCCTCGATGCCCAGCGGGGATGGTCTGCCCATGGTCGGATTCCTTGAACCTTCGGGGTGGCGCCCAACGCGGCGGAGGCCGTGCTGGCTAAAAGCTGCGCACACAATCGCACACTATGCAACGACATTCAAGGGCGTTCTAGGCTTTGTTATAGATCAATTACATTGAGTATTAGCAATGATTTACGACTTGTAGACATGCTTAAAAATATGGAGTCCGAAGCCTTGTCACGGCGGAGGTCATGGGTTCAAGTCCCATCCAGGTCGCCACGCAGTGAAAACCCCGGCCTCACAAGTGGTCGGGGTTTTCTTTTTTCTCATCGACGCCTCGCCCGTAACCGTCGCTCCACCGCCCGCCCAAGACTGCCCCCGGCGCGTTGCTGAGTTCCCGACCGGGCTACGTCAGCCCTGTTGAAGAACACCGAGCGACCATTCGCATCATCCCAACGCGCGCTACGCTCTGCCTATCGGAAGATGGAAATAGATGGGAATGGGAATGGAAATGGATTGGGCTGATGCTGATGGGGTGGAGTGGTAGGAACTGGGGTGGAGTGGTAGGAACTGGTACTCACTGAATGCATAAAACCCCGGCCGCTATCGGCCGGGGTTCTTCATTGGCGGCGGCGGAAGCGATACTGGTGCAGGCAGGGCACAAATCCGATCGGTTCGCGCCAGCATCACGCATTCTCTGCTCCCATGCAGAGCACCGTGATCGGGATCGAACCTCGGGGAAGGTTTCCTAGGCGGTGTTGTCCACTCGATGGTCGACCAACCCGCCACCGGGGGGCCCGGGCATGAAGGCGCCGGGACGGGCCGTTGAATCGGCGATCGTCGGCATCTACACGCTCTTGCTGATCGGCGCCGTGGTCGCGACCCTGACCTTCGGGCGCGAGATCTGCATCCCGATCGCCCTCTCGGCGCTGCTCACGTTCCTGCTCGCGCCGCTGGTGACCTGGGGCGAGCGCTGGATCGGTCGCATGGCCGCGACGATCCTGGTGGCGGTCCTCGTTTCGAGCGGCATCGGCGTGGTCGGGTACGCCGTTGGACAGCAGTTCATGGACCTGACGGCGCGACTGCCGGACTACAAGGCGAACATCCAGGAGAAGATGCGGGTCCTGCAGGTGCCTCAGGAAGGATCGCTGACCCGCTTCACGCGCACTGTCGAGGAATTGCGTCAGGAGATGCCCGGCAATGCCGCTTTGACCGGGTTGGGTGGCCCGGCGACCGTCCCGGTGCGGATCGTCGAAAACAAACCCGGCGTCAGGGACACCTTCCAGACCATGGTCGGCCCGATCATCAGCGGCCTGGCCCTGACCGGCCTCGTCCTGCTGCTGACCATCTTCATGCTGCTGAATCGCGAGGATCTCCGCGGTCGGCTGATCCGCCTGATCGGGCAGGGACACATCGGCGCGACCAGCCATGCCATGGCCGATGCCGGCCACCGGGTGTCGCGGTATCTGGTCATGCAGTTGATCGTCAACGTGACCTATGGCGTTCCGGTCGCGGTCGGACTGTATTTCATCGGGGTGCCCAATGCGCTGCTGTGGGGCGCGCTGGCCATCGTCCTGCGCTTCATCCCCTATGTCGGGCCCTGGATAGCCGCCGCCGCGCCGATCATGCTGTCGCTCGCCGTGTCCGACGGCTGGACCATGCCGTTGGCGACCCTCGGCCTGTTCGTCGTGCTGGAGATCATCAGCAACAACGTGATGGAACCCTGGCTCTATGGCAGCAGCACCGGCGTGTCATCGCTCGCGCTTATCGTGGCGGCGATCTTCTGGGCGTGGCTCTGGGGACCGATCGGCCTGGTGCTGGCCACCCCGCTGACGGTGTGCATGGTCGTGATCGGTCGCCATGTCCCCCGACTCTCATTCCTCAGCATCCTGCTCAGCGACGAGCAGCCGCTGACACCGCACCAGGAATGCTACCATCGCCTCCTGCGTTCGAACCTGACCGAGGCGACCGCGCTGGTCGAGACCTACCTCGCGTCCAACTCGCTGACGTCCCTCTACGATGAGGTGCTCATCCCGGTGGTGGTCGCGGCCGAGGCCGATCATGGCCATGATTCGCTCGATGCCGACCAACGCACGACCCTGCAGCAGGGTGTCAGCGACCTGCTCGACGACCTCGCCGAGCGTCCAGCCCTGGCAGCGAGCCCGATCGATGGTTCCCAGGCTGCCAGCGCCGCGATCTCCGCGGCCTCGGCGTGGAGCGTGCTGGTCCTGCCGGTTCGCGCCGTGCGCGATGAACTGGTGGCTGGGATGACCGCGCACGTGCTTGGTCAGGAAGGGTTCCACGTCGAGACGGTGCCGGCCAAGCTCACCACCGCGGAAGTCGCCAACCTGGTCGAAACGAAAGCCCCCGATGCCGTCTTCGTCACGGTGGTCGCACCCTCGGCGGTGGTCCACGCGCGTCGGCTCTGCGCCCGGCTGCAGGCGCGCAAGCCGGGCCTGAAGATCGTGGTCGGCCTCTGGGGCATCACCGACAGCGTGGCCGCCTCGGCCCAATCCCTGCGTACAGCGGGAGTCGACGAAGTGGTGACTTCGATCGCCGAGGCGGTGGTCAGCCTGAGCCCCCGCGCGACCAATGCGGGAGCGAAGGCTGACGCCGAGCCTTTATCCGCCGAGAGCGTACCCCCTGCCCCCAACCTGCTGGCGCGCGGCCTGGTGCCAGGTGGCGCCCACCGCTGACGCGATCATTCGCTGACGGGGGCATCCTTCTCGCGCGCCTTGGCGGTGGCGAACCAGGCCATCGCCGCCGGACTGCGCGTGCTGCCCACGCGCCGAATCCCTCGCTCATCCACGGATGCGCCGGCCACCTGTTCCTGGTGCTGGACCAGGCCGATCCACCGCTGCGCGCCAACACGGCGTCGACCCGTCACCATGGTGCGTGCCGGTCTATGGCTCACCCGGCGCGATCCGAGCCGGAACCGAGGACCTGCCGCGCGGACCGGGACGGGGCGTCGAACCGCTCGCCAGTTGGCAGGCGGCGGCCGAACATCACGCCACCGTGTGAGTGTGAGACCTGTCGCGCAACGACAGACAGCGCTGTTGATCGGCGTGCCAGATCATCGCCCCGCGCGGCGGAACGCCCGCGGGCTCATGCCGACACGACGGCGGAAGACCCGGGTGAACCAGCCACTGTCCGAGAAGCCGACCCCCTCGGCCACTTCGGCGATCGGCCGACCACTCAGCAACAACTGCTCTTTGGCCAGGGCGATGCGATGCTGCTCCAACCATGCCAGGGGTGAACTGCCGAGCTGGGCGTGGAAGAGGTGCGACAAGCGCGACGGCGATAGGCCGCAGGCGCGCGCGAGCATGGCGATGGTGATCCGTTCGCCGACCCGCTCGCAAAGCAGATCGACCACGCGTTGGATGCGCGGATCGAGACGGACGTGGCCGGCGAGCGGATTGGCGGCGTCGCACCACAGCAGCAGCTGCTCGAGCAGACTGGTCGCCAACGCCAGCCGGCGCGGCTGGGCGCCCTGCACCACGCGGATGATCTCATCAAACAGCTCGACTACGCGCGGCTGCACGGCGTGGCCGGCGAGGTCGAGGCGCAAGATGCCAGGCGAGGCCTCGGCCCAGGTCAACCAGTCGTACCAAAAGCCGCGCGGGAAAAAGTAGACCCAGAGATGGACCCACTCGTCGCCCTCGACCGCGCTGCCGTAGTCGTGCGGTGCGAGCGGCTTGAACAGCAGGAGCTGACCCGGCCTGACGCAGAAGCGCCGCTCGCCGCGATTGATCCGGCCAACCCCCTGCACGGTATAGTTGAGGATCCACCCATCCATGCCATGCGGGCGGTCGCTGACGTGGTCAAGGTCGCCGGTGCGCGTGCGCCCGGCGGCGAGTTCGACCCGGAACGAGACCGGACGCGGCTTCATGGCGGGCCCGGCAGCAGGATCGTCTTGGTTTCCAGCACGCCGGCATCTTGTCGTACAAAGGGTTTTCGCCCATATCATTCGCCATCCCACGCCGGTCGCGCCACGTCCACCACAGGACGATCCGCCCCGGTCCTTGTCGGAGCAGCCAACGCATGACCACCCCCTTCCGCTGGGGCATCCTCGGCACCGGTTCGATCGCCAAGCAGTTCGCCAAGGGCCTCGCCGTCCTGCCCGATCATGCCCTCGCCGCAGTCGGTTCGCGCACCCAGGCCTCGGCCGACGCCTTCGCCAAGGCGCACGGCGCCGCGCGCGCCCACGCCACCTACGAGGCGCTCGCCGCCGATCCGGCGCTTGATGCGATCTACATCGCCACGCCGCATCCGCTGCACCGCGCCAACACCGTGCTGTGCCTTGACCACGGCAAGGCGGTGCTGTGCGAGAAACCCTTCGCGGTGAACGCGATCGAGGCCGAGGCGATGGCCGCCGCCGCGACGCGCAACCGCCGCTTCCTGATGGAGGCGATGTGGACGCGCTTCCTACCCGCCACCCGCCAGGTCGCGGCGTGGCTGGCGGCGGGCGCCATCGGCGAAGTGCGTCAGCTGCATGTCGACTTCGGCTTCCGCTGCGGCTGGGATCCGGACTCGCGCCTCTTGTCGCCCGCGCTTGCCGGCGGCGCGCTGCTCGATGTCGGCATCTACACCCTCGACTACGCCCACCTCGTCTTCGGCCGCCAGCCCGCGTCGTTCACCGCCAAGGCCCACCTCGGCGAGACCGGCGTCGACGAGCAGACCGCGATCCTCGCCAGCTATCCGACGGGCGCGCTGGCCACGTTGACCTGCGCCGTGCGCACCAGCACCCCGCATCAGGTATGGATCCACGGCACCAACGGCCGCATCCATGTGCCCGACTTCTGGCGCGCCACCACCGCGACGCTGATGGCCGACGGCAAGGACACGCAGACCGTGACCCTGCCCTTCGCCGGCAACGGCTATGAGTACCAGGCGATCGAGGTCGCGCGCTGCGTGCGCGAGGGCCGGCGTGAAAGCGACCTGATGCCACTGAGCGAGACCCTTGCCACCATGCACACGCTGGACGCGATCCGCGCCCAGATCGGCCTGCGCTATCCCATGGACCCCATCGCCGCGAAAGGCACCTGATCATGCGTTACGCAACCGTCGACGGCGTCAGCAAACCCGTCTCCCGCGTCGTGCTCGGCACGATGATCATCAACACCAGCGAGCGCGAGAAGAGCTTCGCCCTGCTCGATGCGGCCTTGGAGCAAGGCTGCACCACGCTTGACATGGCGCACGTCTACGGCGGCGGAGGCACCGAGCGCTGCGTCGGTGAGTGGGTCGAGGCGCGCGGCGTGCGCGAGAAGATGGTGCTATTGACCAAGGGCTGCCACGCCAACCAGGATCGCACCCGCGTCACCCCGTGGGACATCGCCAGCGATCTGCACGATTCACTGGCTCGGCTGAAGACGACCTACGTCGACATCTACCTGCTCCATCGCGACGACGAGTCGGTGCCGGTCGGTCCGATCGTCGAGGCGCTCAACGAGCAGCACCGCGCCGGCCGCATCCGTGCCTTCGGCGGCTCGAACTGGAAGCACGAGCGCATCCAGGCCGCCAATGACTACGCCAAGGCCAAGGGCCTGCGTCCGTTCACCGCGAGTTCACCCAACTTCGGCCTGGCCGAGCAGGTCAAGGATCCCTGGGGCCCGGGCTGCGTGACCATCAGCGGGCCGCAGCAGACCACCGCCCGCACCTGGTACCGCACCGCCAAGATGCCGGTGTTCGCCTACTCGTCCTTGGCGCGCGGCCTGTTCTCGGGCCGCATCAGCCGGGCGACCTGGGACAGCACCAAGACCCTGCTCGACGAGGCCGCCACCACCGCCTACGCCCACGCGTGCAACTTCGACCGCCTCGACCGCCTGCACCAGCTGGCGCGCGAGCGCGGCGTGAGCGTGCCCCAGCTAGCGGTGGCGTGGATCATGAACCAACCGCTCGACGTCTATGCCCTGGTCGGCGCGGCAAACCGGGACGAACTGGCCTCGACCATCGCCGGTACTGAACTGGCGCTGACGCCGGGCGAGTGCGACTGGCTGGACCTGCGCGCTGAGCGCGCGCAGCAGGCCTGAGCGAGCGTGCAGCGAATGCGGCCAGCTTCGTGCCCGGCTTGCGCGAAACCCTGCCAACCTACCGCGCGCGGCTCGACCTCTATGCGCAGGGATTCCTGGTCGCCGAGCAGGCGGGGCTCCTTATCGGCTTCATCACCAGCGGGCGCTGGGCCACCGCCGAAGGCATGGCGGCGGAACGCTTCGCCATCGATCACCACCCCGCCAAGCACTACCGCGCGGACGGTGACCTCCTCTACTTCTCCGCCTTGGCGGTTTCGTCAGCCGCGCGCGGCCACGGGACCGGCGCCGGACTGCTGGATCGCCTGGTCGCCATCCATACGCCCGGGGTGCGCGCCGCGTTGCTGGTCGTGGCGCGCGGGTGGTCCGCTGCGCGCCACGCGTACGCCCGCGCCGGATTTGCCGAGCACACCCTCTTGCCGGGATTCTTCCGAGCAGAAGACGCGACGGAGGATGACGGCTTGGTGCTGCGGCGGCAACTCGGCGGATCAGGGATCTCATGATCCCGTCACCGCGAGAAGGTTGAAAACACCGCGCCCGGGGTCACGGCGAATTGACCCGTACGAAGGTACCGGTCCGGGACACCAAACCCGACCTATCCTCGCCCGCCATGGATCATCCATCGCCGTCCCCCACCACCACTGCATCGCACCGCCGTCTGCTTGGCCTGGTGATGGTCGCCTACCTCCTCGCTGGCCTGGCGCTGCGGGTCGCGCTGCTCACGACGGTCGGTTGGCCGGGGATTGCCACGGCGTTCGCGGCGCTTGGCCTGGGATTGGTCGCCGATGCCTTGATGGCGGTGGTGCTGACGACCCCGCTCGCGCTCATCCTGGGCTGGTCAGGAGGCGGTTCGCTGCGCCACGGTTGGTGGCGATTCGCCGTGCTCGGCGCGCTCATGGCTGCGCTGTTGTTTGGCGCTGCGGTGGAGTGGTTCTTCTTCGACGAGTTCAACGCACGCTTCAACCATATCGCGGTCGACTACCTCCTCTTCCCGGGAGAGGTCGCGACCAACGTCTGGCAAAGCTACAACGTGCCACTCTATCTGGCGCTGGCCGTCGGGATCGGCGCGCTGGCCGCGTGGCCCATCCACGCCGCGCTGCGCGGTTGCGCGTTCGCCGCCCCGACGTGGCGCCAGCGTCTGGTCAACGGCGCGACCACCGTGGCGATGGCGGTCGCCGCATTGGTGGGACTGATGTGCCTCCCCACGCAGCCGTTTGCCAACCGCGCGCTGGACGAAATCGCCGCCAACGGCGTGGTTCAACTGAGCCGGGCGTTTGCCACCGCGCACCTGTCGTTCGAGGACTACTACCGCACCCTGCCTGCCGGCGAAGCTGAACGCCGCACGGCAGCCGAGGTAGGTTGGCCGAAGCCCGATGAGCCGGCGCGTCAGTTCACCGCAGCAATGCGTCGCGAACGGCCGCTCGATGTGGTGGTCGTGCTCGAAGAGAGCCTCGGCTCGGAGTTCGTTGGACGCCTGGGCGGACGAACGCCATGCACCCCCAACCTCGACCGCTGGTCGCACGAGGGGCTGCTGCTGACCAACCTGATGGCCACCGGCAACCGCACCGTGCGCGGACTCGAAGGCGTGCTCAACTCGTTCCCGCCGCTGCCCGGCGACTCGGTGTGGAAGCGCGAAAAGTCGCAGAACGTCGCCAGCATCGCCCGCGTCCTACGCGCGCAGGGCTACCAGACCGAGTTCCTCTACGGCGGCGCCGGTACCTTCGACGGCATGAAGTCCTTCGCCACCGCCAACGGCTGGGAGCGATTCGTCGAAGACGGCCTGTTGAGTTCGGACTTCCCGAAGGACGCCTACCGCACGGCATGGGGCGTGGCTGACGGGTACGTATTCGATGCCCTGCTTGATCATCACCAGCAAGCGCACGCGGCCGGCAAGCCCTTCTTCGCCACGCTGATGTCGACCAGCAACCACAAGCCGTTCCTGACCCCGGATACCAAGAACCCGCGGCGCTCCACCGCCAAGATGGTCAAATGGGGAGTGATCGGCGCGATCCTGCTGGCAGCGGTGATTGCGATGTGGTGGATCGGCGGCCGTCGCTACGGTCGCGTCCGACTGTGCCTCTTCGGTCTGATCGTGTTGATCGGCTATGGCGTCTGGCTGAACTATAAATTGCAACCGAAGGACTCACGCCAGAACGCGACGCGCTACGCCGATCGCGCCCTCGGCGCGTACCTCGACCGCGCCAAGGCCGCGGGGCTGCTCGACCACACCGTGGTGCTGGTCGTCGGCGACCACGGCGCACGGGTCTATGGCGCCGAAGCAATCCCGGCCGCCAGCTATCGCATCCCCGCGTTGTTCCTGGCACCCGAATCGCGTTGGCGTGGCGCCACCCACGAGGGCCTCTGCTCGCAGGTCGACCTTGCGCCGACGCTCCTCTCCCTCGCCGGGGTCGATTATCGCGCTCCCTTCTTCGGCCAGGATCTGCTGTCCGTCGGACCTGACCAGCCGGGCCGGGCTTGGCTGATCCACAACCGCGGCATCGGCCTGCTGACCGACGACGCATTGGTGGTGCTCGGACTGCAACGTACCACCATGGCCTATCGTCGCCCGAACCGCGCCAGCGACGCCTTCGCCCCGGTATCGATGGATGCCGACCCAGCTCTCCAGGACCTCGCCGATCGTGCCTCTGCCATCTTCCAAGCCGCTTCCCACCTCTACGAAGGCCGCCGGTATGTCCTCCCTGATGGGAAGTGATCGGCCCGGGCGATGGTGGTGGACGCATGTGATCCTGCCGCTTGCCGTGCTGGCAGCGGTGATCGCCGGGCTCGAGTGTACCGACTTCGACGCACGCTCGCTGGAGCCATTCTATGATCCCGCAAAGGGCTCTTTCCCACTGCGGAAATTCTGGCTTTTCCACAGCGTCCTGCACCAGGGCGAAAAGTGGTTCGTCCTGCTTCTCACCATCGCGCTCGCCGTGGTGGCGCTGGGGGGCGTGTTCGTCAAGCGCTGGCAACCGTGGCGAGGCCCGGCGGCCTACCTGGTGCTCTGCGTCGCCACCACGTCAGGCATCGTCGGCTGGCTGAAGGCGGTCACCAACCGCTATCCACCGTGGGACCTCGATCGCTTTGGCGGCAAGGTCCCGTTCACCCCGCTTTTTGAAGCCACCCCACCGCCGTTCAGTAACGGGCATGGTTTTCCCGCGGGGCATGCCTCGGCGGCATTCGCGTGGGTCGCGCTCTACTTTGTCGCGCGCGCCTATGGTATCCGCCGCCCGGCATTTTGGCTGGCACCAGGGTTTCTGCTCGGCGCTTCCTTCGCCTGGGTGCAGCATGTTCGTGGCGCGCATTTCCCGTCGCACAACCTGTGGACCCTGGCCATCGCCTGGGTGATCGCGATCGGATTCGCCGCGCTGTTCACCGCCCGAGGGTGGTTGCCCGCACCGCCAGGCCCGGCGACACCCGATGCGCGCGCGGTCTTGCTCAGCATCGCCGCGCGTTCATGGCTGGCAGGTATCGGTGGCATGATCGTTGGCTCGACGCTCTTCGCGATCGATGTGACGGTCGATCAACTGCACCTCGGAACCGACCAATTCCACTTCTGGATCGAATGCATCGAGTTCGCCATCGTCGGCCCGGGTCTGGGCGCCGTCTGCCTCCTCCTTGTCGAACGCCTACGGATCTCGCGCGAAACCGCCGCCCGCCGCGCGGCTGAAGAGCGTGAACAGCGCTTCCAGGTCCTTGGTCGGATGGCGGCCGCGGTTGCTCATGAGGTACGCAACCCGCTGCATACCCTGCGGCTGGTCCAGGACGAGTTGTGCCACGACCTGCCCGCGCTCGGGACGCATCCGCTTCGCCTGGAGGTGGAGCGCAATCTCGAACGCATCGACCGCGCCGTCGAGCTGGTCTACCAGTTGGCGCGTCCAAGTGCCGACGATGACGCGGTGATCGATCTCACCACGACCCTGAACGATGCGCTCACGACGCTTGCCGGGCGCGCCACGATCGAAACGCAGATTGTCCCACGCCAAGCGCTGGTGCGGGCTTCGGCTTCGGGCCTGCGCATGGTGCTGGATAACCTCCTGCGCAATGCGGTCGAGGCCACCGCGGCTTCTGGGACGGTCACGGTCGCGTTGGTCGCCAGCGAATCCGGCTGGTTGCTGACGGTGATCAACCCCGGTTTCCTGCCGGCCGGGGTGGCCGCCGGCTTGCCGGGTGATTCCGTAGAAAGTCAGAAGACCGGCGGACTCGGCCTGGGACTCGCCATCGCGCGACACCTCGCCGGCCATGCCGGCGGTCGCTTGACGCTAGAGCAGGACGGGGATCGAGTCATCGCACGACTCCACCTGCCGGCCGCCGCCAGGCCCGCATGACTCCTGCCAGCGTCTTGTTGGTCGAGGACGAGGACACGGCGCGCGAACTGCTCGCACGCGGCTTGGCCCGACTGGGTCATCACGTCACCAGCGCCCGCGATGGCGCCGAAGCGTTGCCGTTGCTGGTCCGACCCTGGGATGTGATCGTCACCGACCTGGTCATGCCTCGCCTCGACGGCGTTGCGCTGCTCGCCGAGATCAACCAGCGCTGCCCGCGCGCGCTGCGCGTGGTCATCACCAGCTTCGCCGACAAGGATCGCGTCGTGGCGGTGCTCAACCTTGGTGCCGACTACCTGATCGAGAAGCCGTTCGGTGTGCAACGTCTCGCCGATCTCATCGATCGCCTGCTCGCCGACCGTGCCGGCGAGCCACCTGACCGGCTCGCCCAGTTCTTCCACCGCCGCCTCCGCGGCCTGCCGCTGAGCCCCCGCGAACGCGAGGTGGTTGGTCTCTTGCTGCACGGCCTCGCCAACAAGGAAATCGCCCAGCGCCTGAAAATCGGCGAACAGACGGTGAAGAACACCCTGTCGAGTGCGTACCAGCGTCTGGGGGTGACGAGCCGCGGCGAGCTGTTCCACGTGGTGTTCCCCGTTTAGCCAGATGGGCAAATCTATGCGACTCCTACACTCGCGACCGCCAAGGGTTGAGCAGCATTCAGCTTGTGGAGCGTGGGCATACTTGGCCAACCATGCCCCCAGCGAAGTGGTCGGTGATATGCCGACGATCGACCTGACGCCAACCCTGCTCTCGCTTGCCGGGGTGCAGAACGACGCGCCGTTTCTCGGCGAGGACCTGCTCACCACCGGCGACCGACCGGGCCGGGCCTTCCTCAACCACAACCACAACCGCAACCGCAACATCGGGATGCTCACCGGCGACGCGCTGGTGGTGCTCGGGTTGCAGAAGACCGCGCAGTACGTCGACCCGGCCGCGGCAGCGACGCCTTCCAGCCGGCTGCGGCCGATGACCAGCTGCGCGAGATCGAACGCAGCGCGACCGCGGTGTTCCAGACCACCTACGAGCTCTACGAGCATCGGCGTTATACCCTGGAGCCCTCGGCGTCACCCGCGGTGGTGCGCTCAGTAGCCTCCCCAGGCGCGTTGTGGAGGCTTCCATGATCCGGAGTCCCAGCCATCCGCCGTTCCTCGGCTTGTGGCCCCTGCTTTCGTTGCTGATGTCGCCCCTTCCCGCGGCCGAGCTCGTGGGCCGCTTCGCCTCGCTGGGTCTGCCGCTCCTCGCCGCGGACAGCGGGTCGGCGCCCGACCGGGAAGAGGAGCTTCCCCTCGTGGCCCCGCCGGCTGCCGTGGCCGAAGCCGGAGCCCCACGCCAAACCGGCTTTCTCCGCCGCATTCCCGTCGATCTCTGGGACGTGGTGTCCTCGCCGGCGCGATGGGATCGCCGAGACTGGGTGATCGCCGGAGCATGCGTCGCCGGCACGGTGGCGACCGGACTCTTGGTGGATCGGACCTTCCAGGACGAGAGCCAGGAGAACCGCACCTCGGCTGGCGATCGCTGGTCGGGAGCATTCGGTCAGCTCGGGACGATCTACTCCCTGGCCGCGCTCGGCGGCGCCGGGGCGTATGGTTGGTTTGCCGACGATCCCAAGGGTGTCGAGGCGATGCTCGACGGACTTGAGACCACCGTCATTGCCTCGGGAATCATCACCCCCGCGCTCAAGCTGGCGGTCGGCCGGTCGCGCCCGAACAAGACCGCCCAGGACACCGACGTCTTCCAGCCGTTCAGTGGCGAACAATCCTTTCCCAGCGGCCATACGACCCAGGCATTCGGCGTCGCGTCGGTGCTTGCCTGGTCCTACCCCGATCAGCCGGTGATCGGGGCTCTCGCATTCACGGTCGCCGCTGGCGTTGGGCTGAGCCGCATCAACGACGACAACCATTACGCATCGGACGTGGTCGCTGGCGCCCTGATCGGGACGTACGTCGGCTACCGGGTGGTAAAGGCGAACCGTCAGCGGCGAACCGGAGGTCGGGACTCCGCAATGATTCCGGACCTCGACCTGCATTTCGCATCGGGACCGGCCATGGAGCTGAACTGGCGGTGGTGAGCGAATTTCTGCTGGAGAGCTCGACTCCTGCCCATCTCTTCCCTTGTCCGCAGAAACAGAAGGCCGACAAGACCAGTGGCCTGAGGGCAGGCGTGGAACGTTCACCCGATGGCAGGGAAAGCCAACGCTCATCGCGCTGTACTCCACCGGGCACATGGCCCGGCACCATCCTCGCGGCGCGCCGCAGGACGGTGGACCGCCGAACCGCCTGACCACGCCAGGAGCCCCATGATCCGGTCCCTCGCCATCCTCCTATTCGCGAGTGCCGTCGCAGCGGCCGAGACGCTGACCATCTTCGCCGCAGCGAGCACCACCAACGCCGTGACCGAGTTGGCCAAGGCCTACGACGTGGCGCGCGGGGTGAAGGTCGTCGGCAGCTACGCCACGTCCTCGGCCCTGGTGAAGCAGATCAAGCAGGGCGCCCCGGCCGACCTGCTCATCTGCGCCGACCAGAGGTGGATGGACACGGCGCAGCAGAAAGGCCTCATCCAGGCCGCCACCCGCCGCGACCTGCTCGGCAACGAGCTGGTGATCGTGGCGCCCAAGGGCAAGGCCTTCGCAGTCCGGGTCGAGCCGGGCTTCGCCTTCGCCGCGGCGTTCGCAGGGCGTCTCGCGGTGGGCGACCCCGCCAGCGTGCCGGCCGGCGCCTACGCCAAGCAGGCGCTGGAACGGCTGACCTGGTGGGCGGCGGTCGAGGGCCGCCTCGCCCCGTGCGCCGACGCGCGCGCCGCCCTGCGGTTGGTTGAGCTCGGCGAGGCCGACGCCGGCATCGTCTACCGCACCGACGCCGCGCGCGCAGCGAAGGTGGAGATCATCGCCGCCATCCCGACCGGGCTGCATGCCCCCATCGTCTATCCGGTGGCGCTGACCACGGACGCCAAGCCCGGCGCCGCCGACCTGCTGGCCTGGCTCGGTGGCGAGACGGCGCAGGCGGTGTGGCGCCGGCACGGCTTCGTCATAGCGAAGCTGGTGGGCGCGCCGCCCGCGCCGGTTGACGCCGCGCCGGCCAAGTAGCGCGCCCCGATGCTTAGCGACGCGGAGTGGTCGGTGCTTTGGCTGAGCTGCCGCGTCTCGCTCGGCGCCCTGGCCCTGCTCGCGATCCCGGGCATCGCCATGGGGTGGCTGCTCGCGCGCCGCGACTTCTGGGGCAAGTCCGCGCTCGACGCGCTCGTCCACCTGCCCCTGGTCCTGCCGCCGGTCGTCACCGGCTACCTGCTCCTTCTGCTTTTGGGCCGACATGGCCTGCTCGGGTCCTGGCTCTACGACCTCGGCGTGCGCATCGCCTTCGACTGGAAGGGCGCCGTGGTCGCCGCGGCGGCGATGAGCTTCCCCCTTCTGGTGCGTGCGGTGCGCTTGGCGATCGAACTCGCCGACCCGAAGCTGGAGGAGGCGGCGCGCACCCTCGGCGCCGGACCGCTGCGCGTGCTGCTGACCATCACCCTGCCGCTGGCGGCACCCGGCATCCTCGCCGGCCTGGTGCTGGCCTTCGCCCGCTCGCTTGGCGAGTTCGGAGCCACCATCACCCTCGCCGGCAACATTCCCGGCGAATCCCAGACGCTGCCGATGGCGATTTACACCTTCACCCAGGTCCCCGACGGCGACGCCTCCGCCATGCGTCTGGTGTGGGTGGCGCTCGGGCTGTCGCTGCTCGCGCTCGCGGGCTCGGAACTGCTCGCGCGGTCCCTGTC
>Ga0163148_10003427_pt1 | contig 17540 bp, 10 predicted proteins | sample OliLakLV19MP7P2_FD_148606 | JGI IMG/M metagenome (GOLD analysis project Ga0163148, IMG submission 148606) | Freshwater microbial mat bacterial communities from Lake Vanda, McMurdo Dry Valleys, Antarctica- Oligotrophic Lake LV.19.MP7.P2 | ecosystem: Environmental > Aquatic > Freshwater > Lake >...
GCTGCAGACCGCGAGCGTGCTGGGCATGCTCGGCGGCCTCAACATCGCGCTGTTCGTCTTCAACCTCATCCCGCTGCTGCCGCTGGACGGTGGTCACGCGGCGGGCGCCCTGCTCGAAGGGGCGCGAAAGGTGTGGGCCCGGCTGCGATCGCTGCCCGACCCCGGGCCGGTCGATGTCGCCAAGGCATTGCCACTGGCGTACGGCGTGGCGATCGTCCTGCTGGGGATGTCAGCACTGCTGATCTACGCCGACATCGTCCGGCCGATCAGCCTCACCGGCTGAGAGCGGGGCCGCGACCCCGGACAGCGGCGGCACCGCCGTGCGGCGGGCGCGTCTCGTGGCGGATAATCGATGCTCGTGACCGGCATCAGTCTCGGACTGCCCACCGCCCCGCCCCCCGTTCTTGCCCCTCGTCGAACCACGCGCCAGATCAAGGTGGGTGCCGTGGGTGTCGGCAGCGACCACCCGATCAGCGTCCAGTCGATGACGACGACCCCGACCACGGACATCAACGCCACGCTGCAACAGATCGCCGAACTGACCGCGACCGGCTGCGACATCGTGCGGGTCGCGGTTCCCAGCCAGGACGACGCGGAGGCGTTGCCCGTCATCGCCAAGAAGTCACAGATCCCGGTCATCGCGGACATCCACTTCCAGCCGAAGTACGTGTTCGCCGCCATCGATGCCGGCTGTGCCGCGATCCGGGTCAACCCGGGCAACATCAAGAAGTTCGATGACAAGATCGCCGAGATCGCCAGGGCAGCCAAGGCCGCCGGGGTCAGCATCCGGATCGGGGTCAACGCGGGCTCCCTCGATCCGCGGTTGCTGGCGAAGTACGGCAAGCCGACCGCCGAGGCCCTCGTGGAGTCCGCGGTCTGGGAGGCGTCGCTGTTCGAGGAGCAGGACTTCCACGACTTCAAGATCTCGGTGAAGCACCACGACCCGGTCGTCATGGTCCGCGCCTACGAACTGCTCGCCGAGCGCGGAGACTGGCCGCTGCACCTCGGCGTCACCGAAGCCGGCCCGGCCTTCCAGGGCACCATCAAGTCCGCCACCGCGTTCGGTGCGCTGCTGAGCAAGGGCATCGGCGACACCATCCGGGTCTCGCTGTCCGCGCCGCCGGTCGAGGAGGTCAAGGTCGGCAACCAGATCCTGCAGTCACTGAACCTCCGGCCCCGCAAGCTCGAGATCGTCTCCTGCCCGTCGTGCGGCCGCGCGCAGGTCGACGTCTACACCCTCGCCGACCAGGTGACCGCCGGACTGGAGGGGATGACGGTGCCGCTGCGGGTGGCCGTCATGGGCTGTGTCGTCAACGGCCCCGGCGAGGCTCGCGAGGCCGACCTCGGCGTCGCCTCCGGCAACGGCAAGGGGCAGATCTTCGTCCGTGGCGAGGTCATCAAGACTGTGCCCGAATCTCAGATCGTCGAGACCCTCATCGAGGAGGCGATGCGACTGGCCGAGGAGATGGGCGTGGACGCCGACGACGCCGACGGTTCCGGCGTCCTGGTGAGCGTCGGATGAGCGTGTCGCCGATGGTCGCCGTCGAGCAGCGGTTCGCCCCCCGGCTGGGTCATCCGCTGTCGGTCGTCGGTCTCGGCTGCTGGCAGATCGGCGCCGGCTGGGGCGACGTGACCGACGACGACGCACGGGCGACGGTGCGCGCTGCGCTGGATGCCGGCACGACGTTCCTCGACACCGCCGACGTCTACGGCGACGGTCGCTCGGAGCGGTTCATCGCCGAGGTGCTGGCCGAGGTGACCGCGGCGAACCGGCCCTTCGTCGCGACCAAGGTGGGCCGCCGCGCGGACCCGCACGTGCCGGCCTCGTTCACCGCGCAGGCGCTGCGCGGCTGGATCGATCGCTCGCGCGCCAACCTGGCCGTGGACACCCTGCCGCTGGTGCAGTTGCACTGCCCGCCCACCCCGATCTACGCCACCGACGAGGTCTTCGGCACCCTCGACACACTGGTCGCCGAGGGTGCCGTCGCCGCCTACGGGGTGAGCGTCGAGACCTGCGACGAAGCGCTGACCGCGATCGCCCGGCCCGGCGTGGCCAGCGTGCAGATCATCCTCAACGCGTTCCGGCTCAAGCCGCTGGAGCAGGTGCTGCCCGCGGCTGCGCACGCCGGGGTCGCCGTCATCGCCCGGGTGCCGCTCGCCTCGGGCCTGCTGACCGGGCGGTACTCCGCCGACACGGACTTCGGACCCGACGACCACCGCACCTTCAACCGGCACGGCGAGTCCTTCGACGTCGGCGAGACGTTCTCGGGCGTGCCCTACGACGTGGGACTGGCCGCGGTGGAGGAACTGCGGACCTTTGCGGGCGATCTGCCACTGGCGCAGTTCGCCCTGCGGTGGGTCATCGACACCCCTGGGGTGACCACGGTGATTCCCGGCGCACGCAACCCCGACCAGGCGCGCGCCAACGTCGCCGCCGCAACCTCGCCGCCCTTGACGGCCTCGCAACGCGATGGTGTGGCCGACGTGTACGACCGCCTGATCCGGCCTCACGTCCACCACCGGTGGTGAGAGCAGCCGCGCGCCGTCGATTCGGCGAAGAAGTCCCTGTGTCGCGTTCGACCGTGCGCGTGCTCGGCCACAACGATCTCGAGCAGGCAGCCGCGCTGTGCGCCGCGGACCCTGTCGGCAATGCCTTCGTCGCGGCCCGGTTGCCGGGTGGACTGCTCGGTGGCGGCCGGCTGGCCGAGGTGTGGGGCTACTACGAGGACGGCCGACTCGCCTCGCTGTGTTGGTTCGGCGGCAACCTGGTCCCGGTCGGGGTGAGCACCGCGGCGGCCGCGGATGCCTTCGCTGCCCGCGCGCGGCGACTGGGTCGCCGGTGCTCGTCGATCTTCGGACCGGCGCTGGGCGTGCGGGCGATGTGGGACCGGCTGCGGCTGGACTGGGGACCAGCCCGGGACGTCCGCTTCGATCAGCCGCTGATGGTGTGCCGCCGCCCGCTGGTGGCGCCCGATCCGTCGGTCCGCCGCGGCAGCCGCGACGACCTGGACCTCATCCTGCCCGCATCCATTGCCATGTTCACCGAGGAGATCGGCTACTCCCCGGTCGCGGGGGACGGCGCGCTGACCTATCGCGCCGGTGTCGCCGAGATCGTCGACCTCGGCCGCTCGTTCGTGCGGATCGACAACGGCCTGGACGGCCCGAAGGTGGTGTTCAAGGCCGAGTTGGGTGCCGTGACACCGAGCGTGGCGCAGATCCAGGGCGTCTGGGTCGTGCCGGAGCGTCGCGGCCGGGGGTTGTCGGCGCCGGGTGTGGCCGCCGTCGTCACCGCTGTGCTGCGCGAGGTGGCGCCGGTGGCGTCGCTGTACGTCAACGCCTACAACACCCGCGCCATGGCCACCTACGAGCGGGTCGGTTTCGAGACTGTCGCCCGCTACGCCACCGTGCTGTTCTGAGGCCGGGTCCGGCGCTTCGCCTGCTCGCCCGCCACGGACCCGACATGATCACCAACCGGCACCAGTACACGCCACGGGTCAGAAGACTGTCACGGTGACGTTCACCAACTGTTCACCTAATGGCTACTCTTCGAGATATTGCAGAGTCGCACTGCTTCGGCTACGCAATAGGGTATTGACGCCTGACCTTACGCTATGAGATCCTAATCATGATAATCCGCTTCCGGGGGCCCACGGTGGCAGCGCACATGAACGAAGCAATGGCGTAGCGAAACGCGGACGTTTCCAACCGGGCTACATTCATGCATTCATGATCCTGTGGGGAGCTTGAGATGACTGGTCGACGAATGGAAGCCCGAATCCTCCGTGTCGCAGTGGCTTGCGCCGCCGCAGTCTCCGTCGCGAACGCAGGTGTGCATGCGACGGGTGCGGCGGCGGTGGACATCTCGCCCGCGTCCGGGCGGCAGGAAACATCAGAGATCGACCAGCCGGTCGAACTCGCCGTGCAGCCACCTTCAGTCGTCGCGCCGGCCGCCTTGGCCGTGAAGACCGCGACCGCGCCATCGCCGTTGATCCCCCTGACGCTGGAGTTCCTACCCGCTACGGCGGAGGCATCTGATCCAGGCGGGTCTCCGGAATCCGGTGTGGTTGCCATGCCCGAGTCGTTGAGGGAGTCGCTGGAGCCGGCAACCGAGGCGGCTGTTGCGTCGGCGACGGAGGAGATCAGGCCCGATGCGGACTGGCAGTCGCAATTGCGAGAAGAGCTTCATGTGGCGGCCGGCTCCAGTGTGCAGCGGGTTCCAGAGGGGGAAGACCACCACTACAGGATCACCCCGGATCCCGAGGGGGCGGGCCCGACCGAGGGGGCGTCCACCGATGGGGAGGGCAGCCTTCAAGCCGCGGCTGCAGGGCAGGACTTCCTCTCGGTCGGTCAACGCTTGAACCCGGGCGAGTCGATCAGCTCCGGGGCTCCGGGGCCGGGCCGAAGCGTGCTCTGGGTGAGAACTATTGGAAACACGACGATCTTTGAGATCGTCGAGAACCCCACGAGCGATGGGAGCTACGGCGTCATCCACCAAGTCTTGTACGGCGCTGTCGCGAACGCTTACGTGGTTCTGGAATCCAACGGGAACCTTGTTATGTACGCGCCCGATGGTCGTGTTCTCGATGACTCCGGTACTGGGGGGCTTGGCGGCGTTCAGCTAAGGTTGACTACGCGGTACGCGACTGAGGGCAACGCCTTTCCATTCTTGCGGCTATACAACAATTCGGGAGGCATTGTCTACGACTTCGATACCCACTTTGGGTATCTGTTTGGTGAGCTTGCAGGTCTGGGGTCTGGTGGACAGCTCGTATCCTACGACAGGAGTACCCGCCTGCGGATGCAGGCCGACGGAAATGTCGTGCTAACCGAATACGGGGTGCGGACTTGGTCGACGGGTACTGAAGGAAATTCGGGGTCATTCGTCTTCTTGTACCCCGACGGCAGCCTTCGTGTCGTCAGCAACGACCTGACTCGGGTGCTGTACACGACGGGGCCCCACGTCGGATCCAACCGAAGTATCGTCGCGTCCTCGGGCGACCTCATCATGAACGCCACAGTCGACGGGTTTCCATTTCAACTCGTGGTGTGGACGGCAAAGTACGGAAGCATACCGATAGAGCGGACCTATGGTCGTGGGTGCGACCCCTGCGCCTGGAACTGGTCAGCAAGCTGGGGCTACCCGGTCAATACCGCTTCCGGTGCAGAGACGCTTCGGGTGCGAGACGTTGGCTTGGCAGGAGCAGGTGTCCCCTTCGAGATGACGCGGTCCTACACCTCCGCCGACCCGACCGCTGGGCCCTTGGGTCCAGGGTGGACTCATGGGTTGAACTCCGCCCTTCTGTTCCCGGCGGCAGGGGTGGTCGTGTACCGCGGCCCTGAGGGACAGCAATCTCGGTTCGTCGAGGGCCCGGGATCGACGTTAGACCCGGACCCGGGCGTGCTCGGCGTGTTGACGGTGGTGTCGGGCGGTTGGAGACTGACAAATCCGGACGGCCAGTACGTGACTTTCGATAGCGCAGGTCGTCTGACTGCGACCCGCGACCGGACTGGCACCGGGCTCGCGTTGACCTACTCTGGTGGGCGCTTGGTGCGAGTGACCGATGCCGCGGGCCGGCAGGTGACCATGACGAATAACAGTAGCGGGCTCGTCACGCGAGTGACCCTCCCGGACGGCCGATTCGTCAATTATTCCTACACGTCCGGATTACTGACTGCCGTACGCGATCTCCGCGGGCAGACCACCACGTACGCCTACGATGTGGACGGTCGCTTGCGGTTGATGAGAGACCCTTTGGGCAACGAGGTTCGAACGGCCTACGACTCGGCCACGGGGCGCGTCACCTCACAGACTGATCCCCGTGGGCTCGTGACGACATTCGCATGGGACGCGGCTACTGGGAGGACGACCATCACGCGACCCGACGGGGGAGTGTGGGTCGAGGACTACGACGGCAATGTGCTGGTGTCACGAACCGACGCGTTGGGGCAGGTCACCGACTATATTTACGACGAGAACGTCAACCTCGTTGGTGTGCGTGACGAGCTGCGTCGCGTCACCAGCATGTCGTTCGACGCCCATGGAAACATGCTGACCCGTACCCACCCCAAGGTCGCTGGGGAGGCAGGCGGGTACACCGAATCGTGGACCTATAACGCTACGAACGATGTGACGTCTCACACGGATCGTCGAGGGTCCCGAACGACCTACGAGTACAACGGCGCAGCATTGATGATACGAGCTGTCGACCCCAACGGGGGCGGCACCTCCTATATGTACAATCTCGCCGGCCAAGTGACATCGGTAACTGACCCGCGGGGCAACACCACGACATCCGAATACAACACCGCCGGGGGCGTTGCCGCGACCGTCAGCCCGCGAGGCGCTCGCACCACCTTCGAGTACGACTCGTCGGGCCGTCTGCTGCGGACCGTCAACCCGTTGGGGAATGTGGCCGGGGGAATCCCCGCCGACCACACCACGACGTTCGCCTATGACGACGGCGGTCTCGTGACGTCCGGGACCGATGCCGCAGGCGGTGTAACCCTGCACGCGTACGACCTGTCCGGGCGACGGACGTCAACGACGGACCCGGTAGGCCGTGTCACGACCTTCGCATACGACGCAGCGGGCAACCGCACGTCGATCACCGACGCGACCGGGGCTGTGTGGTCGACGGCCTATGACCCAGTTGGGCGCGTGACAGAGGAGCGATCCCCCGCGGGCAGGGCGACGTTCACCTACGATGATGTCGGCAACGTGTTGACAGAGACCAGCCCACGCGGCAATGCGACAGGTGCAACGCCGGGATCATTCACGACACGACACCGTCACGACCCAGTTGGCAACATTGTGTCTACCACCGATCCGGCGGGTCAGGTCACCACCCACGCCTACGACGCGATGAACCGTCGAACGGTCTTCACCGATGCTCGGGGCAACGCGACGACAACGACGTATGACGCGAATGACAACATCACCTCTGTCACCGACGGTGAAGGCGGCATCACGAGGACTGCGTACGACATCCTCGACAGGGCCGTGACCGTCAGCGACCCCCGGAACCCCCTGTGGGTCACCCAGTTCCAGTACCTACCCACGGGGCAGGTGAGCCGGAAGACCACGCCGGACGGTGCCCGCTGGACATGGGACTACGACGCCGACGGAAATCGAACGCGCGAGGTGGACCCCAGGGGCACCGTTGCCGGGGCAAACCCGGACCGCTACGCCTCTGTCACGGTGTATGACCTCGACGGCCGCGCGACATCGGTCACCGATCCTCTGGGAAACACCACCGCACAGGCATACGACGCGATCGGAAGAATGACGTCGAGTACCGACCCCCGGGGGGGTGTCACCACACACACCTACCGCGCCGACGGAGCTCTGGCGTCGGTGACTGGGCCCGCCAATACCGGTACAACCGCCTACGGGTACGACGCGGCCGGAAACCTCACGACGCGGACCGACACAAAAGGACGCGTCACGCGATACGCCTATGACGCCGCTCGCCGCCTGACGTCCACGACGCTGCCGGATGGCCGCATCTGGGCCTCCCGGTACGACCCCAACGGCAACCGCACCGTGGTGGAGACACCCATCGGAACTGCCACGACCGCCAACCCGGACGACGGGCTCATCACCTCGACGTTCGACTCCCGCGACCAGGTCACAGCCCTGAATTACTCCGACTCCACGCCCGACGTCACCTACACCTACGACGCCGTCGGACATCGCATCCGGATGAGTGACGGAGCGGGCGTCGCGACCTACACATACGACCGGGCCGACCGACTGGCGTCGTTGACCCGTGATGGTGACACCACCACCTACACCTATGACGCGGCGGGCAACATCACGCGCCGGGCATACCCTGACGCAACCACCATGGACGCGGCGTACGACGCAACCGGGCGCCAGATCTCGATTTCACGCAATGGAGTCCGGCACGCGACGTACACCTACGACCCAGCGGGGCGTCCTTTGACTGCTGCCCTTGCCACCGGTGTTGCACATGAATGGTCCTACGATCGGGCGGGTCGGCCGCTCGGAGTCACGTCGCGGACCGGTTTAACCCTTGTCACTGCTGTCAACGCCGTCCTAGACCCGACCGGCAACCCCACGCGGATCACGACCACCACGCCGGGCGTCGGGACACCCCCGGCAGCCGCTCCCGGCAGTTCGCCGTTGCAGGTCGTGGTCGGCGACCCTTCCCTCCTGCCGCTCATGACGGCGCTCGCGGCCGCTACCAGCAACGATCAGGGCGAGGCGCTCCTCCAGGTGGTCGACACCAGGAGCGGGGCCATGACCATCCCGGGGTGCCCGACGACACCCGCAGCGCCACGCGATCAGACCGCCGCGGTCGATTCCCTCGCCGGGCTCCCCTACGCCTCGCGAGGCGGCGAGCTGACCGGCCCGTTGTCGCCGGAGTGCCGCCCGTCGGCCGTCACCACCACTCGACGCGCTGACCCCAGTGGTTCGGCGTTGGCCGTGCGCGGCGACTCCTACGTGTACGACCTGGCCGGGCGAGTCACCCGCCACTGCCTAGGACTCGCTGCCGGCGCCAGTTGCGACGCTGCCGCAGGTGCGTCACTGGCTTATGCCTACGACGAGGTCGGGAACCGGACCGGGGTCACTCGAACCGGTGTGCCCGGTGCTGCGCAGACCACGTACTCCTTCGACGCGGCCGACCGCATGACGCAGGTCACCAGTGGCGGGACCTCCCGACCGGTCACCACGGACGTGTTGGGGAACATCACCAACGACGGTGCCGGTCGTACGTACAGCAGCGACCTCGGCAGTCACCTCAAGACTGTCGCCACAGGGAACATCACCCTGTCGTACGGCTACGACGGCGACGGGACGAGGCTGACGCAGACAGCCACGCCGACCGGTGGAGGCGCATCGACCGCTACTCGGCTGGTGTGGGACCCCACCTTCGACGTGACCCAGCCCGTCGCTCAGCGAGGGTCGGCGGCGGGTTCTTGGCAGCGGTCCTGGGTGCACGGCCCGGCGGGCACCGGTCCCGTATCGATCAGCACCGCGGCAGCCGGCGGCGGCGCGACGACCGGCTGGGTGCATCCCGGCTGGATGACCACCCCCGCCGGGGTCAGCAATGCTGCGGGGCAGGTCACGGCCACGACCGACTATGACCTCTTCGGTGTCGGGTCCTGGAGCACAGCCGACGGCGCGGTCCTGCCCTCGTGGACGACCACCAGCGGGTCCTCAAGCGGCGGCACGTCCACTCTGGCCGTCGCGGGCGTGCTGGGCCCGTTCGGCGAACTGAGTGATCCCGCCACCCGAACCTCTGCGAGTGCGGCGCTGGTCGGTCTGCGGGCTCGGACCATGGATCCGACGACCGGCCGGTTCCTCAGCCCGGACCCACTGACACCTGTCATCACCGATCCCTACGTCACGGCGTATGCCTACGCCAACAACCGTCCCGGAGTTCTCAACGACCCAACCGGGCAGTGCGCCCTGCTCTGCACCGCCGCCATCGGGGCCGGGATCGGCGCCGTCATCGGCGGGGCCAGCTACGCCATCACCAACCGCAGCAACTTCAGCTGGGGTGGCCTCGGCGGTGCTGTGGCGACTGGCGCGATCACCGGTGCCATCGCCGGTGCCGGCGGGTATCTCATCGGCGGCGCCGCAGCAGGGGTGGCCGCCCGGTACGGAATCGGTGGTCTCGCTGCCGGTATCGGCTCCCACGCCATAGGCGGAGCCGGTGCGGGATTCCTCTCCACGACCGTCAGTGCAGGCATCCAGGGCCGAACGCCAACCCGCAACGAACTCGTCTTCAACACCGGGATAGGCGCCGTCACCGGCGGACTCGGTGCCGCTGCAGCCTACCGGCAGCTTTTCAATCCTAAATGCACACAGTTATGGCGTGGTGATACCAGGGGGCCCAAGGAAATCTTCTCTCAGGGCTTCCAGGCTCGGGGAGGAGTCGAAGACCTATACCAACATGCAGCCTATCAGCAACCCAGCAACTGGGTAAGCACCTCGGTCAGTCGCGGAATTGCGAAGGATTATGCCAATCCAAAAGGTCACACCGAAGGGTGGGTGTATGAAATCGTAGCGCCCCCGGGTGGCTTGAGTGTCAACAGGGAGCTTTTCCGCAGGTCTCCGTACGTGCATGAGAGCGAGATAGTTTTTCGAGAGATTGATCCATCCTATATTCGCTCTGCTCATAGAGTCCAGAATACTCAATGGAAAGGCGTGCCTGAACGTCGGCCAGGAAGTGGCCCGAGATGAAAGATCAGGAGAGCGTCACCTCTGTATCCGTAAGGGAGTTCGGCGTGGTCCAGAGCTGGAGCTTGATCTGCGTTCGACCGGCCACATACAAGGAGGCCCAAAAGTTGGTTCTGCGCGCTCCTGATGGGCGTTCGTGGTCGGGAACTGGGCACGACTGGTTCAAGACCCTGAAGACCCTAAGGCTTCAGTTGGAAGCGGACTCGATAGAGATTTGCTGCGCCGGAGCAAAGATGAGTTTTGTGTCGGTCTATGGAGGCCAGGAAGCGGGTGAGGAGGGAAGGATCGGCTATCTGGGCTCACCACGGCGTTATCGTGGTCGGGCCCTGATGGACATCTTCGCCTCGGTTCCCTGTGAAGATGTCGTCTCCGTTGCCGAGCAAGAGTCCTGGAATCACGTGCAAGGAATGCGAGGACTGAGATGGAGAGACCGGTGGCGCGTGGCCACTGGGGGTACGCGTGTCACTGATTGGTTCGTCGACACCCGATCAACTATGCGTGGGTCCGAGTTGACCATCGGCGTCATGGATCGTGGCATCGCGGGATCTTGGAATCTGCTTCTCGTCGAAGGGGAGTATGAGGCGCCGCTGGTAGTGTCTCTCACGGCCGACGACGGACGTCAATGGTCCGGCGAGGGCTCGGATTGGTTCGAGGCATTGCTTGCGCTGCGCCGAGTACTCGATCCCGAGGAAATCTCGCTGTGCGTTGCCGGTGCCCGGGCCAACCTCGTGGTCTCAGGCATGCAGGCGGATATGGGTCGAGGGTGGACCGGGTATCTCGTGAGGCGAAGATTGCCGGCGAGCCTCAGAAGGATGGTGTGCATCTTCACGCCGGCGCCATTCGACAAGGTGGTGACGGTTCCGGAGCAGGAAGCTTTCAAGATGGACTGGCTCGCGAGTATCGGAGCGACACCTGGGGACAAAGCAAGCAGAATTGTCCGTCGTGGTCATCGCGAATGAGCTCGTCGATGTCATGCTTGACGGGGCCTCCAACGTCGTCTGCAGACGCTGACCGAGCAGACCGAGACTACGCTGCGAGCCGTGCTCATGCCGATGTCACGCCTGTTCGTCCGGACCCTGCGCGACGACCCAGCGGACGCTGAAGTCCCCAGTCACCGCCTCCTCGTCCGCGCCGGCTACATGCGCCGCGCCGCGTCGGGGACGTACACCTGGCTGCCGCTGGGTTACCGCGTCTACCGCAAGGTCGAGCAGATCGTCCGCGAGGAGATGGACGCGATGGGCGCCCAGGAGGTCCACTTCCCGGCGCTGCTGCCGCGTGAGCCCTACGAGGTGACCGGCCGCTGGCAGGACTACGGCGACAACCTGTTCCGGCTCACCGACCGCCGTGGCGTCGACCACCTGCTGGGGCCCACCCACGAGGAGATGTTCACGCTGCTGGTGAAGGACCTGTACTCCTCGTACAAGGACCTGCCGCTGTCGATCTACCAGATCCAGACGAAGTTCCGCGACGAGGCCAGGCCCCGTGCCGGGCTGCTGCGCGGCCGGGAGTTCTCGATGAAGGACTCGTACTCCTTCGACATCGATGACGCCGGCCTCGCGGCCTCCTACGAGCGGCACCGGCAGGCCTACATCAGGATCTTCGAGCGGCTCGGGCTCGACTTCGTCATCGTCTCCGCGATGTCAGGGGCCATGGGAGGCAGCCGCAGCGAGGAGTTCCTGCACCCCAGCCCGGTCGGCGAAGACGCCTTCGTGCGCTGCGAGACCTGCGACTACGCCGCCAACGTCGAAGCCGTCACCACGCCGCCGCCGGCCGCGATCGAGGTGGCCGGCCTGCCCGCGGCCCACATCGAGGACACCCCGGACACTCCCACGATCGCGACGCTGGTCGACCACGCCAATGCCGCCCACCCCCGGCCGGAGCGGCCGTGGCAGGCAGCCGACACCCTGAAGAACGTCCTGGTCGTCGTGCGCCACCCTGACGGCACCCGCGAGCCGGTGGCGATCGGTCTGCCCGGTGACCGCGAGATCGACACGAAGCGGCTGGCGGCCGCCGTCGAGCCCGCCGAGATCGAGCCCTTCGGCGACGCCGAGTTCGCCGCCCACCCCTCGCTCGTCAAGGGATACATCGGCCCGGCTGCGCTGGGCACCGCCAACGGCGGGCCGCGGTACCTGCTCGATCCCCGGGTGGGCCCCGGTACGTCGTGGATCACGGGGGCCAACGAGGCGGGGCACCATGCCTTCGACCTCGTCGCGGGCCGGGACTTCCCGGCCGCCGGCCAGGACGGCTCGGACGGGATCATCGAGGCCGCCGAGGTCCGTGACGGGGATGCCTGTCCCCGCTGTGGATCGGCGCTGCAGATGGCCCGCGGGATCGAGATCGGTCACATCTTCCAGCTCGGCCGCAAGTACGCCGACGCGCTGGATCTTCGGGTGCTCGACGAGAACGGCAGGCAGATCGTGGTGACCATGGGCAGCTACGGGATCGGGGTCTCCCGAGCGGTCGCCGTGCTCGCCGAGGCCGGCCACGACGAGCGGGGCCTGGCGTGGCCGGCAGCGGTCGCGCCGTTCGACGCGCACATCGTCATCGCCGGGAAGGACCCGGTCGCGGTCGAGGCGGCGCGACGCCTGGCGGTGGACCTCGACGCGGCGGGCCTCGACGTCATCCTCGACGACCGCAGTGTCAGCGCCGGGGTCAAGTTTGCCGACGCCGAGCTGATCGGAGTGCCGGTCACGGTGGTGGTCGGCAAGCGGATCGGCGAGGGGCTGGTGGAGGTCCGGCAACGCCGATCCGGCGAGCGCCGCGACGCGACGCCCGGCGAGGTGCTGGAGGTCATCAGGTCCGGCATGCCTGCCCTGAACCCCGCCGTGCCGGTCGGCGTCGGCTGAGGTTGGGGATCGACTCGGCACTGCCTGCTGCCGAGGTCCTCGCGCTGCTGCTGCTCGCGGCCCTGGCCGCCGGATGGGTGGACGCCGTGGTGGGGGGCGGCGGCTTGATCCAGCTCCCGGCGCTGCTGCTCGCGTTCCCGGGGGCCGCGCCCCTGACCATCGTCGCCACGAACAAGGTCTCCTCGGTCTGGGGCACGACCCTGGCGGCACTGGTCTACGCCCGGCGGTTGCCGCGGCGGCCGTACGTCGTCGCGACCCTGCTGGTAGCCGCAGCGGTCGGGGCCGCGGCCGGGGCCGCATTGGCCGGTGCCCTCCCGCAGCGCTGGTTGACACCGCTGGCGCTGGGGGCATTGGTGATCGTGGCCACCCTGGTCGTCCTGCAGCCAGGCCTGGGGGTGCGCGGTGACGGCGAGGACGGTGGCACGCAGCGCGGGCGTGTCGTCCTCGTGGTCTCTCTGGTCGTGACCGGGGCCGTCGTCGGGTTCTGGGACGGCGTCTTCGGGCCCGGCACGGGCACGCTGCTGACCATCGGCCTCGTCGCGTGGTCGGGCTACGCCTTCCTCGACGCCACTGGCCTGGCCAAGGCCGCCAATGTCGTCACGAACATCGTTGCGATCGTCGTGTTCACCGTGACGTTCGCCGGGCGCGGTGATGCCTTCCCGGCGCAGGTGTGGGGCGTCGGGTTGGCCATGGGTGCGGCCAACCTGGCCGGCGGCTGGTTGGGTGCGCACACCGCCCTCGCGAGGGGGTCCGGGTTCGTCCGCGCCGTGTTCCTCGCCGTGGTCGCCGCCCTGCTGATCCGGCTGGCCTGGACCTTGGTGGGATGACGGCGTAGGGCCGGCAGAGTTGGTTCAGCTGCCGGGCAGTGGGTCCGGCGCGGCTCCCCAGAGCTGCCGAGTCGCCTCGACATCACCTACCAGAGCAACTGTCGCTCGCAGCATGGCCAGCGGCACTCCGGCCGGGGCGCTCTGGTCGGCCAGCATCGTGGCCGCGGCGCTCATTGCGGCCCGGGACAGGCCGCCCTCGACCGTGACGGCCAACTGCAGGGCCCGCGCATTGGGATCTGCCGCCAGCGGTGTGCCGGGCAGCACCTCGGGTGGCAGGGCGTATCCGGCCTCGGCCGGGACCGGGCGCTGCCCGGCTGCGAGGAGGATGGCGGTCAGCTGGTCGCGTACCCCCTCGTGTGCCCGGCGGCGCCGCTGGAGGTCCTGCTGCCGGGTATCGGCCCAGGCGGTCGCCGTGGTGTAGGCGTCGAACGCCGCGTGCTCGGCCGCCAGCAGCGACTGGGCGGCCTCGACGGGCGCGTCGGGCGGCCATGCGGCCACCGTGATCGATTGTCCCGCCGCGGTGCGCAGCAGCAGGTCCTGGGCGGAGCGTGCGGCGGCGATCCGCAGCGCCAGGGTGCCCAGCGCGGGGTCCACCAGTCCGATGTCGACCCCCTGCGACGTGAGCGCCCGCAGCAGGCCGGTGGCGGTCAGCACCGCGTCGGGTGCGACGAGTGAGGAGGCACCGGACGGCGCGCCGGCCACCGGCAGCCCCAACGGACGGACCGGTTGCGGTTCGGCGAGCGTCACGAGGTGAGACCGGTGCACGTCCACCCAGGCTGGCAACCGCGCTCCGGTGTCACCCGGCGCGGTGGCCGGATCGATCCGTTGCAGCGCATCGAGCAGCGTCGCCGAACCGCCGGCGACCTGGCGCCGGGCCAGCTCGGCGGCCGAAGGCGGTGGTGGTGTCGGGACGGCCACCGACCGGTCCAGCCGGATCGGTCCCGCGGAGGTGCAGCCGGCCAGCCCGAGCACGCCGAGCAGCCCCGCCGCCAGCACGCCGCGACGGGGCACGGTGCTCTCGCGGAGCGGGGGATCACCTGCCACGGCGCGATCGTGGCACGAGCGGCGGCCCCGGTGCTGTCCTGACGCCCCACGGCGGCGGTTGCAGTTGCCGACCGCAACGTCGAGCGGCGGCGCACGACTAAGCTCCGGGCATGTCATCGTCGGAGGTGGGCGAACGCCTGGCGGTGCTGCTGGCACCCGCCGCCGCGCAAGCCGGGCTGGTCATCGACGGTGTCCGGATCGCCACCGCCGGTCGGCGACGGCTGCTGCGCATCGATGTGGATCTGCCCGAGAGCGCGGTCGGGTCCGTCGATCTGGACACGGTGGCGGCGGCATCCCGGGCGATCAGCGAGTTCCTCGACTCCTCTGCGGCGACCGCCGATGTGATCGGGGCTGGACCGTACTCGCTGGAGGTGGGCACGGCAGGTGTCGACCGGCCGCTGCGCGAACGGCGGCATTGGATGCGGGCCCGCAGCCGGCTGGTCCTGGTCACGACCGCGACCGGTGGCACGGTGACCGGTCGCCTGGTCGCGGTCGACGACGCCGGGATCCAGCTCGACGTCGACGGTACCGGCCGGCGGCTGCCGTGGGCCGACATCGCGACCGGGGTGGTCCAGGTCGAGTTCCGGCGGCCGAAGGAGCTGGACGGGGCGGCTGAGGCAGCAGACGACGAGGACGACGAGGACGACGAGGACGACGAGGACGACGAGGACGACGAGGACGAGAACGAGGTGAGCCGTGGACATTGACATGGCCGCACTGCGAGTCATCGAACGCGAGCGCGAGATCCCCTTCGACGTGCTGCTGACCACCATCGAGCAGGCGTTGCTGCTGGCGTACCAGCGCTCGGGGGCCGCCCAGGGCAGAGCGCGGATCGATCTCGATCGCAGGACCGGCCGGGTCAGCGTCGTGGCTCAGGAGGTCGACGAGAGCGGCGCTGTGGTGCGCGAATGGGACGACACACCGACCGGGTTCGGCCGGATCGCGGCCGCCACGGCCCGGCAAGTGATCTTCCAGCGGATCCGTGACGTCGAGGACGAGCGCGTGCTCGGCCAGTTCGCCGGCAAGGAGGGCGAGACCGTCATGGGGGTCGTCCAGCAAGGTCGCGACCCTCGGCTGGTCCGGGTGCTGCTCAACGACGTCGAGGGCGTCATCCCGCCCACCGAGCAGGTGCCGGGGGAGCGGTTGGCGCACGGCGACAGGGTGCGCTGCTATGTCGTGTCGGTGCAGCGCGGGCCCAAGGGTCCGTCGATCACGTTGTCGAGGAGCCACCCCAACCTCGTGCGGAAGCTGTTCGCCCTGGAGGTGCCCGAGATCGCCGACGGCACCGTGCAGATCATGGCGTTGGCGCGCGAAGCCGGGCACCGCTCGAAGATGGCGGTCCGTTCGACCGTTGCCGGGGTCAATGCGAAGGGCTCGTGCATCGGCCCGATGGGCCAGCGGGTCCGCTCGGTGATGGCCGAACTGCAGGGCGAGAAGATCGACATCGTCGATTACAGCGAGGACCCGGCCAGGTTCGTGGCCGAGGCGCTGTCGCCGGCAAGGGTCAGCTCGGTCGAGATCGTCGACCTGACGGCGCGAGCGGCGCGAGTGGTCGTCCCCGACTACCAACTCTCACTGGCCATCGGCCGCGAAGGCCAGAACGCGCGGCTCGCGGCCCGGTTGACCGGCTGGCGCATCGACATCCGCTCCGACGCGCCCGCGCAGCCCGAACCGCCCACCGGCAGTACTTCGCAGGAGCAGGCCGGTCTGACAGGGACCGCCACGCTGGGCGGCTGACCGAGTCCTGGAGCAGGTTGCCCCGGCACAGGGTTACACTGGCCGATGGTCACGAAAGGGGTGCCTGTACCCCGGCGTGCGTCCGCGGCTGTCGAACCGTTGCGGACGTGCATCGGATGCGGGCGCCGCGACACCAGGTCGGCCCTCCTGCGGGTCGTTACCGAGGTCGCACCCGACGGCAGCTTCCGGGCGGTCGTCGATCCCGCTCGTGTCCGATCTGGTCGAGGTGCGTCACTGCACACCGATCCACGATGCCTGGCCGTCGCCGTCAAGCGGCGGGCCTTCGGACGGGCGTTGCGGGTCGAGGGTGCGGTGGATGTGTCCGAGGTCAGTGCCCTACTGCACCAATCGTGAGTATCACCACCCCAGAACGACCGAACCAGTCAGCAGTGAGTTTTCACTCGAATCCCGAGAGCAGGTCGACAAGTGATGAGCACCCCATGAGTGCGCTGCGATGACCAGCCCCCAGTAACCAGGGTCCGTGCCTGCGCCCGGACCGAGACAGGAGAGATGTGGCCAAGGCCCGGGTCTACGAACTCGCCAAGGAGTTCGGTGTTGAGAGCAAGTCCCTACTGGGAACACTGCAGGAAATGGGTGAGTTCGTCCGCTCGGCGTCCTCGACCGTGGAAGCACCCGTCGTCCGTAAACTTCGTGAACAGCTGAGCGCTGCCGCAGCGCCGGCACCGGCGGCTCCTGCCGCGGCGCGACCGGCGACGGCCGCACCTGCGGTCGGCCCGGCTGCTCCCGTCGCGCCCGCCGAGTCGCGCAGCAACGGCGCCGCCGCCCCTGCCGCGCCAGGCCCGGTGACCCCCCAGCCCACCGCGACCGGCCCCGGCGCGCCTGGCATGCGCCCCTCCCCGGCTGCTGCCAGGCGCG
>Ga0163148_10003428_pt1 | contig 17527 bp, 14 predicted proteins | sample OliLakLV19MP7P2_FD_148606 | JGI IMG/M metagenome (GOLD analysis project Ga0163148, IMG submission 148606) | Freshwater microbial mat bacterial communities from Lake Vanda, McMurdo Dry Valleys, Antarctica- Oligotrophic Lake LV.19.MP7.P2 | ecosystem: Environmental > Aquatic > Freshwater > Lake >...
ATATATACAATATCGCATATCGCGATTTGTGATTTGCGATATTGCATAATTCGACTTACATTTACTGTATGAGAAAGCATTCCGGAATGCGTCCGCATGACATCGCGATATTGGTAAAAGTTTTTATCAATCAAGGCCAATCCTGGTACATAAAGGATATCGCTTTTGAAATGCAAATAAGCCAATCGGAATTTTCAGAATCCCTGCACCGAAGCTGGTATGCTGAACTATTGGATGATCGAAAGCAAAACGTGTTGGTCACCAACTTTTATGAATTTTTAATTTATGGCCTTCGTTTCGTCTTTCCACAGCGTCCAGGTGAAATCGTACGGGGCATACCTACAGCACATTCACATCCTGAGATAAGAATGATGTTTTTGTCAGATATAAAATATGTCTGGCCAGATGCGGGAAGTAAAGAGATGGGATTTTTAGTCGAACCATTTTACATCAAACAAACGAAAGCTGTTCAGCAGGATCCAGAATTATACAGGATTCTTTCGCTCATTGAAATTTTGCGTGTGGGTAATGCCCGAGAGGTGAATTACGCAAGAACTGAGCTTAAAAAAATATTTCAACATGATTAGTCATAGCATCATCCTACGGATAAAAGCAGTTTAAATTGCATTTGAAGAACTGCGTGATGAGATTGTTTTTGTTGGAGGCGCTACCGTTTCTTTGTATGCAGAAAGAGAGGTTGTTGAACCGCGTCCTACGGATGATATTGATGTGATAATCGAAATCATGAGTTACAAAGAGAGAGCTCAGCTAGAGGACAAATTGCGTCGAAAGGGTATTACGCATGATGTTGAAGCAAGTATCGTATGTCGATACATAATCAACGGCATCACAGTCGATATCATACCTACAGATGATCCCTCTATCGGATTTCATCCCCGATGGTATCTAGAAGGGTTTAAAAATTCGATTCCGTATCAGCTAGATGGTCAACTCGCGATTCGCATACTATAGGCTCCATATTTTCTTGCCACGAAGCTGGACGCATTTCTGGATCGTTGGGCTGGAGACGGCCGCTCAAGTCATGACTTTGAGGACATTGTGTTTGTGTTGGAGCAAAGGGAAAGAATTTGGGCTGAACTCGACCAAGCAGGAGAATCCGTACGTAACTACCTCAAGGAAACGTTCTTTAAACTCCTAAGTCATCCTTCTATTTTTGAATGGATAGATGCCTACACCGAGCGTGCAGCGACCCGGGCAACTCGCAGAATAATAGATGCACTTAGGGTTTTCGTACTATAATCACTTTTTTGTCATAGAATCAGTAAAATCCAGACTAAGCCTCCTTTTAGTTAAATGAGATACCTTTGACAAAATGAAATTCGCCCCGCTTCTCCTCCCGTTTCTGCTGTTGGCATTATTAAGCTGCCAGAGAAAGGATAAGGGTATGCAGGAACTTGATCTCCAGTCTCATGGTCTGCCTGTCACCATCATGGCACCAGACAGCGCTATCATCCAGGAAAAGGACTATAATTTCATGCGGGATATCACCATCAAAAAGGGTGACCAATTCTTTATTCAGATATTTGAATTTGAAGCTCCCAAACAGGATGCAGCCGGCGAAAAGCTGAGGCAACTGACAGCAGTCAAGGAAGATCCTTTCTTCCGCGAAGTTATAAAAGAGGAGGACCAGGGTTTCATTTTCAGCAAAATGGCTGACAGCACCACGATGGATTATGACTTCCGGTATGTCCGCATTCTCGGCGAAAAAGAACTGATCTTTCAGACAGGACTCGTAGGAAGTTTTTCACTTGAGGATGTCAGGCTGATGTATAATGCTGTAAAGTGATTAGAACCAAATCACCCTATCACCCAATAAGCCTATAACCCTATCACCCAATAACCCTATCACCCAATAACCCTATCACCCAATAACCCTATCACTCAATAACCCTATCACCCAATAACCCTATAACCCCATAAGCCTATAACCCCATAAGCCCATAAGCCCATAACCCTATCAGTTTGGTAGAAGTTGCCGGTAGGCAAACAAAAGCATTTTCACCTGACGAAACAAATGGCCATGCTGAGCTTCCACATTGATGTAGGGTATACCAAGTCTTCCGCAGTACACAGATAAACTCCCATCATCGGTCATCCTTGAATTGGCTTGCATCACTACATGATACTGGCCGTAACATAACTGGTCGAGTATCGGATATTCAGTCACAAAATAAAAATCATCTTTATCACGGACACACCCTTTGCAGACAGCCTCTGCCTCATCAGCATATTCTCCATCCGGCATATAACTTTTAAAACTATAGTTCTGATTTGTATTGTTATGCAGCGCGATCACCAGAGACCTTTCACCGATCCTGAGTATATTCAATAGGCTGTCCTTCCATGCAGAAATCAGTTGATGCGCCAGAGTGTCTGTGATTTTATTCCTTGCCAGTTGTTGCCATATCCCTGTATCTGTATAGATCCTGTTTGGGTCGATATGAATAGAATCTTCCCCGAAAAGAAAGGAGATGTTTCGTTTGCCATTATGCATGAGTTCATAATATCGCCCTCCTTTGTTGCTGGCAAGTATTCGCCCTGCCATGGCTGAACTGTTTTCATTATCATGCATATTGTATAATAATACACCTGAACTATCCTGTCCAAAAGATACCAGATGAATCATCGTACCGGACAATGGCATCCGCAGTGTATCCTGGCCTTGAAGCCAGGAAAAGGAAAAAACGAAAAGGCAGAAAATATATCCCTTCATGGCGCGAAGATAAGCATTGGACTAGGGTATCTTTGAACGCTATGAAAAGATACCGATGGGTGCTCTTTGATGCAGATCACACCCTGTTTGATTTTGACAAGGCCAGTGAAGAAGCACTTTCAGAAGTACTTGCCCTACATGGAGATGATTGGAAACAAGGCATGTATGCAGATTATAAGCGCATCAACGTAGAGTGCTGGACAGAGCATGAACAAGGCCTGATAGACCGTGACACACTTGTCTATGAACGTTTCAGAAGGTACTTCGCCTTCAGACAACTTGACCTTGATCCGGTGTCTACGCAACAGCAATATCTCCGCAGGCTAGGTTCCAAACCATACCTGATGCCTGGTGCAGAAGAAATCATGAACCTGCTAGAAGGAAAAGTTGGGCTGGGATATGTCACTAATGGGATGAGGGAAGTGCAACGTCCACGACTTGAGTTGATCGGATGGGATAAGCGGTTTGATGTCATCGTGATCGCAGGAGAGATCGGGGTATCCAAACCGCATACTGCATATTTTCAACACGTACATGAGCAAATCGGATCACCTGATCATGCACATGTCCTGGTGGTGGGAGATAGCCTGACGGCTGACATAGCGGGTGCCGCTTCCTTTGGCTATCATACATGCTGGTATAATCCAATGAAGGAAGACTGCCACCTGCGGCAGGATCCTGACTATACTATCTTACATCTTTCTGAGCTCAGGGAAATACTGCTCGCTAAGCCTGCCTCAATGTGATTGTGGTCGCGAAACGTATTCACCTCCGATACATAAGAGTATCAGTAATAAAAACACTAAAGGTATCATGGGCACTATAATTGGTGACAAACATATTAAATATATTTTTAATATGTCAAAAAATGTACCAATCTTGTTTTAAACAAAGGCAGTCACGTTGCATTTGTACTATATTACTCTTGTTCAGGATGAGCAAACCCGCTTATTTAAGGCCGGGAAACTAAAACAGGAATCGAATGAATTACTTGCGTACAATACTTAAAGCCACAACCTATGGATCAGTTGCAGATGCTGGAATACTCATTTTAAGGATGGGGGCAGGCCTGTTAATGGCTACGCATGGTTGGGCTAAACTTCAAGGATTTTCAGAGAAATCAGGGGATTTTTACAATTTTTTAGGTCTCGGTGACGAGATTTCATTAGCCCTGACTGTTTTTGCAGAATTATTCTGTTCGATCTTTCTTGTGCTGGGGATTGGCACCAGACTTTTCCTCATTCCGCTGATCATCGTAACGATGGTCATCGTATTTGTTGCCAATGGGGCTGAAACGCTCGGCGATAAGGAGCACGGCATTTTATTCCTGGTTCCCTATATCACATTGATGTTGACAGGTCCTGGAAAATATTCATTTGATTACCTGATCCAGCCGGACAAAGAGAAATAGGGGGGATCATCTCCACCCGCAGGCTAACTTTTAGGTGTAAAGTTGATTGTATATCCGGGTACTTTCCCCTTTTTAAGAGCCTCCATAAAGCTGTATTCAATTATGACTTTGTTGTCCTTTGTCAGGATGGCATCTTTATTGGAGCAGGAAGTGACCTCACCGGGTACGTGGATTACAGATTTGATTTTGCTGTTGCCAAACATCATCTCCATCATCCCCATGTCTTCACTGCCCACAAGGCTGTCGCCTGACATCCCCATTTCCGGAGCCATTCCGCTAAAATCAATAGTATCAACTTTTATCCAGCCAGCTTTCATATCTGCGTCAAATACCAGGAATGTTTCAGATTGCAATCCACCGCCTCCCATGGCCGGTAGCATACCCGAGCTGGATGCATTATCCATGGTTTCGACATACTTGACCATCTCCTCGAGCTGAGCTTTATTGTCAAAATTCATGACGACGCCCATGATCAGTGATGAACTGTTCGCTGGCGAGCGTAAGCGGAGGTTTATTCTACTGACTAGGTCCATCCGTGTCTCTTTTTGTTTTACACTGTCAGGTAAGATGGTGATAAAGGAGATCAATGTGTCAAAATCACGAGCGTATGCCGGGTCTGTCACTCTATCCATAATAGCCTGCATAGGGTCTTTTGGTTTTTCAGTAGTAGCTATCAATGTATCTGATTGCTCTCCTGCAGAAATGGTCACATCTTCATTTTGAAGGGCACTCATTTCGCCCATCCCTTTCATCATGCCCATCATCTCTCCGATATCAAAGGAAGTTTCCAGGGTACCAGATCCATTGGCATTGAGTACCAGATTTTGCTCTATGTCTCCACAACTGGTAAGGCCAGTCATCAAGAGGATTCCAAAGGTGGACAGCGTTAGAAAGGATTGACGGATATTCATAATTACGATTTAAGACAGTTTTCTGAAATTGAAAAGTGCATGGTCTTATGCTGGGAAAGTGCCCGGACACTCCAAAGGTAAAGATAGTCCTGAAGTTTGAAGTCCCGCCACGGAAGAAATGTAAACCTTTTGGGATTATTGCGGTTCAAGTTGTATAATTACAATATCTTTTTTTAATCATAAACACAACAAACCATGGCTTTTCAACTCCCTTCTCTTCCTTATAGCACAAATGCACTCGAACCGCATATTGATGCCCGAACAATGGAAATTCACCACGGTAAGCACCATGCAGCCTATACCAACAATCTGAATGCCGCTATTGAAGGCACAGCACTTGAAGGAAAAACAATCGAAGAAATCCTTGGACAGGTTTCTAAACAAAGCCCGGCTGTCCGTAATAACGGCGGTGGGTATTACAACCACAGCCTGTTTTGGGAGATTTTATCCCCGAATGGAGGTGGTGAGCCTTCAGACGCCCTAGCCGATGATATTGCGACCAGATTTGGTAGTTTTAATGAATTTAAAGAAGCTTTTGGCAAAGCCGCTACGACCCAGTTCGGTTCGGGCTGGGCATGGCTTATGGTTGATGCTGCCGGTGCACTCGCGGTCATCAATACCCCAAATCAGGATAATCCTTTAATGGATGTAAGTGCACTTCGGGGTACACCTATCCTCGGTCTTGATGTTTGGGAACATGCTTATTATCTCAACTATCAAAATCGTCGCCCTGACTATGTCGCAGCTTTCTGGAACGTCGTCAATTGGGATGAAGTAGCGCGCCGGTATACTGCCGCCAAATAAAATCATTCTGTATCGTTAAATGATCATGTAGAAACACGAACATGTAGAGACGAGATGAATCTCGTCTCTACATGTTCGCGTTTCTACAAGCAATATTTTTTTAACCGTTTACCATTTACCGATTGACGTTTATCGTCTCACGCATCACAAATTCAATCGCTCATAGAGATCGACAAAGCGTTTCACGGTCTGATCAATATGAAAATGCATGCGCATATGCTCCTTTGCATGGATGCCTCTTCTTGTCCGCTCTGATTTGTCTGAAGCCATCTCCGTGAGGGCTTTAGCAATCGATGGTGAATCTTTTATTGGGACCATCCACCCGGATTCGCCGTCTTTCAATAGGTCATGGTTGCCAGGTATATCCGTGATGATCGGTGCAATACCCAGGAACATTGATTCCACAACAGATTTAGAGAGACCTTCTCCATGGGTAGAGGTTTGTATAAGGCAAGCACATGCTGCGAGCACTTCACGGGCATCGCTCCTGAATCCAAGTAAATGAAAGTTTTCTTTATATGGACTGGAATCCATTGCTTGTCGTATCGAAGGCTCATCATAACCATGGCCGATAAACAGGAAATGGATTGGTAAGCTGGCAGGTATCAAATGCGTAGCTTTCAATAAGTAGGGCAGTCCTTTGAAGGGCCTCACATTGGCCAGAAAGCAAACAAGAATATCATGCTCCGTGAAACCCAGTGTTTTTCTATCCACGGGTAGGATGCTCATATACCAAGCAGGATCATGTCCTTTTGGAATGGTGGTGAGTTTCTTTCGTGCCCCTGCCATATTCCTGGACAGGATGATTTCAATGTCCTGACTGACACAGATAATATGGTCAACTCTTGGATGAAAATACTTGAGGTACATCATTGGATCATACCAGTGGGTCTGTCCAGCATATCCGCGGTAAGCAATCAGTTTTGCCTTACTGCCAGACAAAGCCCACACGGCATTGGTCAGGCCTTTACTATTGAAAGTATGCACAAAATCATAAGTGTACTCGTTTAGCAGATTTTTCAGGAAGCGGATATACGTAATGGAGATTTTTTTGGAAGGTGGGTTTTCAAAGACGGAAATACCATGTTCCCTGAATCGTTGATTGTAATAATGTGCATCCGCATGGGTGATGATATGGACTTGATGTCCCAATTGCGCCAACCTGATAAAAATTTCTGCCTCCGGCCTTGATGAGCCAACGGAACGGTAATCACTGATCACCAGGATTTTGTATTGGTCTTTGTTTGCTGCCATTTTCGCAGGGGAAAGATAGGTGAATTGTGTTTTCGGAGGCGGCCATGAAACAGTTGTAATGCAGTAAATCGTTAAAATGAACTTAAACCTGTAACAATCCTATAGCAGACTGAGTCTAGGGGTGATATCTTTAAACCATGAAATCGCAATTCCAACTATCATTGCCCTGGAAATTTCTGGGTCTTCTGGTCTGTTTATTCATCTCCTATAGCATTCAGGCTCAGGGTATTAAGGGTAAGGTTGTGGATGTAAGCGGAGATCCGTTGCCCTTTACCAGTATCGGCGTCATGGGCACAAGTCATGGCGCTGCTTCCAATGTGGAGGGTGAATATATTCTGGCCCTTGCGCCAGGCAAGCACAAGGTCAGATTCCAGTATCTTGGCTATAGTCCGATTGATACCACATTTACAATAGGCTCTTCCTATATTTCTTTCAACGCTGTCATGCTACCTGAAGTAGTGGCCTTGCCTGAAGCGATTGTATCCGGGAATGGCGAAGATCCGGCTTATACCATTATGCGTCGAGCAATAGCAAAAGCAACGTATCACTCTTTACAAGTTGATGAATACAATGCCATGGTCTATATAAAGGGAAGTGGACGTTTATTAAAGACCCCATGGCTGCTCCGTAAAAAAATCAATAAAGCATTAGCTGAAGAAGGGATTGATTCAACGGTAGCCTTCACACAGGAATCCGTGAGCAAGCTTCATTATATACGCCCTGATCAGTACCGCGATACAGTCATTTCTATTCGGACTTCAGGTGATGACAATAATACGAGTCCAACTAATTTTATTTATAGTAGTTTTTATGAACCAACAGTGGTGAATGGGATATCTCCCTTGGCACCTGATGCATTTGGTCATTATCGATTTGAATACCTTGGTTTTATACAGGATGGAAGTCACGTCATCAACAAAATAAAAGTGACCCCCAGGGCCAAAGGGGATTCGGTTTTTGAAGGATTTATTTATATCGTAGATAATGTATGGAGTATTCACAGCCTTGATCTGGCTACCTATATTTGGGGGATACGATTTGACATTCAGCAACAGTTTGAACCCATCATGCCTGACGTCTGGCTTCCGGTGCATGAGATATATGACGTTGGGGGAAGTGTGTTTGGATTTGCATTTGAGTACCAGTATTTCGCTAAACTCAATGATTACAAAATAAAACTAAATCCTGATCTGGAAGTTCCCGTCACCGTATTAGATGTGAAAGTAGAAACAGCGGATGCCAAAGCCGCTGAAGCGAAATTGAAAAACCGTTCATTTGATGAAGGCTTGTTGGGCTTAGAAAATGGCGAAGAGTTGAGCGCAAAACAATTGCGTAAAATGATGCGGGAATATAAACAGCAAGAGATCGAAACATTGCCGGAAGCAGATACGGTGAATTTGCCGGACTTGTCAACACAAGTCATCGATAGCGTAGCCTACAGACGTGATTCCTCCTATTGGCAGTCTATGCGTCCCTTGCCGCTGACAGCTTATGAAGTGAAAGGATATCAACGATTGGACAGCATCGCAGCCAACCCCGCTCCTCCTGAAGATGAAACTGAAGAAGGTCAGGATTCTATCACTGTCATGATGGGCGAAGATGGGTTTTCTGCTAATGTGAAACGCAGAACAGACTTCAAACTAACCCATTTGATCACAGGAGGTAGATATAACCTTAGTGATAAAACCTACCTTCAATTGAAGGCACCGCTTCAATCTATCAATTTTAATACGGTAGATGGATTTCACTTTGGGTATGAGTTGGAGTTCGGGAATAATGGAAAGAAACCTTTAAACTGGGAAGCCGGTGCAGTAGGGAGATATGCTTTCTCCAGGGAAGCGTTCAACTATGATGGCAAACTCAAGCTCTTCGGAAAAGGTTGGAGTGTACTGATGCAAGGGGGAAATCAAACCAGGCAGTATGGGTATGATCATCCGATTTATGCATGGGCTAACTCCACGTATACTTTGTTTGTCAACCGCAACTACATGAAGATCTATGAACAGCAGTTTGGCAGGATCACCTACAAACAGAATATTTCCAAAGCGGTTGGGTTTGATGTTACGGGTGAGTATGCAGATCGCAACAGATTAATGAATACCACGGACCTGGTTTTCTTTGATGACAAGAGTTTGTTGTATACGGATAATGATCCTGATCATCTTGCCGGAAATGATGAAGTGTTTAATGATCACAAGGCCATCATCACCGAAGGCGTTGTCTGGCTCAAGCCATTCTGGAGGTATAAAGTGGAGCGTGGGACAAAGCGCAAGGATTATAGCGATTCACCGATGCTTACCCTGATGTACAGAAAAGGCTGGGGAGAAGCGTATGATCCATTTGATCTCGCTACTGCCCAGTTTGACGCCAAAGTAGCAATAGGTGCAGGCAGCCAACTCAGTATGAGAATTGCGGCCGGAATGTTTTTAGGGGACGACAAGCCAAAATATTTCCATGATTTTGCCCATTTCCCCGGTAACCGGATGATTGGTTCTCCAACTAATCCTGTCAGTACTTTCAGGATGCTGGACTATTATTTATATAGCACGGACGAGCAGTATGCCTATGGACTCTTCAATTACCAGTTCAGGCGGTTTGGATTGACACAGTTTGATTATTTCAGACGCCAGGGAATCAGAGAGAATGTGATTTTCAATACACTGATTAGCCCGGAATCAAATCAGTATGCAGAAATCGGATACGGCATCAATTATATCCTTCGTGTATTGCGGGTAGAGTTTGTGACTTCATGGCAGAACTATACGTATCAGAATTTTGCTGTTCGGATAGGGGTCGCCACAGATTTCGGATCTATTTTTGGAGGGTTCTGATCATTAGAAGCAACCTGATAGTTGCTTGATAATTTGTCTTAGGTCTTCTATACGATTTTAGATTCCCGGATAGCTTTCTGGGATGCTTCGGTGATCACGAGTCGACCACTGATGCCTGCCCGCTCATCCAATAGCTGATCCCAGTGCTGAGTGTCATGCCACAAGGCTTGCTTCAATGCAAGCAGTGCAGATGAACTGGTGGCAGCAAGGCGTTGCGATAATTCATCAACATAAGCATCCAGATGTTCAATACTGTCAAAGACTTCCTGGTACAATCCTTTTTCCTTAGCCCAGTTGGCTGTCTGCCATTCAGTAGCATTGAGGGCTAGCTGACTGAAAGCACTGAGGCCTATCTTCCGTTCGACGGCGGGCCCGATGACAAATGGGCCAATACCAAGCGCAAGTTCACTCAATTTAATCGTCCCATAATTGGTTGCCATACAATAGTCGGCTGCTGCTGCTATGCCAACTCCACCTCCAATCGCTTTCCCATGTACACGGCAAATGATTATTTTAGGACACTTCCGCATCGCATTGATGACGTGCGCAAATCCTAGGAAGAATTTTTTTCCGTCTTCTGAATTGGTGATGGTAATGAGTTCGTCTAAACTGGCACCCGCGCAAAAAGTCCGCTCTCCGCCTGAGCTCAACACAATCACATGGACATCCGGATTCTCACCTGCCTTTTTAATATGGGCGGCCAGGTCTGACAGGAGATACCCCGGCATGGAATTGTGCACCGGGTGAGAAAAGGTAATGACGGCTATAAATTTATCTATTGTGAGGGTGATCGATCCTTCCATGAGTTGGGTTTCAGTATTCGTTTATAAAGTAGCTAAGGGCTCAAAAATCTAAAAATTTTGAAACAAAGCCATGTAATATATAATTTTAGCATCTTTCAATCTTGCAGAAGGATGAAAATCTGGCCTAAAGAGTTCATTATCAGAATGGGAGAGACCGTCTATTAGGCGCCTCTTTTCTCATCACGCTAAGCGTCCTGGGGGATTAATATGGATTCAAGGGGTATAACCCTGAAATATTGAAATGTAAGATTTTTTCTTTTATCACTTGTAAAGTATTAAAATCCGCTCAAATGAAGAAAAGTAAAATTAAACAGGTACTCAATTTGATCAGGGTATACTTTACCAATGTTATTCTGGTATTTGGCATTTTTACGCTCCTTGATTTTTTATTCTTTGAAGAGGTTATGGATAATGAAATAATTTTAAGTAACCTTTGGAAAAGTCCGTTTATGGCTTTGCTATTTCTGTTTCTCAATCGAGTGATGGCTGAAGAAGATAGTGAGGTGAAGCACAATGTAATGCCCGGTGAAAAAGTATAATCATTGTGGAATTCAAAATTAATCTTGTAGGGGTTCAATATTTTGAACCCCTACAAGATTAATTTTGAACCCCTACAAGATTAATTTTGAACCCCTACAAGATTAATTTTGAACCCCTACAAGATTAATTTTGAACTCATACAAGATTAATTTTGAACTCCTACAAGATTAATTTTGAACCCCTACAAGATTAATTTTGAACTCATACAAGATTAATTTTGAACCCATACAAGATTAATTTTGAACCCCTACAAGATTAATTTTGAACTCCTACAAGATTAATTTTGAACTCCTACAAGATTAATTTTGAACCCCTACAAGATTAATTTTGAACTCATACAAGGTTAATTTTGAACTCATACAAGATTAATTTTGAACTCATACAAGGTTAATTTTGAACTCCTACAAGGTTAATTTTGAACTCATACAAGATTAATTTTGAACTCATACAAGGTTAATTTTGAACTCCTACAAGGTTAATTTTGAACCCCTACAAGGTTATTTTTGAACCCCTACAAGATTAATTTTGAACCCTATAGTTGATTTAATAAATTTCTAACTGCTAACTGCCTTTTGCACCATCGTAAGGATAGTCGCGATTGCCACCGTTTCTCCGGTCTCATCAAAAACATCTACCAGAAATTTGACAATTCCTTTGTGAATCACATCCTCGTCCTTCGGATCAACCGGAAGTTTTTCTTTTACCGTCAATCTGACACCAAGTGTCATGCCTGCATAGACTGGCTTGGTGAAGCGACATTCTTCAAGTCCATAATTGAGTAACACGGGTCCTTTTCCGGGATCCACAAATAAACCGGCAGCCATGGACAATATAAAATACCCATGAGCTACTCGTTGGGTGAAGGTGGTACCTTCTAGGGAAGTTACATCCGTGTGCGCATAGAAATGATCCCAGCTCACATTTGCAAACTGGACAATATCGGATTCCGTAACGGTACGATTGTGGGTGATGATGGTCTCACCAACATGGAGTTCTTCAAAATATTTACGGAATGGATGCACACCGGGATCTTTGTATCGTCCGCCATACTGATAGATGGAAGTTATTTCGGTAAGTGTTGAAGGTGATCCCTGAATAGCACAGCGTTGCAGATAATGCAACACACCACGCATGCCACCCATCTCTTCACCACCTCCGGCACGTCCTGGTCCTCCGTGCGTTAAGAGCGGAAGGGGAGAACCATGACCTGTATTTTCTTTAGCACATTCACGGTTCAAAACAAGTATGCGTCCATGATGGGAAGCAGCTCCTACAACAAATTGTTTTGCGATGGCATTGTCATATGTCACAATCGAAGAACAAAGTGATCCTTTGCCCATTTTCGCTATTTCAATGGCCTCTTCCAGATTTGTATAAGGCATCAGGGTGCATACCGGCCCGAAGGCTTCTACTTCATGCACAAGCGTTGAAGATAGCGGATGCTCATTGACGAGGAGCATTGGAGATAGAAATGCACCTTGCGCTGCATTAGCGCCAATCAGGTTGACTTCATTCAAACTTCCATACACCATATGGGATTCCTGTAACAATTTTTCAACCTGACTCCTGACCTCTGCGACCTGCGTTTTACCTGCAAGTGCCCCCATCCGCACCCCTTCCACCTGGGGGTCGCCAATGGTAGTCTGGGCGAGTGCTTTGCTGAGGGCTATCTGCACATCTTCTAATAGATGAGACGGGATTATTGCTCTGCGGATTCCAGTGCATCGTTGTCCGCATTTTAAGGTCATTTCTTTGCGAACCTCCTTGATGAATAGGTCAAATTCTTCTGTTCCCGGCGTTGCATCTTCACCCAGGATACTGCAGTTTAGTGAATCAGCTTCAAGATTAAAAGGTACGGCCTCGGAGATAATCCTTGGATGACCTTTCAGTTGCTGCCCGGTAGAAGACGAACCGGTGAAAGTCACCACATCCTGTGAGTGGACGTGATCCAGTATGCCATGGGCAGATCCTACTAAAAGCTGGACGGCTCCGACTGGTAAAATGCCTGAAGCGATGATATCCCGAAAGATAGCTTCGGTTACATACGAAGAAACCGTAGCGGGTTTAACGAGCGCGGGAACACCAGCCAACAAGTTAACCGCTATTTTTTCAAGCATACCCCAGATCGGGAAATTGAAGGCATTGATATGTATCGCAATGCCCTGCTTAGGCACCATGATATGATGACCTATAAATTTGCCATTCTTTGAACTTGCTATGGCTTCCCCTTCCACATGATAGGGCTGGTCCGGAAATCGTCTGCGAAGGCTTGCATTTGCAAAGAGATTTCCAATACCCCCTTCGATATCTACCCAACTGTCTGCTTTGGTAGCACCCGTCTGATAACTGATCGGGTAATATTTGTCCTTTCGCTCATGAAGAAATAATGCAAGTGCTTTGATCATTCTGCCCCGCTCATGGAAAGTCATCTTTCGCAGCACGGGCCCACCTGTCTTACGTCCGTACTCCAGGATGGCATTAAAGTCCACCCCTCCTGATCGCGAATAGGCTACAGGGCTGCCATGAACAGCATTGAGCAAGGTCGTTTCTTGGCCCTCACCTGGCACCCAATGACCACCAATATAATTTTCAAGTAATTGCATCCTGCGAAGATACGACCTCTGGTTTGCCCCTAAATCACCTAAAGGGGACTTTCCTTTACTTAATCACCTTGCACTGCATTATACCCATGACCACCTGTAGTCTATCCGTTTCTACACTAGTTAAATAGGGGCTTGCCGTTGCAGGAGCTTGCTCCTGCAACCATATGGATACCAAACGAAATTCCTATGATGAATCTAAATTGGAATACTCATGGTTGTAGGAGCAAACTTCTGTGGCAATGCCCTTTTAAAGGGCTGTCTCCTGACCATTTTCCCCGCGACTTGAAAGTCGGGGCTAATCAATCAGATCCAACTGTCAATATTGAAAACCCACTTTGCCTACTGATTACTGCCTATTGCCTATTGCCCACTGCCTCCTGCACCCTATTTATTTTAAAACACTCACCTTCTCAATTCCACTAGCGCCATCCGCAGTCATCCACTGAATAAAATACATCCCATCTTCCAGTTGATGATTGATGGCAATTACTTTATTACCGGGTTGTACATTCTGCCTGGAGACTAAACGTCCCTGGATATCATACATGTGGACCGACGTGACATCTTTCTCAAATCCTTCGCTTTGCTTCAGGTAGATAGTCTCGCCATTGGAAGGATTAGGATAGACAATTAAATATTTTCCGGCAGGATATGGATCGTTGGTCGACAAGCCACTCTGGGAAAGTTTGAATTTGTCAAAATGGACTTTAAGGATATAATCACTCTGACCGGAAGTGGTGTCAGTAGCACTGATCATCAGTCTTACCTGATTGATCGGCCCATTCAGCCCCAGATCCGTATAGGATTTGGATTGCCACGACCCGGCTATGGTATCATTTCTCAACTCTTCCAATAAGGTAGTATCCACATCGTTTGTAAGCCAAATAGCAAGTCCGGTATATTGATTTGGTGGAAACTCACAAAGCCAATAATCAAAACTAATTTTAGGATCAATAGCTTCTGTCAGATCCATCGGCGGAGAAATGAGCCAGGTGGTACCTCCACTGACTTCACTATCCTGTACATCATCCGAAGTGGAGAGTCCGGTAGTGAACGCAAATCCCCCCAGATCATTTGGCGAATCACCAGCCGAACCACAAGTATAATTTTCAAATAGCAATTGTTGTGCAGGAATATCGCGCTCCCAGTTGCCACTTATGGCATCACCTGTAGTCGTCCATCCCAGGTCAACATCAAAATTGTCTTTATATCCGGGAATGAGCTGTATGGTTAGTTGTTTGGGTTCATCCATGACCACAATCGTTTCATAGGTATGTCCCCATATTCCTGATTGTAATTCATAGGTGCCTCCATAAATGGCCGGGAGGAAAAAATCACCATTTTCATCACAGGTTAACTCATAAACCTCATCGGGTCCGAACATAGTCACTTTTGCAAAGGGCACATTACCTCCTTCAGCGAAGAGTACTTTTCCACCAACACTGTATACTGGAAGCGGCACTAATTCAACAACAGGTGTGAGGACTTCGCCATTGATAAAATCAGCTATGATCGTCTTTGTATAATATCCTTCTTTTTGAACAGTATAGCTGTATTGACCCGGGATTGCTTTGCCCATTTTAAATACGCCATCAAAGCGTGTCGGCTGTGGTAAGATAATCTCGTCACTTTCAATAGTCACGACAGCATTGTCAACCGGTGCCCCGGTGATCGAATCTACGACAGTGCCTTCGAGAAAACATGCTCGTACATAGGTAGGTTCAAAAACATATAAACCTGTGTTCCGGTCAGAGCTCAGGATTTTACGTGATGGTAACCATGGATACGTACCCCACACTCCCGGAAATCCTCCATCTGCGCCGAGGAAAGAATCAAAATGGCCCACCTCAACGAGGTTGTCAGGACGTGACCCATCAACAATCACCGTACCATTGGCATAGTAGGCAACGAGAAGCCAGTCTTGTTCCCACACATAAACGTTGTGTACAACATTGCCTAAGCCTTCAGTGGCTGCCTGTCTCCAGCGATCCAGTTCAATGATATTTCCAGGATCAGTGATGTCATAAGAAGTGACATACGAATTTGATCTTTCGTCTGTGGTAAACATGTAATTGCTGTTGTCCGACAGCCAGGCATTGTGGGTGAATTCACTAGGGGTCTTTACCTGACCAAGCATCGTAATATTTTGTGGATCATGTGCATCGTAGATGGACAGATTTCCGGAATAGATCTCAGCACTGTATATGATACTGTCTCTTGAATAGCAGTCATGAGAATAAATCGAAGGTGCATATCCAAGGAATACCGGATCAGTCGGACTAGAGGCAACATCTAGGATGATCACTCCTCCGTTATTAAGGTTGCTCCCGTTGAGATAGAGAAGACCATGCTCATCAGTCCAGAGCGTGTGCGCTCTGGTCAATGCCCGTGGTCCGTTATCAGTGGGTAAGGAATCCTGCCAGATATAGGTTTTAACAGAATCGGGGAGATACTGTAGGTCAATGATCAAAATACCAACGTTTGCTTCTGCTGACACATAGGCATAATGCCCATAGGTGTTGATATCTTTCCAGAGATTGTTTACCGTAGGGATAAAGGCAACCTCCTTCAGGGGATTACTGTCCACATCTACAATCGCTACGCCTGTATGGAGACCAACAAGTGCGTATTCTTTGCCATCCGGTGCAGCCCAGCCGCAGATATCATTGACCCCGACGGTGTAGGTCACGCTATCCTGTAAGGTCATGTTCAGCTGAGAATAGGAAAATATTGGGGTAAGCAATAATACAAGGCCTTTCAGGCCTTTGAGGATAGTAATTCTCATAAAAAGGTTACTGGTTCATTTGAAAAAGGACTGCAAAATAAGGATTTCACTGAAGGCTGAAGGTCGGCAGCGTGACATTAGTGATTTGAGCCGGGTTTCCAGGGCGCATATTGCTGGCCAGAGCCAGTTTCATCAAAATCTTCCGGGACCACGGTCAGCGGTAATACGGGACGGAGTCCATTAAAGCATCTGGAAGGCAGCTCCTGATAGAGTTTTGTGCCTTCTGTTTTCCAGTTGATCATTTCATCAGAGACTTCTTTGATGACTTTGCCGGGATTGCCGGCCACCAGACTCCGTCGGGGTATTTTTTCACCCGCTTTGATAAACGTTAGCGCCCCGACAATGCATTCCTCTCCCAGTTCAACTTCATCCATGATGACCGAATTCATGCCAACCAGGCAATTTCTGCCTATGATAGCTCCATGTATCACAGCCCCATGGCCTATGTGGGCACCCTCCAGCAGTCTGACCGTAATCCCCGGAAACATATGAATGGTACAGTTTTCCTGCACATTACACCCATCGCCAATTACGATGCTACCCCAGTCACCCCGTATAGCTGCTCCGGGCCCTATGTAGACATTTTTACCGATGATCACCTTCCCGGTGACCGTAGCCAATGGATGAACAAAAGAAGATGGATCAACCACAGGGATATGGTCTTCAAAACGGTATATCATGATTTTCAGCCATTTAGCGTTGTCAAATGTAATCAGTCCACGGAAATATAAAGCACAAAAACTTTTAAAATGACCACCATTAGAGGTGTGCTCTTCTAATATGGCATTTTGCTGTCAGCCCTTTGCATTAAGCTTAGTATTTCGCGCAGAGCCGCAGTTAAACTCTAACAC
>Ga0163148_10003431_pt1 | contig 17512 bp, 7 predicted proteins | sample OliLakLV19MP7P2_FD_148606 | JGI IMG/M metagenome (GOLD analysis project Ga0163148, IMG submission 148606) | Freshwater microbial mat bacterial communities from Lake Vanda, McMurdo Dry Valleys, Antarctica- Oligotrophic Lake LV.19.MP7.P2 | ecosystem: Environmental > Aquatic > Freshwater > Lake >...
GCTGTGACGACTGGCATTTTTGGTGGCGGAGCATCTTTGGGCACCACCCTTTGATTGTAGGACTTCTTCATGTCGGGCGTCGAGAGCTGCGCCTTTATCGCGTCAGCGGACGGCTTGCCGTCCGCTCCAAGGCTCTTCGGATCTACGGCATCAAGACGCTTTGCGTCGATCATCAGATTTTCGCCGATAACACGCGCGCCAACCTCTTCACCCAACGTGGTAGTCGTCTTCCCAGTCTTTTCCCTCTCCTGAGCATGTCCTAAACTTTCATGCCCAAGCGTCTTCATCGCTTTGTAGTCGGGCAGTTTCTCGTCTCTTCTGAGGTAAACGATTTTGTTCTCCTTGTCCGTGTAACCGGCGATTCGAGGGTTCGCTACACCATCCACGCGCAGGTTCTCAGCAGATACGAAAGTCCATCCCTTCGATTGCAGCTCGCCAACTTGGCTAGCAAGGTTCTGCCCAGCTTCAGTGCTGGCCATTTCTGCCTGTAATCCCTCTTCCGTCCAGAATCCGGTCGGATCGACGAACCTCAGCGGGTTATTCATTACGTAGCTATACCGGTTATAGCTCTGCAAATTTGTAGGAGCTTGGACAAACGTGTCCGCAGACAGCATACGGCCCAGCAACGGATCGTAGATGCGGCCGTTCATGTGAAGTGAACAGGTCTGACGCGCTTCCGGCTCGCGGGGCGTAACCGGTGGTGCGAGGGCGGGCGAAAAAAAAGGGAGGATGGCGAGAGCGGCGCGGAGCCGGACAACCAACCGAGTCAAGGAACGGGCACCGTCAGACGGCGCGAGCAAGCAGGTTTAAAACGTGTTTCTTCCTTTGTGAGGGTGAAGCGAGACCCGCTGTTTCCCGGCCGCGTCATGCGGCCGGGCGGGCAGCTCCGAGCCAAAGCAAAACGCCGCTCCCGGCAAGCGGGAAGCGGCGATGAGTGCGGCTAAAAAAGAAAGGCGGCTCAGGGTGTCGGATCGCCGGGCTTGGGTCGCGGCGCGAGCGCCGCCGCCGGGTGTGTGCGGGCGTGGACTTCCTGGAGCGCCTTGATGGAGACGTGCGTATAAATCTGCGTCGTCTGCAAGCAGGCGTGGCCGAGCATCGCCTGCACGAAGCGCACGTCCGCGCCGTTCTCCAGCATGAGGGTCGCGAGCGTGTGGCGGAACAGGTGGCAGCTGCCGGTCTTGCCAATGTCGGCGGCGGCGATGTAGCCGGTGACGAGCCACGACATATATTTGGCCGTGAGCGGTCCGCCGCGCTCGGTCAGGAACAGCGTGCCGCCGTCCGGCCCGCGCGCGAGCTGCGGCCGGGCGTCGGCCAGATATTTTTTAATCCACGCGAGCGCGCGTTCGCCGATGGGGCAGAACCGGTCCTTGTGGCCCTTGCCCTGGCGCACGAGGAGGACGCCGCGCTCCGGGTCGGTGTCGCCCAGCCCGAGCCGGATCAGCTCCCGGCGGCGCAGCCCCGTCGAGTAGAGCGTTTCCAAAATCACGCGGTCGCGCAACCCGGTCGGCGTCGCGACGTCCGGCCCGGCGAGCACGGTTTCGACTTCACCGGACGTGAGGATCGTTTTCGGCAGGTGCTGCTCCGAGCGCGGCATGATGATGTCTTCGGCGGGATTGGTCGCGAGCAAACCTTCGCGCCGCAACCACCGGCAAAACGTCCGCAAGGGCACGAGCCGGGCGCGCTGCGTGCGGAACGCCAGCGGCCAGCCGTCCGCCTTCGGCTGCTGGCTCAGGTGCCGCTGATAACGTTCGACTAGTTCCGGCGTGAGCGCGTCGAGCCGTTCCGCGCTGCGCGCCTCGGCCCACACGCGGAACAGACCGAGCACCCAGGCGCGGGTTTCGAGCGTGGCCTCGGCGTAGTTGTGCGCCTTCAGCCACGCGAGATGGCGCGCGATGGCGGTTTCCAAAGTGAGAAGGTCGGTGTTCATGGGAGTGCGGGTTACGATTACGTTTACGCGGCGTTCGCGTTGCTGCCGTCGTGCGTTTTTTCGTCAGATGGCCCGTGCGGCGTGCGATTCTCAGAGGAGGAATCGCCATTTTCGCGACCCTGACCAACCCCGGACTGACCCCTGACCGAGGGCTGACCGACCCCTGACCAATGGCCGTTTTGCCCTGACTGATTTTTTTCGTAACCGGTTTTGCGCAGCTCCGCCACGTCGATCAAGCCGGAGAGATGCGGCTTCGTCGCGGCGGCATCGCCGTCGAAGAGCAGTTCGTAGACAAGGCCGTTGAGGTGTTCGGGATCGCGCTGCGTGAGCACGTATTCGAGTTCGACCAGGCGGCCGAGATGCACTTTCAGCGCGGTGTCACTCCAGCCGGTGAAGGCGCGCAAGTCGCGCCGCCTCCACCCTGCCGTCTTTTCCCTTTCCATTTTCTGGATGAGACCGAGCAAGCGCCGCGTCTGCGGCGGCATGTCGTCGAGGCCGCGCCCGAGTGCGTCGTGGGCGAGTTCGTTCGCGCGCTCGATGTCGTCGAGCGTCACGACGACGTGCTCGCGGCCGCCGATGGTTTTGCGGGCGCGCTGCTGCTGGAAGAGGACGGCGAGCGTATCGATCAGCAGCAGATATTTTTCGTGGTCGCGGCGCGTGCGCAGTTGGTTCGAGAGGAAGCGGAGTTGCCCGACGTAGGGATTGAAGACGGGCAACGGCTGCAAGAGCGTCTGCGCCGCCCGATGCAGGGCGAGCAGTTCGGCCCGCTGTGCTTTGCGCGCGATGCCGGCTTCCGTCCGCGCCTCGCGCTGGAGCGCGTGGATGCGCTCCGTCTGCTCGCGCGATTCGTCCACCGTCATCACGAAGCCGCGGTTTTGCAGCTCCTCGTTGATGTCCGCCGTCGTCGTCGTGAGGAAAATCATCACCGGTCCCTCGACGAGATATTCCTGCGTTTCCATGCGGCCGGTGTGCGGGTCCTTCCCCGTCGAGGCGATGCGCAGCTCGCCCTCGGATTGCAAAAGTTTCAACGCGTAGCTCGCCTTCTCGGCTCCCTCCTCCTCGACGATGGCGAGGATCTTATGTTTCAGATCCGTGCCCGCCATGTAGAACAGCGCCTGGCCCGTCATGGCGGAGTATTTGAGCCGCCGCTCCGGCGGCATGAAAGCGAGGATCGCATCCATCAGGGTCGTCTTCCCCGCCGAGGACGACGATTGGATGATGATCATGATCGGCCGATCGAGCAGCCGCGACACGGCGGCGAGATAGCCGAGGAGCACGTTGCTCCGCTCGCCCGCGATGCCGCACGCGGCGGCGTGCTCGGCGATCAAGTCCCATAAATTCGGATCACGCAAAAACGCCTCCGCCTTCGCGCGCAGCTCCGGGGCCATCGGCGGCAACTCCGGCGCGACCTGGGCGCGCAGCCGCGCCTCCTGCAGTTCCTCGAGTTTCAGCAGCACGCGGCCCACGTCGCACTTGAGCACGTCGGCCTTGATGCCCGTTTCCTCGCTCGCCGCCTGCACGAACGCGGCGCGTTGCTTCGCCTGCGCCAGATCAAGCGTGTCGAGGTGCCAGGCCGCGCCCGACGCGAGCCGCAGCGATATTTTGAGCGCGTCGTAAGCCGTGTTCTTCGCGAGCCCGCGCACGCGATACGTGCGCTCTCCGACCGCCAAAATGATTTCCTCCGCGTCCTGCTTCACCACCGTCAAACCCGCCGGGCTTTTTTCCTCAGCAGCTTCTTTCTTAGCAGCTACAGCAGCTAAAGAAGAAACGGGCGCGCGCGACGTGTCAGAAGAAAGCGCCGCCTCCGGCTTCAACACCGCAACGACCACCGGCCCGGCGATTTTCTTTGCGCCATCGATCACGGCCCGCAGTGCCGCCACCGGGTCGCGGGCTTCTCGGGCTACATCGTTCAAGTCTTTCTTCTCGGGCAATGCGGCCCGCCACACGGCGACGCCCTGCGCCGCCAACTCCTTCGCCAACGCCTCGGCCTGGGCATTTCCGGCGGTGTCGCCGTCGTAGCAGATGACGACGCGCCCCGGTTTTTGCTCGGCGACCAACGCCGCGTGCTCGGCGGTGAAGCCGTTCACGCCATAACTCGCCGTCACGCTCCGCCACCCGTGCGACCAGAGCGTGAGGCCGTCGATCAACGCCTCGCCCAAGAACCAATCGGCACCCGGCAACAACCCGGCCGCGTTCCACACGCCGCGCTGCGGCCCGGTCAAGTAGAGGTGGCGCGGGTTCGCCCCCTCCGCGATGCGTCGCCCGTAGAGCTGCACGGTGCGGCCTGCTTTGTCCTGGAGCGGAAAGACGACGCAGCCGTTCAGGTGCTCGTGTCCCGTCGTCGGCCGCAGGACGCCGAGTGATTGCAGCCGCCCCTTCAAGTCGCGACCCGCCGCCGTCTCCTGCGGCGGCACCCGGTAGCCGAGCGTCCGGTTCGCGAAGCCGAGTTTGAAGACGTTGACCGCCTCGGGATGGAAGCAGGCCCGGGCGGACAGGTATTTCATGGCGGCGGGCTCGTTCAAAAACGTGCGGTGATAAAATTCCGCGACCTTGCCGAGGAGAGCCGCGTCGTCCGCCACTTCCTCCGGCGTCGCGAGCGCCTCGTGACTCGTCCCCATCCGCGTCGTGATCGTCGCGGGCGGCGGCACGCCGCCCAATCTGGCGCGGAGCTTGTCGCACGCGTGCCGGAAGCTCACGCCCTCCTGCTTCATCACGAGTTGGAGCGTGTCACCGCCGCACCCGCAGGCACCCAGACAGTTCCAAAGATTCTTGCCCGGTGTGACGACGAACGAAGGCGAGTCGTCCGCGTGGAACGGGCAACGCCCCTTCCAGTCCTTGCCCTCGTGTTTCAGCTCGATGCCGTAGTCGCGGCACAGGTCGAGCAGCGGAACGGCTTTGAGCCGCGCGAGTTCGTCGTCGGGGATTCTAGGCATGGGAGGCCTCCGTTTCTAAAAATCGCGTCAAGCGCCTTTTTTGTAGTTTTGACATGCCGGATCGTTATTGGTTATTCCATTAACTATGCAAGCAATTCCATTAACTCGCGAAGTCGTCCTGTATAGTCCGGCCATGAAAACCGGCAGACCCTCCAAGCATCCACGCACTGATTTCGGCCAACGACTGCACGCCGCCCGCGAGGCCGCCGGACTTTCGCAAGCGCAGGTCGCCGACATGGTCGGTGTGCATCAGACGAGTTACGCCGCATGGGAACGGCATCCGGTCGCGCTGCGACCAGAACAACTCAAGACGTTGGCAGAATCGTGCAGCGTGACCATCGAGCATCTGCTTGGCTCCGATGAAACGCCCAAGCGCGGCAACGGCCCGGCGGGCAAGCTGCGTCAGGTTTTCGAGCGCGCGAGCAAGTTGCCGCGTGATCAGCAAAAGCACGTCGTGCGCGTCATCGAGGACACGCTCACCGCTTACGATGTTCGCAAGGCGGGCTGAGGTTTTTTCTCAGCCGCCGGTTTGAGCGCGCCGGGTTAGGCGGCGCAAGAGGCGAACGCAGTTCGCGGCGGCTCGCGTTTCGCAGCGTAGCGGAGAACGCGAGGCGTAGGGCGCGCGGATATTATCGGAGCGCGCAACGCCGGAACGGTCGGCGGGCCGCAGCGGAATCGCGTTCAAGCGGTGGAGCGAAGGACCGGCGTCCGTGCCGGCATTCAGCGCAGCAGAGGGAGCGCAGCGACTGGCGCGGAGCGGCCCGCGTGGTTGTTCCGCGGGGGCTCGGTCGCCCCGACCCCTCGGGGCGAGCCCGCGGTTTCGCGCAGCGAGGGGCCATGCGGCCCCTCCGCAGGGAGCGAAGCGACCGGAGCCGAGGGCCGGAGCGCAAGCGGAGCGCGACACCGACCCGCCGTCTGCGGCGGCTGAGGTGATCGCGGGAGCCCAAGGGTGGAGCGGGGTCCCCACCGGGCACTCTACGCCGGACGCGGAGCTCGTGCTAACGAGCGGCCCGTGGCCCGATCCTTCGGGCCACAAGCGCCTGCGCCGGTGGGGCTGCACTCTACCGGACTGGAGCGAAGCGGAAGGAGGAAGCAGGGCTCGTGACAGATCGCAGGCTCGGCGAAGAGCTGGCGCGAGACGTGCCGCTTGGTTCATTGAGGGGACTTCGAGGGCGGGACATCAGTTTCCGCAGCCTGGCCTTTTGGTTCGGCATTTATAGCGGTTGACCACTCCGATTCAAAGGCTTCGTACCACCGCTGCAAAGTGCTGTAGAACGAGTCCGCATCAAGCCATCTATCGCTGAGGGTCAACGGATCATGGTTATAGCCCTCAATGGATTTGAAGGCGATGAGCCGCACGCGGTCTCCAACATCGAAGTGCAAAACATAACTGCCGTCGTCGAACGCCTCGTCACCATCAGGAGCCCACATTAGTCGTTTCGAGGCGACAAGCTCACCAAGCTTCGAGGCGGACATACCGAAGAATATCTCATGATCCTGATTCGGGGCATAGATCGCATTACGGACAGCATCAGCGATCCGGCCGGCGTCTGGCTCGTTTGCAAATGGTGCGGTGTGGGCACCGCGGCGCGCGATTCGTTCGTGGACTTCGTCAAACGAGCAGGCGAGCAACGTGGCATCGGGCGAACAAACACCGTAACGACGGCCGTCAATGTGAAGGAGGAAAAAACCAAGCGCACGTTGACCTAGACGCTCATACGCGCGCGTAATGCTAGACTCGATGGCAAAGACAGATGGGTCTCCAAAAATCATATTACTTTTGTTCCTTCAGTTTCTTCAATTCTTCCTCAAGCCGTTTTTGAATATCATTCGGGATGTTCTGCTCTTTGATGGGCTTGTCACCGGCGGTTGACCCATTCCAGTGCGTTTCCCCGTTACTCGGCTTGGAAAAACGGTGGATTGTTCCGTCTTTATCTACGGCCCAACGAACGCCGTTTTTATCGACCACAGATTTAGAAAATAGGTCTTTGGTATTGCTCGGCTGAGGACTAGCGGAATTTGGATTGTGCTTGGGATTATCGACCAGCTTTGGAGTGTCCCCCGATGCTGCATCTGCTGCTGCGGTTTTAGAATCCTTCGCATCGGACGAACTCTTTGAATCGTCTTTCTTCGGCTCTGGCTTCGGCGCGTCCGGCTTCGCTTCTTGGTTAGGCGACTGAGTGGGGTTTACCGTATCACCCTGCCCATTACTCTGAATCGCGCCCTCATCGATCTTTACTTCGTGCGGTGCCGGCGGCTGCTGCGGTTTGTCCGGATTTGCCGGATCTGGCCTGTTGGGGTCTGGCGGCGTTGGAGCGACCACCGGTTGTTGAGGGGGCGTATAGGAATCCCCTTTCATCAGCATCAAAGGCAGAACGAGGGCGAGAAGAGGCCTCAAACGCGGCGGAGTTTTCCGAAACAATTCCCTAACCGCATTCATCTCGGCATCCATCTCCGCCTTTGTAACTGGGACAGGAGGAGCGACTGCTGCAAATCCACTCGGATCAGTCAACGAGAGCGGATTGTTCATCACGTAGCTGTAGCGATTGAAACTCTGGAGGCTCCATGGAGCTTGAACCAAGGTGTCCGCCGACAGGAACCTCCCGAGGAGCGGATCATAGATGCGGCCGTTCATGTGGACTAGGCCGAGGTCGTCGAGCATTTCGTGGCCGGTATACCCTCGGGGCGTTACTGAATCGGCACCGCCGTCGTCGGTGGTGGTGGGTTGGCCGTTCCACGATAGCGGATCTCGACGCTGGCCCCAGGCGTCTTCGCTGAATTTGCCGGGCTTGCCGTTGCCGTCGAGGGCGTAGGCGGAAAGGCCGTATTTGGTGGTGGCGGTGATGGAACCGAGGTGATCGTAGTGATAGACGAGGGCTTTCTCCGTGCCGCTGGTTCCGCTGATTACATCGAACTCACGAGAGCCGATGATACCATCGGGACCGGGGACGTAGATGCGAACTTTCTTGAGCGCCCAGTTCTGGCTGCTGCCGCTGGCTTGGTTGTCGTAATTCAATTCCAGCGTTGGCCCCATCGCGTAGGTGCGTTTGCGGTTGTAGTGCGTCGGGCCAGCACCATCCATCGCATCGAACTCGAGCTGCAGGACGCGGGAGCGGGCGGCGTTGTAGTGGAACTCGGAACCGGCGGTGGTGCTGCCGGTGGTCTTGGCCATCCAACGGGGTTTGTCGAAACCGGCCCATTTCATGTTCCAGGTTTCGCCAGTGGTGGTGTTCTGGCGGGTGAGGAGATTGCCGTTGGCGTCGTAGCTGATATTAATCGTCTGATTGTTGAATAGGACGGAGGTGACGGCATGGGGCTTATTCGGATCGTAGGCGGTGATGGTGATGGCTGCGCCGGTGACGTCGGGTTTTGAGAGGATGTTGCCGTTGGGGGCGTAGGTGGTGGTGCCCTGCTTGGAGGTTTTGAGGCGGTTGAGGTTATCGTAGGTGAGGGTCTCGCTCACTCCGGTATCGGCGCGGGAGGTGAGATTGCCGAGGCCGTCGAAGCCGAAATTCATGGCCTGAATGCCGGGAGTAGTCAGCGCGGTGAGGACGCCGTCTTCGGGACGGTAGGTGCGGGTGGTGGTGAGTGCGCCGCCCTTGCGGACGGAGGTGACGCGGTCCATGTAATCGTAGCTCGGGGTGTCCCACCAGGAGCGGCCGAGGGAATCGGTGAGACTCAGGAGGTAACTCTTCGAATCGTAAGCGTAGGTGTAGCCGAAGTCTTGCCAGAGGTAAGGCTGGGTGCCGGGGGCCTCGGAGCCGGAGGGTTTCCAATAATGGCGGACTTGGCGGGGGCGCGAATAGCTATCGTAATCAGAATAGGTGTAGAACCACTTGCCGTCGGTGCGGGAGAGATTGAGGGAGGGGCGGCCTTTCTCGTCGTAGTAATGGAGGTTGGTGGTGGCGTAGGAACCGGTGGTGGTGCAATCCTCGCGCTCGGGGGCGCCGATCCAGCCTTTCTCGCCTTTGATAACCGTGTGCTGGCTCGTGCTCGTGACGGTGCTGGTGTCGTAGTAATAAAAATCGGCGGTCTCGGTGTTGGTGCCAGACGTGGTGGTGCGGTTGAGGGGGCGGCCGAGTCGGTCGAAGGTGGATGTCGTGACGTTCGACTTGGCGTCGGTCTGGCGGGTGACCTGGCCGAGGGCGTTGTTGACGTAGGTCCAGAGGCCCTTGTCGGGATCGTTGAGGGTGAGCTGGCGGCCGAGGGCATCGTAGGTGGCGGTGATGGTCTGCGCTTGGCCCATGAGCGTGGTGGTGCGCATGCGGCCGAAGCCGTCGAGGGCGAAGGCAATGGAGGGCGTGGCGCCGCCGATGTTGTCGGTGTTCCAGACGGAGACGGTGCGGCCTTTGGCGTCGACGAGGGTGGCGGTGGTCTGTACGGTGCCGACGACGGGCGTGACGGTGACCGTGGTGGTGCGACCGGCGTAGGTGTTGGTGGTGACGGTGCCATTCGGGGCGGTGATCGTGACAACGCGGCCGAGGGGATCGTAGGTGGTCATCGACCACAGGATCGTGGGACTGGCAGATTGAAGATAGGGGAGAGAAGTCGCGACGGTTTGGCCGAGTTTGTTGTAGATGGCATCGGTGACGGTCTGCTGGCTGCCGAAGCCGTCTTTGATGGTGCGGATCACGCGACCGAGGCGATCGTAGTAGGCGGTGCTGGCGGGTGCGACGGTGGCGGTGGTGCGCACAGCGTAGGCGGAGGTGAGTGTGACGCCGGGGAGGCCGACAATGCCCGCAGGCACGGTGACGGTTTGCGACTTGGTCCAGTCGGTGCCGGTGGGGGTGGTCCACTTGAAGGCAGTATTCGTCGTGAGGTTTTTCAGGACATCCGTCTGCTGGGTCGCGCGGCCGAGGGCATCGTAGGTCGTGGTGATTTGCGCGTTGTTGACGTCGGTGACGGAAGTAGGCTTGCCGAGGAATGCGTGGTACTGCGTCACCGTTTGATGCGAATACGGTGCCGCATTGGAGGTGGTAGATGGAAGATCGAAGATGTCGTTAAAGGCGGTGACGGAGGAGGCGGAGTAGTCGTCGACGAAATAATCTCCAGTGGTGCTGTAGCCGGAGACTTGGGCATTGGTCACGCGACCGCGGGTGTCGCGGGTGTAGGTGGTGGTGAGATCGAGACTGGTACCGGTGGCGTCGATTTTTTCGGTTTTCACCAAGGGTGAATTGCCCTCGTAGGTGTAGCGTTTGATCGGGGCGACCTCGGAGTCGCCGACCGGTGACACGACAGTGGTGGTGACATTGTCGACCAAGCCGGTGAGGGCCCCGACGGGAGCGAGGTAAGCGGTATCGACTGTTTCGGTGAAGCCGCCGCCGAAGTCGGTGGAGAGTTTCGTGAGGTTGCCGTAGGTGATCTGGCGGGGGAAGGTCAGCGAGCTGAAGGCGGACCATTGGGCGTAGCCGGTGGGGCGATTGATAAGGACAGGGAGTGGAATATCCAGGATCGCGGCGACAATCGGTGTGTTGCTTTGGGTAACGGTGATACTGACAACGGATTCGTTGCCCCAGCGTGGGGTCCCATTAAGGCCGGTGCGATCATAGGAAACCAGGCCAATTTGCCAAACACCGGGTTGATCAGGAGTGAAAGTAGCCGGGACGTTTTCGGATGATACGCTGGGAGTAGCCGGGCCGTCTTCGGAGGATTCGCCGGGGCTACCCTCAACATCATCAAACCCCCATGGCTCCCAGATCACGCTGCCGGGGCGCTTGAAATAAATATGGCGACCAATCGAGACGTTATCCGGATCTGTCACAGTCATGGCTACCGTGACAGGCTGCCCGAGGGTGACCGAGCCAGAGCTGGTGAGGGTTAATGTTGATTGAGGCGCAGAGTTGCCGGGAGTGACAGAGATTTGATTACGTCCGGTGTCGCCTGGCATATAGTTGCCCGGCAGGGTGAGCTGAGGATCAGTTTGGCCGTCGAAGAGTGACTGCGCGGAAATCGTGATATGGGAGCCAGCGGGCGGTGCCGTGGAATAGTTCAGGAAAATCGGGTTGGAGGCCGTGCTGGCTCCGGTGGTGCTCAGGTTATAGTGAGCCGTGGGGCTGTCCTCCCAACGAGATTCTATAGCGCGGGAGATGAAGGGATAAAGGGTGCCGGTGGGACTGCCGCCCGCCATGACTTCGTCGAAGACCACGGTGTTGTCGTGCGAGGAGAGGAGTCGGAAGTTGGCGCTGCTGTTATTGCCCCAGTAGCGGTAGGTCTGTTCGCGCACACTCAGGCCCGTCATCGGGAAGGATTGCGTGAGGAACTGATATTTGAAGAGTCCGGTCTGGTCATCGAGAGTCACGAAAGACTGGAAGCCCAGAGAACCGCGGCCGGAAAGATCGAGGCGGTTGCCGGCATATTGGTAGGAAAAGTGAGCGGGATTTCCGGAATCGCCGGAGTCCTTGTAGACATCGGCGACGACTCGGGTGGGCGTGATTATTTCACGGATCGGGTACTGTACTGCCACACCTCGGGTATAGATAGCCGGATCGGTCATGGCCCGATAGGCAATGGTATCGGTACCTCCGAGTGCAGTGGTGGCACCGACCAAGCGATTGGCATCACTGGCAGGCGCGAAGGCACAGTACCATACTCTGCCACCATACAAAGTCGGCGGTGGGGCCTGCAAAACCAAATCCTGCCGACCGTTGCCGTCGACATCTGCAGCCACAGCTTCATAGAAAAAATCGTTCTCGTAGAGAAAATACGAGTCGGTTGGTGTATACGGTATCTCCGCAGGGTTTCCACGAATCGTGATGGGGTTATTCACATCAAAGCTCGTGCCTCCGGCGAGCAGACATTGCCAGCCCTTGCTTCTTGAAAACCACACAAAATCCTTTCGGCCATCCCCGTTGTAATCCAGCAACAGCACCCCGGAGATTTCGAAGCCTTTCACTTTGTCTAGAGCATTATAACTATCCTCGGTACCTGGAATATAGATAATATCAGTTGTTATAGATCCCGACCTCTGCAGAAAGGTCGGGACCGTAGTTCCGTCTACTGACAGCGATGCAGGTATTCCGCCATAGGAACTAAAGTCGAATTTTCCGTTGCCCATGGACAAGCCCACGGTCCAGACATTCCCTTCCGCGACCGGTAGTTTACACACAACTATATCATCCAGGCCGTCCCCATTCACATCCCCAAGCATCATATGAAAGCCTCCATTCGGTTCCCCCACGTAAGTGTTATCAATCAACCGGTAACTGTGCGAAGCCATACCATCATCATTACCAAACACCGTTCTACCCGGCGTAAAGGAGGCGCCATTCCCCTGATTGATGAGGCAATCAACTTCGATCCCCATGCTGGCTCCAACGCCATTGAGGAGCTCGCCCGAAAAAGCGGTCGCAACGAAATCCATCCGTCCATCGCCGTTGAGATCAACCGGCTGCAGGGAATGAGCATCGTAATTGAGTTGTCCCCATGGATTGGGCAGACTGGTTTCGGAATACTGTAGAACCCCATCGGTCCATTTGGGACTCACAATAAGAAAAGGCAGTTGGGGCATCATCACGGCGAACGATTCCGAGGGCCCCATTTCAAATATAGTATACTCCTCGGGGTCACCGTAGAGCCCCGTGGGATCCTCCCTCTCCCTTAGTGGAATAGACATAAACTCAGGGCGCTTGGGTTGAAAAATCAATTCATCCAGCCCATCTCCATCAAGATCCGCAGTGACCGCTGAATCGGGATAGCCAACCTTGTCCCCATCAAGGCGATTCTCGTGATTCGCGGAGACCCGCTGTGGTGCGGAAAATCCTGAGTCAGTCGCAAGCGCAATATACCAGCCCCCATCCTGACTGCCTAAGCCATATGCATACAAGACCAGATCAGTGCGGCCATCTCCGTTAAAATCCCCGGTTGTCTGCCGTCTCGAGGTCGGATATGTTTCATAAGGTAACGGGAAATCAGCCGATGCCATCTTCAGTTTACCGAGAGGATCATCATCTTCACCGCCATAGATGATTTTTTGGATTTGAACATTATTTTGTTCTAACACCAGTAAGGTATCGGCCCGTCCATCGGCATTAAAATCCCCCGAAAAACTCGGGTTTCTACTGATACCATAAGAGGCAATCAACGGCTGAAGGGGCGCCGCATCGGCTCCCCATTGAAAAGTGGTGGCTACGGTGCCACCGGACGCTTCTGAGCGTTCGAGTTTTCCCAGCCGCCTCGCCACTGGTTGGGTATCCGTTTTATAAGTCAGATTATAACTACGGAACGGCGTGCTCGCGGCGTACTCGAAGATCTGAATGCTCTGCAGGAGGGCTTCAAATGTCTCGGAGCGACCGTAGCGATAACTGATGCCGTGATCGGGGCGTTGTCCGTAGTTGAATTTGATTTTGAAGGCCGGTGCCACGAAGCCTGGCCGGTTGCCGGTATACTCGAGGGAGGTAAGGATGTGTTCCCCGCTGCCGAAGATCTGGCCTGCCTGATTGTATTGCAACTTGACGTAGTTGCCGACGGTGTCCTCAACCCATTTGAGCGCCCAAGCGTATGCCCGGCCGGTGGTTTCTCCACCGAGTTGCTGGTAGGCATCAGTCTCGGTCACGGCGGACATGTTGAAATTTTTCCCGAAGTAAAAGGTCAGCCCGGTTTTGTTGGCCAGGCTGAAACCTTCGATATTGCCACCCGAGCCGTAGGCCGTGATCGTGCCGAACGATTCGACTTCGGTGCGGTAGGTACTGCCGGGTTCCCCCTGTTCCCCGCTGATCAGGATCAGGCGTTTCCCATCCAAGTACAGGTGATCCGCACTGGTAAAATTAACCCCTTTGACAAGCCCGTCACGAGCCAAGATGGAGCGCCCACGGGTGATGGCTTGGGGAAAGCCGGTGGAGAGGGAGAAACCTACGCCCAACGGTCCGCTGCCACCCAGACTGCTGTACGTAATCGCCAAACTGGGGGCCAACCCACCACGGCCTGCTGGTAGGTCTAAGGGCGCAGAGTAGTTCGCCGCCCCCTTGTTGTCGACGGAAAGGGAACCGGGCAAAATGCCCACAAGATCGTCGGCCTGTAGCAGACCGGCAAAAAATAAAAGGCCGCCCAGCAGTGGCGCCCAGCGTACAAGGTTTGATCGGATTGGGTGGCTCATTTTGAAAGAGAAGAGGGCTGCGATTTGAGAGGATCGCTCTTAGCCCGATTCAGGGTATTTTTGACCATGGTATTAAAGATGCGTTGATTCTCCGGAGAATCGGGGTTGGCGACGGCCGGGGCACGAAGAGGGGCGTGCGCCATATACATCCGGCGGGAGGCGGCGACTTCGCCCGCCGATAATTTGGCTGCAGTGGGCGAAATAATTGCGGGCGCAGCGGGGGCTTTTTTTTCGGGTGCGATGCTGGCCGCTGGTGCCGCTGGCTGTGGTAAGACTGGGGTGGCCACTGGGACCGGGCTGGTGGCGAGCGCCGTAGCCGCAGGGGCCGCACGCTTCGGAGCGACGGTCGCCGGAGTGCTTTCATTGGCTGGCTTGGTTGCTGCTAGTACCGGCGCGGGCGCAGCGATGGGTTTCTGGGCAACGGGGGCCGTGAGCGGGCCCGCCGGCTTGGCCAAGAAATACCACAGGGCCAGACCGGCGAGGATGGCGCCGGCGAAAAAGCGGAAAATGAGCTGGCGGGATTTCATGGGAAGGACGGGAAGGAAGTTGAGAGCGGGAAAGAAGTCTAGCGCTGAGAGTCGAGAGCTGAGAGACAGAAGGGTTAACCACTAAGCCACACTAATTGGCCACTAATGTATTAATCAGTGGTGGTTTTTATGATCTAAAAAAATGACCCGAATTAGTGAGCCCTTAGTGTGGATTAGTGGTTAAATTTCGGGACTGGGCGCTGGGAGATCGAAGATGGAGTCTCGGATGATGAAGCGGAGCGATAGTGAACGATTAGGAGAATGAGAATGAGGTGGGGCTGGGGTTGTTAAACTCGCTACGCGCTACGCGATGCTTGTTGCTCCTTCTGCTCATGGTGCGGAAATCGGCAGGGGATTGATCTGATAACTGCCATTGATTCCGTAAATCCGGTTGCCGGGAGTCACGACGATCACTTGATAACCACCGGAGGTTGGCATTGGGGCGTTTTGCAGCGCGAGGACGAGAGGATAGTTGCCGGATAGATAAGCCTGCAAATTGGTCATCGTCATGTCGCCGGCCGGTCGGCCGATAAACAATGCATTGGCCATCGCAGCATCGTAGGGATCGAGACCATAGACTGTGGCCCAGAGCTCCGGTATGCCGTCACCGTTGCTATCCGTAGCTGCGATACTCAAGGTGGTGAACATCATCGAGGCGGTGCCGGCGGTGAAGGTAATCGTGCTCTGCCCCGGAGTCGCAGGCTGCTGATAATAAACCCGCACAGTGCCGTCCTGATCGGTGAATTGAGGGGATAGCGTGCTCGTGGGAATGTCGGTTCTACTCATCGCCAATTTACCGCCGCCAGGGGTCACGGTAACGGTTACCGGGGCATTCACGTAAGGTGTGGTACCAGAATTATAGACACCGACATCGAAAGGCATGGCGTTGAACTGGCCAACGAATGCGGTTTGGTTGTCGCCGCCAACCATCACCAACGTAGGAGTAACACTGTTATACCAATCATTCGGATTGGTGCCGCTGATGTAGGCTTGCACGATCGAGACTCCGTTAGTTGTCGGAGAATAGTTGCGACTGTAGCTGCTCACGCCGTAAGAGTTCTCCCACGCGTCATTAATGCCGTTGCTGTTGACGTCGGTAAATATTGGGTTGATCGGCCCGGCATAGATATCATCAAGACTGGAAGCTGCATCTGTGACGCCTTGCATCTGGAAGCTGGACAAGTGTGTGCTGATATTACTGAAGAACGGAATATCAGCGGCAACCATCTGGGGAGTCGTAGTGGCATTGACGGCGGCGTACAGATCACACGTCTTGGCCGTGAAATTCAGCCTAACCACCAAGCGGATCCAATCCAATGCCTGACGACTGGCGTTAACCGGAATCGTGAAAGTAGTGGTCTTCCAAATACCGCCACCCACGCCAACTCCGCTGAAGTACTGGAGGATACCGTTTGATCCGCTCAGCTGGAACGCGAATTTGTTTCCTTCCACCGTGTAGACGCTGGCGGAATCGGGGTTCGCCGCTGCCACGGGCTTGGCGTAGAAATCGAAGAACTCGATGGTGGTCTGGCCGGCACTGGCAAAATTTTGGGTGATTTTCGCCAGCGTGGCTCCGGCAGCGAGTTGAACCGATTGGGTGCCCAGAGCAGCCGGGTTGGCATTGGTCACCACGGCCGAACCCTGGGGCGTCGACCAGCCGAGCTGACCTTGGAGCGCGCTTAGCGTATAGCCTTCACCCGTTTCAAAGTCGGTCACGTAAGGCAAGGAAGCAAAGTTCACCGACAATATCGCCGCATTCGAGGTCGCGCTGCCCGCGCTGTTCGACGCCACCACCGCGTAACTGGCCGCATCACCTGCCACCGTGCTCGCGATCATATAGCTCGCACTTGTCGCTCCGGAAATATTCGCTCCGTTCTTCTGCCATTGGTACGTCGGGGTCGGCATGCCGCTCGCAGCGGCCGTGAACGTCACGGAACTACCCGCCGTCACCGCCTGACTCGTTGGCTGCGTCGTGATCGCCGGCGCCATCGTCGCTGCATTCACCGTGAGGGTCGCCGTGTTGCTCGTCACGCTGCTCACCGAGTTCGTCGCCACCACCATGTACGATCCGGTATCGCTGGTCGCCGTGCTGGCAATTGTGTAGCTCGCGCTCGTCGCTCCGCCGATGTCTACTCCGCCTTTTTTCCACTGGAAGGTCGGTGCCGGGTTGCCGCTCGCGGCGGAGGTCAACGTGACCGGAGTACCTGCCGTCACCGTCTGACCCGTTGGCTGAGTCGTGAACACCGGCGCACTCAGCGCTGCGTTCACGGTCAGCATCGCCGTATAACTTGTCACGCTGCTCACTGAGTTCGTGGCCACCATCGTGTAATTGGCGGCATCGCCCGTCACGGTGCTCGCGATCGTGTAGCTCGCACTCGTCGCTCCGCCGATGACTACTCCACCCTTTTGCCATTGGTACGTCGGTGACGGCGTGCTCGAGGCTGCCGCGCTGAACGTGACCGGACTGCCAGCCGTCACTGTCTGACTTACCGGCTGTGTCGTGATGACAGGGGCCGTATTCACCGTGAGCGTGGCTGCATTGCTCGACGCCGAATTGACGCTGTTGGTCGCCACGACCGTATAGCTGCCCGCATCGCCCACGACCGTGCTCGCAATCGTGTAGCTCGCGCTCGTCGCTCCGAAAATATTCACCGTATTCTTTTTCCACTGGTACGTCGGCGTCGGACTGCCGCTCGCGGCGGCCGTGAACGTTACCGGAGCACCCGCCGTTACCGTCTGGCTCGTTGGCTGGGTCGTGATCGCCGGGGCCGTGTTCACCGTGAGGATGGCCGTACTGCTTGTCGCCGAACTGACCGAGTTTGTTGCCGTCACGGTGTAATTGCCGGCATTGCCCGCTCCCGTGCTTGCGATGGTGTAACTCGGGTTCGTAGCTCCAGAGATGCTCACCCCATCTTTCTTCCATTGGTACGTCGGGGTCGGACTGCCGCTCGCGGCGGCCGTGAACGTGACGGCACTTCCATCTGTCACCGTCTGGCTCGTCGGCTGTGTCGTGATCGCCGGTACCGTATTCACC
>Ga0163148_10003435_pt1 | contig 17498 bp, 11 predicted proteins | sample OliLakLV19MP7P2_FD_148606 | JGI IMG/M metagenome (GOLD analysis project Ga0163148, IMG submission 148606) | Freshwater microbial mat bacterial communities from Lake Vanda, McMurdo Dry Valleys, Antarctica- Oligotrophic Lake LV.19.MP7.P2 | ecosystem: Environmental > Aquatic > Freshwater > Lake >...
ATGACAATGTGTTGACCCAATTATACTGATTATATGTATCCCAGGTTTCAGTATAAGCTGATGGATTAACAAATGTACCTTTCCCATTGATTTCGTTTGGCACGGCAGGCCGGTCGAATATATATAGAGAGGAATACTTCGTATAGTTTACAGTACTGCGGAATTTAAGTCCATTGATAATTTCATATTCCCCATATCCTGACATCATCATCTGATCTCTGGTGTATGGCCTTTTTACGTAGGCTTCATCAGTGGCAACCTGGTTATTTAAAGATAACGGATAGTAAACGGCACTAACACTATTTCCACCGATTAAGTTATATCCTTTCCAGCCAAATAAGGAAGGAGTAATTTGACCTTCCTGAGCGGCATAAACACCATTAACCGGCATAAGCCGTATTGCATTTCTAAGGGTTCCCTTAACGTCACCTTGATTCTGATTGTCATGACTAAAATTCATGGTTAATCCGAACTTCAATTTTTTACTTACATCGAAATCCGTATTCGACCTTACAGTGTAGCGGGAATAATCTGATGCAATTTGTATCCCCTTTTGGTTAAAGTAACTTGCCGAGATAAATGTTCTCGATTTTTCACCACCGCTTGAAACAGAAACATTATAATTTTGTATGGGAGCGTTTCTGAAAATAGCATCTTGCCAATCGGTAGATGGCAGGGAAGCAGCGTTGCTCCACTCAGGGTTTGCTGTCTGTCCTCCATTAACCAGGTTTTCATTTGCCAATTTTGCAAACTGGGGACCATTTAAAAGATCAATTTTTTTAACAGATTGCTGTGTGCCTGCATAGGTATCAAAATTTAAAGAAAGTTTACCAGTTTTGCCGCGTTTGGTTGTTACAAGAACAACTCCATTTGTTGCTCTTGATCCATAAATGGAAGCTGAGGCTGCATCTTTCAAAACATCTATTCGCTCAATATCGTTTGGATTTATTGAATTAAGGGTACCATTGGCTTGTACCATTGGAACTCCATCAACCACATAGAGTGGCTCAGTACTGGATGTAAGAGAACCAACTCCCCTGATTCGAATTGATACTGATCCACCAGGTGTACCAGAATTTTGTGTTACCTGAACTCCGCTAGCCCGACCCTGAAGTGCCTGATCGAACCCTGTAAGAGGAAGGGAAGCAATATCTTTTGAAGTAACAGAAGATACAGCACCTGTAAGATTTGTTTTCCTGGCAGATCCATACCCAATGACTACAATTTCATCAGCGGTGGAGTTCAGCAATTTTAGGGAAATTTTAAGTTGACTACTTTTATTTACTGAAACTTCATAGGATTCATAACCAATATAAGAAATAACAAGTACGCCACCTTTATCAGGAATACTCAGGCTGAACGACCCTTTTGCATCAGTGGTGGCACCAATATCAGTTCCCTTAAGTCTTATAGAGGCACCTGACAAAGGCTCTCCGGTATTAGAACTAACTACCCCGGTGATGGGTATGTCAGTCACAATATCCACAGTGGGGCTTTGATTAATTGGTTCTTTCTTGGGAGAAATAACAACAGTTCTTTCAATAATTGAGTATGTAAGCGGCAATCCTGTCAAACATAAATCCATAATATCCTTTATGCCAGCGTTATGGACATTAATGGAAATTTTCGGAGCACTCCGCAAAAGATTTGTTTTGTAAAAAAATACGTATCCTGTTTGTTTCCGGACCTCTTTAAACACTTTTTCAAGAGAACTGTTTCGAACCGTAAGCGTTACGTTCTGAGAAAATCCGGAAGCGTACACATTTAGTGAAATGGTCAGTAAAAAGGCTGCAGTAAGTTTCATAATCCTGATAATTAATACAGGTGGAAAAAATCGCAAACCCCTTTTGTGGGTCATGATAATTTGCATAACTTTGTTAAGTTTTTGGTTAAATAATAAGTGTTACATCAATTTATGTTTATGTGTTTGACCAGATCTTTATTTCGGGAACGTTCAAGCGTTCCCGTTTTTCATAGTCAAGCGTATAAATCCTACATTAATAAAGAAATCCATTCATCCAAATTACCCTGTCATTATTGTCAGTTTTTTCCCTTCCATTTTAAACTGAACACCGGCAGCTTTTAAAATTTCCAATACCTGTAATAATGTTGACTGCCTTCGTATTGAACCGCTGTAATTGCCATCGGGATAATTACCAGTTAATATTACATCTACATCATACCATCGTGAAATCTGCTTCATGATATAGGGCAAATTATCTTCACGGAATTCAATCATACCATTTTTCCATGCAGTTTCCTTTTCAACATCGGCCTCACTAACTGTTAACTGCTGATTGATCTTTCCCCATGCCGCTTGCTTTGAGGGTGACAACATTACTGTATTCATTTTATTTGAAACCTTCACCATTCCTTCTACTAACGTAGTTTTGACTTCATCCTCATCACTATAAGCCTTTATATTAAAATGAGTCCCGAGTACCTGAACTGTCATATCGGTATCGACTATTACATGAAAAGGCATCCGGGCATTTTTCGCCACTTCAAAATAGGCCTCTCCATTTAAAAATACTTTTCTTTCATTCCCGGTAAACCGGGTAGGATAGCGAAGTGTTGATGCCGCGTTCATCCATACTTTAGTTCCATCAGGTAACACCACCTGGTACTCACCACCACGTGGAATAGACAAAGTATTAAATAAAACATCGCTGGTGTTCAAAGCTGCCTGATCGTAAATAAGTTTTCCTGATTGCTTATGTATAAGCGTACCATCTTTTTCTTTCAACTGTAATGTACCTGCTGAATCAAGAGACACAACTGATCCATCAGCCAGAATTAGTTGCGCAATGCTGCTGCCGGGCTTTATATTTGTTGGTATTTCGTTAATAACGGCAGGGGTAATAGAAATATCAGGTTTCTTATTGGCAGAAAAATTATAAATAAAAAAACTGGCAGTAATAATCACCATTGCTGCTGCTGCAAAACGCCACCAGAAGAACAGTGAACGTGTTTTCCCAAAATCTGTCTCTACTGTTTGATTGTCAGATGAAGGAGCCATCCTGCTTTTGATACCATGAAAAACCTCCTCACGCAAATGAATCAATTCATCATGCGTAATCTCATTATCTGATTGATTCCATTCAAATGACTGGTACCACTGTTCCAACAACAATTTCTCATCTTCAGTACATTTGTCAAGATTATACTTCCGGATTAAATCCTGCAGGTATTGTATGTCCATCACTTTTTATTACCAATAACAGCCTGCGGGATCAGGAGTACCACAATATTCAAAAATATTTTTTGAAAAAGGAGATAAAAGAAACCGCAATAAGGAGTATATGCAAATTATGTTTTTGTGAATTATGCCTCATTCGTTCAAAGGCACGGTGTAATTGGTTCTTTATAGTCTGCGGAGATAAATTCAGCAATTCAGCAATTTCAGAAATTGTAAGCTGTTCTTTTTTGCTAAGCAAATAAATCCGTTTCATTTTTGGAGGCATTGCCGCAACCTGCAAAGCAATAAATTTTTGTATTTCCTTTGTGTTGAACCGATTCCAGATAATTTCTTCTGACTCAACCGGGTTAAACGGCTGTTTCATAAGACAGTTTAATCGATTTTGCCTTTTTTCAAAAAAATTAAATATTCTATTGCGCAAACATGTATAGAGATACCCGCCCAGGGATTCATCTGCATTGACTTCATTAATATTATTCCAGAGAGAAAGAAAAACATCCTGCAAAATATCCTTAATGTCCTCCGGTGAGGCCAGACGGCGGTATGCCATTCTGTATAAATCTTCCCAATACTTTTCATATAATTGACGAAAAGCTTCATCACTCCCTTTACGTATATCAGCAAGCAATTGTTTATCAGATATCACTGAAATTGTTTTTCTCATAACCGTTATATTCCTTAAATTTTCAACTTCTTATGTTAATATCCAACATTTCTTCGTTCAATTAATTTGATCAGAAAGATATCATCCAGGCAAAAAAAGTCTTTCATTTTTACAATACCCCAATATTTCACTTATCCTGGCCGAAACGGGCAATTATTTATATTTAGTGTATAGAATTCTTTTTGCCCCTTTAAGATTAACAACTGAAATTTTTGAAATGCTACTTCCAACACTTATACATCCTGATGATTGAGACAGAAAAGATGTTCCATTATATAATTCCTCTTTTCTTACACTGCCGCTGGTTAATTCTATAAAAAGTGCCCTGTCATCAGCATTCATTTTAAATTGTTTTTGTAAAACATTTTTTCCTTTAAAAATCTTTAAAGGGCCTCGGTTCTGGGAAGCTGCAATCAGCAATGAGTTATTTGTTCCTCTCAATTTAATTATAGCTTTTCCATCTCCCGGAATATAAAGGCCACTTTGTGAAATACTTTGCGGTATCAAATTCCCTTTACCATCTCCCAGCATTACCAGGCCTTTCATGGCATCATACCGGCCTGTAGATACTTCACCGCCATAATCATTCCCGTTAAGTGCTACATCGAGGTTTCCATCATCATTAAAATCATCTGTAATCATACCATATACAGGCGCCAATTGAGCCAATGGCGGTAATGCAACAATTGTAAAATTATTGTTGCCATTATTTTTTATAAAGCTTGTTTTAAACCAGTTTGCTTTTGAAACAACTGCATCTTTTAACCACTCTTTTCCCAATAAAGTTTTTATATCAGCATTTGCAAAACTTTTATAAGTCAAAAAATTCTTTTTCAGGACAGGTAATTGCTCCACAATGTCATCACGGTTATGTGCTGTAAATTCTCTTACAGTACCATTTGTATGCTTTAGAAACACAGTTGGGATAGCATCAGGGATTCCGTTCTTGTCAAAATCATTCTCATATATTTTTACAGGATATTGGTCCGTTGGGCGATAAAAAGAGTTTTGCCCAAGATTACCCACTATATAATCTATATCGCCATCATTATCAAAATCGCCGGCTGTTATACTATTCCACCAGCCAAGTTTATCACCAATTCCAGTTGCTGCATTTGAATTAACAAATTTTCCATTATTATTTTTAAAAAAAGTAACAGGCATCCATTCACCAACAACAATCAGATCGGTAAAACCATCGTTATCAAAATCTGTCCAAATAGCATCGCACACTAATCCAATATTCTTTAGTTCTGGAGATACCTGATCAGTAACATCAGTAAATTTTATTTTACCATCTTTTGAATCATTTCTATATATAAAGGAGCTTACCTTTTGGGGGTATCTCCCTGGCAAAATCCTTCCTCCTACAAATAAATCTAAATCACCATCATTATCAAAGTCGGCCGCTTTTATACAACTCTTACTTACATAATTCTCAGGAATTGCATTATCATTTAATTTAAAATTCCCCTTCCCGTCGTTTTCATAAAACTTGTCCTGGTAAGATTTTGAATTGGGCTGAAACCGATTGCTTCCACTGGTACAATACAAGTCCAGGTCTCCATCACCGTCTGCATCAAAAAGAAGTATTCCCATAGTTTGTGACCTTACAGCGCCTGAAGTAGTATCAACTGGTAAATCTTTTTGAATAAATTTTCCATTGGTTTGTTGCAACAATAATTTCCCGGAAGATAAATCTGATCCGCCAATAACTATATCATCTAACCCGTTTAAATCCACATCGCCTGCAGCCAGTCCGGGTCCATATTGAGATAATTTATGGGGCAATAACCTTTCGTAATTAAAATCAATATATTCCGACTCCTGATGAACATAATTAATCCCAAGGGTAGATGTGACCTCCGTAAATAAATTGTTATTCAGTTTTGGTTGGGCTTCCACGGAATCATCCGCCTGGGCATTTTTAATATCTGCAATTAATAATTGATTAACCGGCATCGAAAAGAATTTTTGTCTTTTATTACCGGGCCATTTGATAATAACAGAATCAATCATTTTTGTATTCCCAAGACCAAAATGAATCTTTGTATCAACAGTAGAAAGGTAACCTCTGTAAGGGGCATTTTCTAACACCTGTTGCTTACCGCTATCGAAATATAGTTTCGCCATTGCCCCTATTCCGTTCTTATTTTTATCTCCCCCGGTAAACTTAATCTGAAGATAATTGGAAGATATTTTACCATGTTCATTCAAATTATTCCTGTAAACAAAAGCAGGGTCATTAATATTATTTACAACGAAATCCAAATCGCCATCATTATCCAAATCAACATAAACGGCGCCGTTTGAAAAGGATGATTGAGACATACCCCATTTTTCAGCATTATTTTCAAATTTCAAATTACCCATATTTTTGAAAGTATAGTTTGAAACCTTTATTTGGGGCATCTGATCTATTAATTGCTTTTTACCAGCAATATTCCGATCTCTGAAAGCCATAAAATCATGGTCCGTAACATCGCGGGGATACCCATTGGTAATAAAAATATCTTTGTTCCCATCATTATCCATGTCTGCTATCAGGGGTGCCCAGCTCCAGTCAGTTTCTGCTACTCCTGCAAAAAAACCTATCTCACTAAAAACAGGATGAATAACTGTATCTCCCCCGACCGGCGCCAAACCCTGGTTTAGTTGCAATGTATTTCGAACATATTGCAGGTTCTGGTTTTGCAAAATCATGGTTTGATAAACAAAATAATTATTACTACCCATATTTTTTTTCTTCCTGAAATTATCCTCCGGATTCATATCAACACTAATAATATCAGAAAGGCCATCATTATTTATATCACCGTTGTCAATACCCATTGCATTTTGAGAGGTATGATTGAAATATTCCTTTATTTTATTAGTAAATGTTCCATTTTTATTATTAACATAAAGAAGATCGCTTCCATAATAGTCATTGGTAACATAAATATCTTTCCACCCATCCAGATTAATATCTAAAATGGCAATACCTAATCCAAAACCCAGTTCGTTAAAGCCAGCTTGCTTCGAAACATCTGTAAATACAGGGTGATTTAATGAATCATTCCAGTCATTGCGAAATAACCTGTCAATTTCATCAGACGCATTTGGGGTAACCTGGTTATTAAAAAAAGCTGAACTTCTTTTTGCCAGCCCGGTTGTAACGAGGTACATATCCAAATCGCCATCATTATCATAATCAAAAAAGGCGGCCTGAACTGAATAACTTGTATCATCAAGTCCATATTCATGTGCCATTTCTTTAAAAACAGGAATTCCATTTTGATTCAGCCCATTGTTGATGTATAGAAGATTTCTTCTTTGATCAGGATTACTTTTAATAGAAGCAGAAATATAAATATCTTCCCAACCATCATTATTAATATCCACAACAGAAACTCCATTACACCAGCTTTGCATGCCATCAACACCTGCGGCAGCTGTAATATCCTCAAACCTAATATTACCCTTATTTAAATAAAGCTTATTGGAAACTGTACTTGCCGTGAAGTACAAATCCGGCAGTCCGTCCCTATTAAAATCACCCACTCCTACTCCTCCGCCGTTGTAAAGAAATTCCAAATCGATGGGATTTATTGAATCATTTTCTGTTATTAAATTATTGAAATCAATACCAGATTCATCTGTTGATAATTTTGTAAAAAGAGTTGACTTTGAATTGCAGGATGAAAAAAGAATATATACAAACAGACCAACAAAAAAGTAATGTTCTTTCTGGAATATTTTATTAAATGGTTTCATTTTCATCAACTAACTGTTTATTCTGATTCTAAAGACTGGACAAATTTTTTTGCTTTTTCCTTTAACTCTGTAAGATATTCGCTGTTTATGGGTTTATCAGCATTTACCAAAGAACTGCCAATTCCAAATGCAGCGGCACCTTCTTTTTTGAATGAAATAATATTATCAAGAGTTATACCGCCTGTTGGCATAATAGGTATATGATTAAGGGGGCTTCGTATATTTTTAAAATACTCAACATTTAATGCAGGAAATAACTTAATAATATCGCCACCATAATTATATGCCAAAATAATTTCTGTTGGCGTGAATGCCCCGGGAATACTTATTGCGCCAAATTGTTTGGTCACTTGAATAGTTTCTAAATTCAATCCGGGAGAAATAATAAATTTTGCCCCTGCTTCAATTGCTGATTTTGCTGATGATGCATCAAGTACAGTTCCAGCACCAATTATCATTCTGTCTCCAATTGTCTGGCTTAATTTGGTAATAACTGATAAAGCACCAGGCGAATTCAGGGTAATTTCCATTACCTTAATTCCTCCTTCATAAAGCGTATTTGCAATATTCAAAACATCTTTGGGATTTATTCCTCTTATTATAGCAATTATTTTGTTTTCAAAAATTTTTTTAAGATTTGTCATTATAATATTGTGTATTAACTACAGTTGAACCCCACATGAGGAAAGAGTACGATGTAAAAGTAAATGTATAGTTCTGTCTAACCGTTCTGAACTGTTCTGAACGTCTCGTGTTATTCTAGAACTATTATTAAAGAACAAAAGATAAAGCAAGAAAGTGGAAAAGAGAAGCCTATACAGTTTTTCTTTAATTGCTAACCCTAATGACAGACAGACCGATAAGTTACCGGTGAATAACTAAAAAATAAATGATTTGCATCCACTTTAAATGCGGGCATCAATCCTTTTTACCCAAAAGGTTCAGCAACCGATATTTTCAAAAATATATCCGCTTTAAAATACTTTAACCAAAAACTAGCTAAGATATAAGTAACATTTGACATTCGTTTAAATTGGTTTAATTCAAAAACTTTTGGCATAAAGAATTGTAAGCTACTAACGAAAGATTACTTGTTTGATCTGTTAGCACTTTTGGGATTGTATTAATTTGTTTTTGGCATTTATTTAAATATTGAAAATTGAGTAAATTGCACAATCGTTGGCAACCAATAAACCATAAATAATATAGTAATCCATTGGGATGAACCTGTTTTTTCTATACCGACTTTAACCCAAAAAAATAAAGCGCTATCGCTAAATGCCTAATTGTTTCAGTTTATGTGCCTTTAGTAAACTTTATGCTAATCAATTACTTCAACCATAGCATAACATTTATGCTGTTTCCTTGGGGACGGGCTTTTCTCTGAAATCTTCTTAACAGAACGATTTTTATTTCAATCCCTAGCGGAAATGATTATAGAATTAACAAAAATTTTCCTGCAGATCCGGCACCGACCATCCCTCTTATTTCTTTTACGCCTCCGGCAAATAAGCCGGGAGAACTGCACCGTATAAATGTAGGTCATTTAGTTTGGCTCCTGCCTTACCAAACACAATTCCCGATTAATTAAATCGCAAAGATTACTAAGTGATTGCTCAATAAAAGACTTGCCAAAAATTACTTTTTTTAAGAGCCTGGAGAGCTGCCGCACTTGAGGGTGCGGCAGCTTGGTATATTGTGGAAGATTATTTTTGATAGCTTTTGGAGAATATGTTTAAGGGATTAAACAGGAATATTTCACGATCATAATCGGGCATACAAAACTTTACCAGAGTCCCGGTCTTTCTTTAGGGACAAGAACTGATAAAACCAGACATTTGAATATCAAGCATATAATTGCTTTTAAACTTTTATTGAATTTTTTTCTTGGAAATATCAAAAGTTTCCATTCGCTTTATACTACGAATAATGTAGAATATCGCAAACGATTATAACAGTGAATAAATCTGAATTATCATATGGACATGTTGAAGATTACATCAGGAAAGTGAGATCTCACGGCAGGTATGCATTTACGCTAGCTGAAGTGAAAGGTCAATTTGATATTTCTGATAAAGCTTTACATCAAAGCTTATACCGGTTAAAAGTTAAAAAATCAATTGCCCAGGTAAGAAAAGGGTTTTATGCAATTATAACACCTGAATATCTAAACCAAGGCATGCTGCCTTTAAATTTATTTATAGATGATTTAATGAAATCTTTAGACAGGCGGTATTACATCGGATTACTTTCTGCCGCAGCATTGTATGGGGCAGCGCATCAGCAGCCAATGGAATATTTTGTAATTACAGAAAGGTCTTCTTTACGGGATATCAAAGGCAAAAAGTTAAAGATCAATTTTTTGGTAAAAAAGAATTGGGAAGATGAAGATATAATTCATAAAAAAACAGATGCCGGTTACATCAATGTTTCGTCACCTGCCCTTACTGCTCTTGATTTATTGTATTATCCAAATAGTATAGGTATTAATCAGACTGTTACAATCTTAAAAGAATTAGTTTCTGAAATTAAATTACCGGAGTTGGCAAGAACAGCAAAACTTTATCCTCAAACAACAGCCATTCAAAGGCTTGGATATTTGCTGGACACACAAGTAGAGAATGAAAAACTTTCAGATGCTTTGGTAAAAGCCCTAAAAGGTAAAAAAATGTTTTCTGTACCGCTTTCAAATACTAAAATTAAAATAGGCGAACTCAATGAGAAATGGAAGGTTATTAAAAATATGAAAATTGAAAGCGACTTATGATTTCAAGAAGATTCATTGAAGAATGGAAAGAAAAAGCCCCATGGCCCGATAATGCACAGGTGGAACAGGATTTAATTATTGAAAGGGCACTTGTTGAAATATTTTCTGATGACTTGCTAAGGATACATTTTGCTTTCAGAGGTGGCACAGCTCTTCATAAGCTGTATTTACAACCACAGGCAAGGTACTCAGAAGATATTGACCTCGTTTGGTGTTCATCACCGGCAATAAAATCAAGTAGATATTCATCCTTAAATACCTTTAAAGCAGAGGGTTTCAATGATTCATTGATTATGTTATGAAAATTATTAGGAAGTTTACCTTCCTTGATAAAGAGGTCATTTTCAATATGGTGTTTTAGCACCGTTAAAGACCAGAAACTAATGGCAGAAGATTGGATATAGAATATCCGAGCCTCCCAACCCTTAATCTTTGTGAGGATTGTGAAATGGTGGGAGAAGCTAATTCCAAAGAACGACCCACAAAAGTCATTATTTTCAACTTGGTTCGACAGTAACGAACCAATTGAAAAAGTCTCTCCAGAATCAGTTTGCCCAAATTGGTTCGACGGTGTCGAACCAATTGTCAAGTGAGGCGAATATGTTTCTGCGAAAATCCTGATTTTTTTAAGGTTGCCAGGTGAAAACCCTTTTAAGCCGGGTAGTCCCTTTTGCAGGTCAGCCGAAATTTGGTCAGGTATTTTTGCTCGCCATTTCTGAGCCTTAATTTTGTCAGCAATCATCTTCCCAGTGTTGAAATAGAGTAGCAGTTGCTCCCGATTTGCAAGCCTTGCCGCTGCATAGCGGCTTTGCACAATTTGCTTCTTAATGGACTGGATGAACTCCACATAGTTTTTATCAATTTTCATATTTGCCATTTTATTTAAGTATTGAGTATAAAAATAAAATAACCTAAAGCATTGATTTTTAAACAGCAATGCTTGCCAATCGCTTAAGGTCTATTATAAATAAGTTCGAAAATTTTACAGGGGGGACGACACACTCAATCTCTACAATTGCAGAGATTTTTTTATGCCCCATTTTGTTTACAAAATAAAAGCTGCAAAGGGGTAATGCAATTAAAAGTATGCCTGGTTCCGGTTAGTCATTACAATATTTGTTTTGGCTTTAAAATATATCGGGTATAAAATAAACCAATATTATTTTAAGATATACATCCCGCCGGTCTGTTTTTATGGGTGGCTCATCAATGTAGAAACATATAATGGGGCGATAGCAGCAATAAAATAAATAACAGCCCGTAAATATCGCTGTCTCTAATGGATATTTTAAAGAAGTGAAAATAGTAGTACTGGTGGTAGTTAAATAAAAAATTAAGTGGGAAAACTTAGCATGCCAACATCATTATTTATTCCAATAATGCACTCATTTAAATTTGTTGGCAGATGCTACTTAAATTTCCAGCCCAAAAATAGTAATTAGGTTAGCCTAAACTGTAAATAAAAAAGCTATTCCCGAAAAATTATGTACATCCGGAAAATTTCAGGGTGTATATAATTTATTTTGTAGTAGTTTATTGGTATTTTCAAAATTGAAAAAAAATAGCCATCAGGTGAAGCAATGAAGAAGTGATTACGATCCTCTTCCCTCAAACAAATCTTTGCTGATTGATACTGTTAAAAACTAAGTTGGTTTTCTTTTTGTACTGGTAAAAAGAACAGATATTGCATTCATGATTAAGCATGTTAATTTAACATGAATCAATTATTTTTTAAAAACTAAAATCAAAATCTACATCTACATCTACATCTACATTTCCATTTCCATCTCCAGGCTGGTTTTATGAAATAGATTTCAATAAAACGACAGTGCGTAAATAATTTGCTATAACTGGTGCGGTACGCAAAACTTAAAGTCAAAGTAAGAAATAAAAAAAGCATCATTCGCTGCTCTGTTCAAGCCGCTCTTTAATTTTTTTTGCAGCACGTTTAATATTCTTCGAGATTTTTTCCTGAAGTACTGGTTTATATCTGCTCTCAGGCAGGAATACACTTAGGCTCGCAATAACCTGTTTTTGCCTGTATATGGGCACAGCAATACCCACTATATGATTTTCATTGAGTGTTTGTACAAACTCTTCATTTTTGATTTTTTGTAGTGCCAGATCAAGTGCTTCACGTGTTTGTATGCCTGGCCACATATTTGCCTGCGGTATGCCAATATCTGAAACCATATTATCTAATTCTTTCGGCGTAGAAAAAGCCATTAACAGCCTTCCCGTTGCAGTTGAGTATATATCTGTTTCTGCCCTTGCACGCACCTGTAAATCCTGGTCACAATTCACTATGTGTATAATGTAGCGCTTGTTATTCCTTAAAATCCCTATAAGGCACGTTTCATTCAATTGTTTCGTAAGGTCTTCCATAATATCTTTGGCAGCAAGTATAACATTTTGATTATAGGAGAGATTACCCGATAACTGGTAAGCCCCTGCTCCCAAACGATACCCATCTTTCCTGCTAACCCGTTCGAGGTAATTTTTTGCTAACAATGTCTTTACAATATTAGCGGTAGTTGGTTGGTTGAGTTTAGCATTTTCCGCTATTTTAATTAGCTGAACAGGTTCCTTTCCATGCTTTGCAACGAATTCTAAAATATCCAGCGCTCTGTTAATTACTTGTATCATGTATTTACTTATGCCTGATAAAGATATTCAATTCAATTTTATTGAACATGATTTTTTTTGATAAAGTAAATAAGTCTTTTTGAAGGCAATGAATCGAATAAAGACAGGGATTTTTGTAAGAATATTATACAGCAGGATTTCAAGGATTCTTTCTCCGAAATTACAGTCATGCTATCAAACCATAAAATGAATGTATGGGCTCGCTAATTAGGCTGCTTACCTGTACATTATTTTTGATGACCTGCATTTATTGATATTTCCATTTTAAAACGCCTGTTCGCAGAATTAGAGTACTTTACCTTTTGGTCATTAACTTCGCTAAACCAAGGTTAAGATTTACCACAATAATTTGCTGCTTCAAATGCTAAAATATACGTTGCTTATATTTTTTTTATTACTGTTAGAATGCCTGGTATAAACGGCATTGATCTTTGTAAGCTTGTTAAAACCGATAGGGAATTAATGCACATACCGTTTATTTTATTAACAGGTAGTTCGGGCGAGGAAGCAAGGCTAAAAGGTATTGAGTGCGGGGCAGACGATTATATCAACAAACCTTTTGAAAAAGAATTGCTACTTGCAAGGGTGCATTCAATTCTTCAAAACCGTAATAACCTTCAACAATATTTTTTCAATGAAATCACCCATCGTCCAAATACCCTTAAAATATCCAAAGACGACAAGGAATTCATAGATTTATGTATTTCGGTAGTTGAAAAAAATCTTGGTAATGACACCTTTAATGTTAAGCTTTTAGTTACTGAAATTGGAATGAGCCACTCCAATTTATATAAAAGGGTGAAGGCGGTTTCAGGCCAGTCCATCAATTCGTTTATCCGTTTTATCCGTTTGCGCAAAGCAGCCGAATTGTTAATCAATACCACTACAAATGTAAATGAAGTTGCCTTCCAGGTTGGCATAAATGATATCAAATATTTTCGTCAGCAGTTTTTTAAATTATTTCAGATCAATCCATCAGAGTATATAAAAAAATATAGAAAAGTGCTAAGCAACTCTACTTACAGGTTTAATGATGAAAACAACCCTAAATAAAAAGAAAATTCCAGACTGTATATTATAGTGTCAGGCAAGTACTTCAAAAAACATCTAATCTAATCGCTTCAAAATTTACCAATCTACCCCCTTTTTATAGTTAAATACCCCCCATAAAGATTTACCCTGCTTCTATAATTTTAAAGTAGAAATTAATAATTTTTAAAGATTGCTGGTAAATCATTCTTGCGGTCTGTTTATGAAAAAATGGAGCCATTTACAAAACAGGACAATTGTTTTAGTTTAAGCTTTTACTCTTCATCCACCAGCTTTATCCCATTTATTATCAATATGACTCATCATTAAATTACAAAATATGGTTACAGAAAAAGAATTAAATAACTGGCTTGATGCCTGCAATTCACACGACGTTAATCGGATTCTTAAATTGCTTGCCAGCGATGCTGTGGTTCATGAGCCAAAAACGTAATACCGCTAAAAAACTACAAACTCAGACAATTCTTTAATAGGTTGTTTCATACTTACCCATGTTTTCAGTTTAAAAACGAAGGGTTCGTTATCCAGTGTAACGAAGTTGCTTCGTGGAAAACCGTAATTAAAACTATGATCAATCCACCTTATAACCCAACTACCGGAAATATAAATCAACCAACCGGAAGAACTTTTATTATACCAGGTGCTATGCGGTTGGTGTATAATGATAAGAAATTGATTAAGAATGCAAGGATTTATTGGGATTGAATGTTATTAAACGAGCAACTCGGACTCGGCTAAATAATTAAAATAACAGTAAAACATTGGTTGTTTTTCACTTTTAATTTTTTACAGCTTTTCACCGATAAAAGAGAAAAATTAAATAATTATTTTTAAAAAAAAAAGTAAAAAAAATTGGTAATGATGTAAAAAAAGTGTCTCTTTACAATATTATTGATTATGTATTCAATATTAATGAATTTAAAAACGGTTGTATGATTAAAAAACTAACTTGCTTCAAGTGCATAATCTTTGCATTATTTTTTGTTCTTGTATCCTTTCATGGACAAAGCCAGGTAACCATTTCCGGTGTAGTTACCGATGAAAAAAATCAACCCTTACAAGGCGCTACGGTGAATGAAAAAGGGACCGGCAACAGTACTTCCACCAATGAATCCGGCAATTTTCAGTTAAGTGTAAAAGATGCCAAAACTGTGTTGGTTATTAGTGCTGTAGGACATAGGCTTGTATCGATTACTGTTGGTCAGCAAAAGGTGTTCAAACTTTCGCTCGTAACCATCAATACAGATTTGGAAGATGTAGTGATTGTAGGCTATGGCAAGCAAAAGAAAGTAACCAATGTTGGCTCTCAATCTTCCATCAGTTCAAAAGAGTTGATACAATCTCCGGTAGCAAACATTAGTAATTCATTGGTGGGGCGCATGCCCGGCCTTTTTGCTACTCAAGGTAGTGGAGAACCAGGTAATGACCAGTCTAGAATTTTAATAAGGGGTGTGGGAACCTTTTCTGGTAACCAGGGGCCATTGATTTTAGTTGATGGCATTCAGGTAGATAACTACAATAATATTGACGCCAACGAAATTGAAAGTGTTACTATTTTAAAAGATGCATCTTCAACAGCCGTTTATGGTATTCGTGGTGCAAATGGCGTTTTAATTATTACCACCAAAAGAGGCCGCTCTGGTAAGCCCGTTATCAGCTATACTTTTAATAATGCATTTAATAGTTTTACTGGTGTAAGAAAGCAAATGAACAGTTTTGATTTTGCTACGTCCTTTAACCAGGCATTGAAAAACGATACTTATGTAACCGGGGGGTTATATACACCACGGTACAGCGCAGCCGACCTGGCAAAATATAAATCCGGTGAAGATCCAATTTTTTATCCTGATGTAAATTGGTTTGATTTATTGACCAAAAAAACTTCAATTCAACAGCAACATAACATCAATATTCGTGGTGGTACAGATAAAGTTAAATATTTTATTTCGGCAGGTGCGTTCAACCAGGAAGGGTTATTTAAAAACACCGAAATAGCCTCAGGCTTTGATGCACAGGTAAGGTATAAGCGTTACAACTTTAGGAGTAACTTTAATTTTGATGTAACCAAACGTTTTAAAGTTGCGCTTGATTTATCTGCACAGGTTGAAAACCGCAATGGTAATAATGCAAATACTGCAACCGTTATTAACTACCTTTTTGCTGCGCCCCCACTCGGGGCACCAGGTATTATTGATGGTAAAATTGTTACACTTAATCCAAGTGGCACCACGGGCAATAATGCTGGTAATCCAATGACCTGGTTGTATTCAGCAGGGTATAAAACAGATTTTAGAAACTTGCTTAATGGCTCATTACGCCTCGATCATGAGCTAGACTTTATTACCAAAGGTTTAAGTACTCATGCCATTGTAGCCTATCAAAATTTTAACCGGCAAATAAATGTTTATAGTAAGCCATTGGTTACTTATCAGGCAGTATTGCTTCCTACAAATGAGATTTCCTATATTAAACAATTAGATGAACAGTCTTTTAATTTTAGCCAGCAAAACCCCGACCGTAGCCGCCGAATAACAGCAGAGTTTGCACTTAATTACAAAAGAAGTTTTGGTGGGCACAATGTAACAGGCTTATTGTTATACAACCAGATAAAAACTTTTGATACTTCCTTTGCTTTTGGTGTACCCAATGGCTACCAAAGTTATGTGGGTCGCACAACTTATGATTTTAAAGGTCGCTACCTCGCAGAATTTAGTGCTGCATATAACGGTACAGAAAATTTTGCCCCCGGTAACCGATTTGGCTATTTCCCTTCTTATTCATTAGGATGGGTACCTACCGCAGAAAAGTTTTTTCCTAAAAATGACATACTCAATTTCTTAAAAATACGGGCTAGTTACGGCGAAGTTGGCAACGACCAGTTAAGTGGCGATTTTTTAACCAATGCCAATAGCCGCTTTCTGTACCGGCCTACTGCATTTACCAATAACGGACCTTTTAATTCGGCAGGATATTATTATTGGGGTATTGTAGGTGGAAACTATGCCCGGTACGACGCCATACGGGAAGGTAGAGCAAACAACCCCCTACTAACCTGGGAGAGAGCTTTAAAAAGCAACCTTGGTATAGAGGCTAATTTCTTTAACTCAAAAATAAATTTGGTGGTAGATATCTTTAAAGAAACACGAGACAATATTCTTGCGGTACCGCAAACAGTTTCTTCCGTAGTTGGCACCTCTTTGGCCGCACAAAACCTGGGCAAAATGAAAAACCAGGGGTTTGAAATTGATTTAACTTTCAGAAACAGATTCAAAGAATTTAATTACTGGGTAAAAGGAAATTTCTCCTATGCAAAAAACACCGTACTGTTTCAGGATGAAGTTACCAGGGCTTTTGCTTATCAACAGCGAACCGGGCAGCAATTTGGCCAATTGTTTGGCTTAGTAGCCGATGGTTTA
>Ga0163148_10003437_pt1 | contig 17493 bp, 17 predicted proteins | sample OliLakLV19MP7P2_FD_148606 | JGI IMG/M metagenome (GOLD analysis project Ga0163148, IMG submission 148606) | Freshwater microbial mat bacterial communities from Lake Vanda, McMurdo Dry Valleys, Antarctica- Oligotrophic Lake LV.19.MP7.P2 | ecosystem: Environmental > Aquatic > Freshwater > Lake >...
AATCCAGAATGAGAAGTTCTCCCGGCGTCCCGCCGATCGTCAGCCAAGCGCAAGTCGTTGTCCGGCGCAGCCGGCAACGACGAAAGCGACGTGGTCTGGTGCTGCAATCCAGAATGAGAAGTTCTCCCGGCGTCCCGCCGATCGTCAGCCAAGCGCAAGTCGTTGTCCGGCGCAGCCGGCAACGACGAAAGCGACGTGGTCTGGTGCTGCAATCCAGAATGAGAAGTTCTCCACGATCGGCCGATGCCCGCGCATCGTGCCCTCACCCCTCATCCCGCACCGCCTCGCACCCCACTCCCGGACAGATCCCCTCGACCCGGGTCCACTTGCGCAGCCCGCCGCACATGATCAAGGCATCCTCCTCGCTGAGGCCACACTTGACCACCGCGCTGTCCTCCTGGTGCGCTTCCAGCGCGACCATCTCGGCGACCTCGATGCTCAGGCCAGCGGCTCGTTGCAGGCCATAGACCACCACGTCGAGGGGGGTGACCTCGTCGTTGAAGAGCACGACCTTCCAACCCGGGTCGGTGACCGATATCGGGGCCGGCAGCAATGGCTTGGGGGCGGTGATGGTGCCGGGCATGGCAGGCCGACACCGTACCAGGTCCGCGTCAGCGGCTCAACTGCAACGCGGGCACCCTCAGCGGCGCCGTGGCCACGAGCAGGCCGAGGGCGGTGGTGGCGGTCGCGCCGCACGCCTTGGCGGTGGCGGCATCCGGTTTGATCGGCGCCGCGGCGGCCCAGCCGCGCAACGTGGTGGCGTATTCTTCTGGGGCGACCGGGTGCAGCCAGGCGACCTGGGCCCACAGGAAGCGTTCCTCGGCGGTCGGCAGTTTTGCGGCGGCGTCGCCGAAGAGGAACGAGTTGTCGATCTCGATCGGTTGCCCGGCGCAGAGTCCGAACCAGGCGCCCCACAACTGACCCGACAGCTTGTTCTGCAGGGCGATCACATCCTTCGGGCGCCGCTTGTCGTCGAGGAGCGGAAGCAGGAAGGCCTGCCACATCGGCGACGAGCCATCGACCAGCAGCGCGCCCAATTGTTGCCGCCGTGCGTCGCTGAGGGTTTGCGCATCGGCAAGCACGGCGGCGGCGAGGGCGCGCGCCAATGCCGGGCGTTGCGGCAGGGTCTTCCACGCCGCATCCACCCAGGCGCGTCCCTTGGCCGCGGCAGCGAGGATCTCGGGGTTGGCCGGCCACGCCTGCAGGGCGAGCGTGGCCAGGGCGGTGGCGCACATCGCGTCATCGCCGGCGAAGCCACCGTCCGGCTTCTGGGCCGCCTGCAGCGTCTTCTGCGCCACCTGCAACGGCCTGAAGTCGATGCTGAAGGCCGAGAGCACGCCCACCCCATGGCGCTGCCGCCACGCGAGCCGGCTGCCATCGGCCGTGGCCATCACCGGGGCGGCCGCGTCGGCCGGTGGGATGGCCGCGGCTGCGGCCCAGGCGGGATCACCGGTGAACAGGGCGACGTCGGGCGCCTCGGGCACGTAGGCCGGAGGCGGATTGGGCACGGCGACGTAGCGCAACACCAAGGCGCAGATCAGCAGGAATGACGCGAGCGACACCGCGCTGCGGCCCCAGCCGAGGATGGAGAGGTCGCGCTGCGCGGCATTGTTGCTCACGACCGAGGTGGCGACCTGGGCGTACGACACCTCGATGCGCACGCCGCACCCGTGGCAGAACATCGAGGTCAGCAGGTTCTCGTGCCCACATTTCTTGCACGGGATCACAGGCTGACCCTTCCCGCGAATACGAGGGTGTCATCCAGCTTGACGTCGACCTCGATCGTGCCTCGCGCATCCGGCACCTGCAGCATGACCAGGCTGCCCCAGCGTTTGATGCGGCTTGCCGGCACCAGCTTGCCATCGGCGCGGGCGTGCAGTTCGCCAAGGCGTGGCGCCACGCCGGCAGGTGTCGCGAGGTGGAAGGAGATGGTGCCTGGGCCGACCACCGGGGGCGAGGTCGTCGGTTTGAGATCGGTGCGCTCGGGCTGCAGCTTGGTCAGCGTCAGCACATCGCCGAGATGCTGGGCGATCGCGATGCGCATCTCACCCTGCTGCGGCTCGACCGCCTTGTCGGCGATCCGGCGCGCGAGGTCGATCTTGTCCATGTCGAGGCTGCGCTGGAAGAGGACGGCGAACAGTGGCGGCGAGGGTGAGAGCAGACTCTTCTCGACCAGCGATTCGATGGTCTCACCCGGGGCACCGCCACCGGCGAGGACGCGCTGCGTCTCGTCTGGCGTGCGTTGGTTGGGCGGAATGAGGGCCGACAGTTTGGCCGCGCGCTCGGGTGCCAGCACGACGGCGCGACGCACCAGGGCGAGGCCGTTCGCGCCGAGCGTGTCGACCGCATTGGCGAACTGCGCTGGGTCGGTGGCGACATCGAGCGCGGCGAGCATGACGATGAGCGAACGGTTCTCGGCATGGGCGGGTCGCGTGAGCAGGACCATCCCCAATCCGCGGGCCAGCTGGTCGCGGTTGCCGGCCTTCCAGGCCGCGGCGGCATGCCGCTGCGCGGTCTGGCTGAGGATCGCCGCCTGGGGCGCATCGTTCGCCGGCAGCGGGGGGAAGATCGGAAGTTCGCCCTTGGCCAGGGCGGCGAGATGCTTGATGAGGACGCCATTTGCGCCATCGACGATCGCGCCGGTGCTGCCGCGCAGGGCGGCACTGAAGGCGGCGGTGGTGGTCACGATGGCGCGCTGGCGTGGATGCACGGCGCGCTCCAAGCGATCGAGGCGTTCGCCAGCGTTGTCCGCGGCGGGATCGATCGCGGGCAGGGCCGCCATCGCATCGTTTGGGAGGAGCGCGGCGGCGGCTTCGGCACTGTCGCGTGCGCTGTTGGCGCGGCCGGACAGGCGCGAAATGTGGTGATCGTTGACGGCTGCGATGGCGCGCCAGCGCTGCACCGCCCCCCAACCGATCAGGGAGGCGACCAGCAGCAGCACGGCGGCGATGCCGAGCAGGACGAGACCGACCAGGCGGGGATGGAGGCCGAACATCACAGGCCTCCGACCCGGCCGCGCAGGGCGATCGCGGGCAGCGGCCCACGGCCGATGCTGTCGTTCTTGCCCTCGGTGTTGACCAGGAAGAGGTGATCGTCCGGTACCGTGATCGGACCGCAGGGGGGCAGTGTCGTGCCGGTGGCCTGCGCGTATAAACGCTCGACCTTGGTGAATGGCTTCTCGTTGACGACCAGCTTGCTGGCGGCGTCGACCGCGATCCGGTCCCCCGGCAACCCGGCGACCCACGCCAGGTGCACGATGTCGTCGGTCTCGTCGCCGAGGCGGTAGGTGACGACGTCACCCTGCCGCAGGCGTTGGACCGTGACGGTGATGTCGAGTGGGTAGCTTTTCAGTTCCTCGGTGCCGGTGATCTCGTTGTTACCAGCCGGGACGGTCAGGCTGCGGAAGCGAGGCAGGTAGACGATCGCCGCCCATAGCACGGTAATGAGGATGGCGTAGATCACCATTTGCTTGAGGAATTCCATAGACACTCCTTGTCGGCAGGGGTGGTGGCGAAGGAAGGTACGGGGGGCCAGCGCGGTGCGCCAGCGTATGATGCGCGCACGGGGTTGCGGGGGAGGGGCCAGCCCTATCCTCCGTCGACCGATGGCCGAATTCCCGCATCATGCCGGACGCTCGCTGCTGGTGGTGATGTCCGGCCCGAGCGGCGCGGGCAAGAGCACCCTGCTGCGGCGCTTCCTGCACCTGAACCCCGACTTCCTCATGTCGATCAGCGTCACCACCCGTGGTCCGCGCCCGGGCGAGATCGATGGCCGCGACTATTCGTTCGTCGCGCGCGAGGAGTTCGCCCGCCGCCTCGCCGCGCACGAGTTCCTCGAGCACGCCCAGGTCTTCGGCGAGAACTGGTACGGCACCCCGCGCGGTTTCATCGAGGCGCGCTTTGCCGAGGGCCGCAGCATGATCAAGGACATCGACGTCCAGGGCGCGGCGCAGATCCGCCAGAACTATCCCGACGCGGTGCTGGTCTACGTGGTGCCACCTTCGCGCGCCGAGATCGAGCGCCGCTTGTGCAGCCGTGCCAGCGAGACCAACGAGTCGATCGCCCGTCGCCTGGACGCGTGCGAAGACGAACTGGCGCAGTGGCGCGCCTACGACTACCTGATCATCAACGACGATCTCGACCACGCCGCGGCTGACCTGACCGCGCTGGTGCGCGGGCACCGGCTCAAGGTTTCGCGGGTGACGGCGCCGCCGACCTAGCAGGGTGAGGAAAAAGTCCCCGAGGCATGCGAAGATTCCGGCGTGGCCATCTGCAAGGCGCGGAAAGCTCGCGCTAGCACAGCTAGCGCGAGCTTTTCGCAACGCAGCAGATGGCTCGCCGCGATCGAGCAGGCCGACGCGGGACTTTTTCCTCACCCTGCTAGGAGCCTGTCGGGGATAGCGAGCTTCGACTGGCTCGGTCTCGGACGGCATCACCTCGTTTGGCGAAACGACCAGGTAGCGGTGCTACCTTGGTTCGTTTCGCCGCCTTGGATCTGTCATCCGATCCGCGTCGCCATCCTCGCTCGCTATCCCCGATAGGCTCCTAGGCGACGTTTCGCGCCCGCGTGGGTCCACCACCCGCCAGTCGGGTTCGGGGGTGAACTCGGCGCGTTCGAGCAGCAATCCCTCGGCCGGCGCGATGTTGGCCAGGCGCGTTGCGGCGCGCCCGTCGGCCATGGCGCGCATGAAATCGTCGACCGTGGCCCGGCCGGCGGCGACGTGGACCATGGCGCCGACCAGGCCGCGGACTTGCTTGTACAGGAAGCCAGCGCCGCGGATGCGAAACGTGTACTCGCTGCCGTCCGCTTCGTCGCCGCATGGCTGGGCGCTCCACCTGGCGGTGAGATAGTCGCGCACGGGATCCTTGACGTCGGTCTCGTCGTGGCGCAGGCAGGCGAAGCCCGAGAGGTCGTGGCGGCCAGGGATGAGCGCGGCGAGGTCAGCGAGGCGCTCGGGGTGCGGGAGATGGCGGATCCACAGCGCCGCGTGGTCGAGTACCGGCCGCGTCGGCCGCACCAGCACCCGGTAGCGGTAGGCCTTGGCCACGCTGTCACGGCGCGCGTCGAAGCCGTCAGCGACCACGGCCACGCGGCGTACGATGATATCCTTGGGCAGCTTTTGGTTGAGCGCCAGGCCGAGCACCACCGGATCCCAATCGCGATCGAGGCGGACGTCGCTGGGCAGCGCACGTGCGCTGACGCCTTGATCCAGCCGGCTGCCCGGCCGCAAATCGACGGAATGGCCGACCAGATCGACCAGCGTCTGCGCCACCACGCCCTGGAGGGTGCGGCCGTGGTCCTGCACCTGGGTGCCGTTGAAGGCGGCGCCGGAAAATTCGAGTTCGAGCGCGTAGCGCGGCATGTCGAGAGCCGGCTGGGCTCAGCCGCCGGCTTCGTCCTCGTCGACGAATGGGATCCAGTCGCCCTCGCCGTCGGCATCGTCGGCGGGCGGGCCGCCGCGGCCGCCGCGGCCCTGGGGCAGGCGACCGCCGCCGGTCTTACCGCGGAAGCTGAAGATGTCGCGCCGGTCGGGGACGTCGATCACGCCACCGATCGGCGTGCGCAGGCGTTCGCGCTCGGTGTACCAGATCTCTTGCAGGTCGCGCAGCTCGGCCATGCCACCGAAGGCCAGTTCATGCACGCGCCAGACCAGGTCGAAATTCGGATAGGTGACGAAGCGTTTCACCCGTTTGGGGCGGTGATGGAAGAAGAGCAGATAGAGCTGGCCGCGCAGGAGATCGACGGCGGCAGCGGTCAGGCGGCGCGGCAGATCCATGTCGCGCGCCAGCGAGCCGATCTCGGCGGTCACCCGCGACGACACCTTGTGGTAGTGGTCGAGATCGACATCCACGTCGTCGAGCAGCGGGATGAACAGGCCGGCGGCGAGGATCTCGACCGGATAGAAACGGCCATCCTCGGCGTCGCGGTCGATGGCGGCGAGGAAGTCGGCGACCTGCTCGAAGCCACCATCGCCGATCGCGGTGAGCCAGCTCGGGTAGATCTCGGCGAGGAAGCCGTTATCGCGCATCAGCTTCAGGCCGACGGCGCGATTGGGCTGGGTGAGGATGCGGAAGACCTCTTCGGTGACGCGGAAGCGGCTGGCCTTGGCGATCTCGGCGGGCAGTTCTTTGAGCGCGGCGCCAGTCTGCTTCTCGAAGGTGTAGCCGAAGCGCGCGGCGAACTTGATCGCGCGCAGCATGCGCACCGGGTCTTCTTGAAAGCGGACGCGCGGATCGCCGATGGTGCGGATGAGGTGATTGTGGAGGTCCTCGACGCCGCCGGTGTAGTCGATGACCGCGAAGTCGCGGATGTCGTAGTACAGCGCGTTCACGGTGAAGTCGCGGCGGAAGCTGTCGCTTTCGAGGTCCCCCCACTGGTTGTCGTCATCGCAGTAGAGATCGCCGTCGGTGTTGGGCTCGACCATCGAGCGCAGGGTGGCGACCTCGACGTTCTTGCTGCCGAAGAAGACGTGGACGATGCGGAAGCGGCGACCGACCACGCGGCTGTTGCGGAACAGCTTGCGCAGTTCGTGCGGCCGGGCGTCGGTGGCGAGATCGAAGTCCTTGGGATGCCGCCCGAGGAGCAGGTCGCGCACGGCGCCGCCAACGAGGTAGGCCTCGAAGCCGGCGTCCTTGAGCTTGTAGAGCACCCGCAAGGTATCGGGGTCGATGTCCTTGCGGCTGATCGGGTGGTCTTCCCGGCGGATGATGTGCGGTTCCATAGGCTCGTCGGCCTCGTCGGTAGGCGGTCTGCCAGGGGGCAGTCGACATCCGCGGGCGGGCAATGGGGTGAAAACGGCGCCACGTGGGCGAAGGGTGGAGGTTTAGGGCTTCAATCCCAGGTGTCCAGGCACGCTCCCGCTATGCCCGGGCTGGGCGCCAGCCGCCAGCCCCAACCTCCTCTGTCCCCCGATTCCCCGGGGGCAGCGCCGCAGGCGCGTTCGTTGGGGGGCGGTGCCCCCCAACTAAAAGTCGCGCGAAACGATGAAATCCGCCAGATCCCCCAGCCGATCACGGGCCGGCCCCGCGGGCAGGCCGGCGAGGTGGCGATGGGCATCGGCGACGTGCACGCGCGCCGTAGCGATGGCGTCGGGGATGGCGCCCGAATCGAGCACGATCTGGCGCAGGCGGGCCACATCCTCGGGGGTGCGCGTGTCGAGCAGCTGGCGACCCAGCGCGTCGCGCCGTGCCGGCGAGGCCTTGGCGAGCATGCGGATGAGCGGCAGGGTCAACCGCCCGCGCTCGATGTCGGTGGCCAGGGTTTTGCCGACCTTCTGGGCATCGCCGCTGAAATCGAGGCAGTCGTCGACGATCTGGAAGGCCATGCCGCAGGATATGCCGAAGGCGGCGGCGGCAGCGCGCACTGGGGCTTCGGCGGTGAGCGCGCCCAGTTCGCCCGCCAGTTCGCACAGCGCCGCGGTCTTGGCGTGGATGATGCGGTCGTACTCGGCCTCGGTCAGCGCGAGATCGCGACGCGCGCACATCTGGTGCAGTTCGCCGCGGCAGATGACATTGGTGGTGCGCGTCAGCCGGGGGAAGACCCAGCGCTGCTCGAGATCGGCGACCAGCGCGAAGGCGTGGGTGTAGAAGTAGTCGCCGAGCAGCACCGCGATGCTGGTGCCGTGCTCGACGTGCGCGGTCGGCTGGCCACGGCGGGTGGCGGCCTCGTCGATCATGTCATCGTGGATCAGGGTCGCGGTGTGGATCATCTCCAACGCGGCGCCCAGGCGGACGTGGTCGGCGGAAACTGGGCCGAGCGCTTCGGCGACCAGCAACACCAGGGCCGGGCGCAGCATCTTGCCATGGAACGAACCGAGCTGGTCGATGAGCGCCTGGACCCGCGGCTCCTCGCTGGCGAGGGCCCGGGTCATGATCGCCTCGACCTGCGCAAAGCGCGGCGCGAGGCCCGCGAAGATGGCGATCACGGCGTTATGAAGCCTTCAGCCCGCGCGCGAGTTCGACCAGGGTGCGGCCGAGGGATTCGACGCTGACCGGCTTGCGCACGCACGAGACGACCTGCGGATTCAGCCGGCCGAGTTCCTCGACGCGATCGAAGGGTTCATAGGCCGAGACGACGACGACACGGCTGCTGCCCAGCTCGGGGCGGCGCAGCAGCTCTTGCAGCACGGCGAAGCCGTCCATGCCAGGCATCATGATGTCGAGCAGGACGAGTTGCGGCTTGATGGTGCCGACCACGATGCAGGTATCGACGCCGTTGACCGCCTCATGGACGACCGCGTCGGGCAGGTAGCGTTCAACCACCTTGCGCAACAGCAGGACCATGTCGGGATGGTCGTCGGCGATCAGGACGTGCAGCTTGTCCTTGGCCGCTTCGCGCTTGGACGAGATCAGGTCGACGTCGGGAATGCCGAAGGTCTTGCGGAAGGCCTCGAGGTCCTCCGGAGTCACCCGGAAGTGTCCGCTTGGCAGGCTGTAGGCCTTGAGGTGGCCATTGACGATCCAGCGATAGACCGTGGTCCGGCTGACGTTGCAGCGCTTGGCGACTTTGCCGAGGCTGAGATGGTCTTCCCTGCTCATGGAGATCGTTTCCGTGGCTCGTGCACGTGGTGCCGGCCGGTTCCAGAGCTTCTACACCGGAAACGAAAGCGCCGCAAGGTGCAACGGTTGGCCTGCTCGAACCCTTCTCGCACGCCGGTCAGTGGTCGGCAGGGGGCATCGACCCGAGCCGGATGCTCTTTTCGCGCAGCCTGCTAGCGTCCCGCCCGCATGAAGGTGCTGATCGTCAGGCTTGGGGCATTCGGGGATATCATTCACACCCTGCCTCTCGCTGCCGACCTCGCCGCCGCCGGGCATCGGCTGGGCTGGCTGTGCGAGGACCGCTGGGCACCCATCCTCGATGGCAGCCCGGCGATCGAGCGCATCCACCGCCTGCCGCGTCGGGCGCTCAAGGACCGCACCTGGTCGCATCTCGAACGCCTGCTCGCTCTGCGGCGGGTGGTGCGCGACGTGCGCAGCGAAGGCTACGACGCGGTGGTCGACGCCCAGGGCCTGGCCAAGAGCGCGTTGCTGGTCGCGCTGAGCGCCGCGCCGCGTCGGGTCGGGCACGCCGCGCCACGCGCGCGCGAATTGAGCTGGCTGATCAGCCGCCGCCGCACGCCGGTGACGGCGACCCACGTCATCGACCAGCAGCGCGCCCTCGGCCTGCCGCTCTGTCGCGACCTCCATCCGCGTGGAGCCTGGCGTTTCCCGCTGCCGGCGTGGACCAGTGAACGGCGCTGGGCGCAGCAGTGGCTGACGCGTGCCGGCATGGAATGCCCTTGGGTGCTGAACGTCGGTGCGGGTTGGCCGACCAAGGTCTGGCCCAAGGCGCGGCAGGTCGAGTTCGTGCGCCTGCTACGCGCGCGCCGACTGCCAGCCCTGCTGGCCTGGGGCAGCCACGTCGAACACGATCTCGCCGAGGAGATCCAGGCTGAGGCTGGCCATGGCACCCTGGCACCGCCCACCGGCATTCCCCAGCTCGCTGGATTGTTCGCCAGCTCGGCGGTGGTGGTCAGCGGGGACACCGGCCCACTGCACCTCGCCCTGGCCCTCGGCGTGCCGGCGATCGGACTGTTCGGGCCGGTGCCCGCAGAACGCAACGGCCCGCGTGGGCGAGGCTATCGCACCTTCCAGGCGCCGGGCGCGGCATGGGAGCGGCGCGACGTTTCCAAGGTCGATCTCGGCGCCATCGCCGCGGAGCCGGTCTTGGCGGCAGCCGACGACGTGATCCGCGAACGTCTGGCACATGCGACCGCCTCGGCTTGATTCCTAGTCGCCGCGGAGGAACCTCGCACGGATGTGGCAGGAACGAGCGCATGGCGGTTTACGGGTTCTCGGACGCGACGACGCCTTGCGCGGGAACGAGGCCGTGGACCGCGCGCTGGCCGAACTCGACGCGCTCATCGGGGCTGCACCGGGCGCGCGCTGGGTGATCGACGCCGCGGCCTTCGAGGCGCTCAATTCCGAGCACATCGCCACCCTCATCCGCATCGTCCGCCGGGTTTCACTCGCGGGCGGCCGGGTGGCTTTGCATCAGCCGGGCGCGTTCGTGCGCTCGGTGCTGCAATCCCTGCGCCTGGTGAAGATCCTGCCGATCGTCGACGATCTCGCGCACGCCGAACGCCAGCTCGCGTGAGCATCCGCTTCGCGGGTTGATCATGGCCCTGCCGCTGCAGCCCGACCTGCGGCCGACGCCGCCCTGGCTTGGACGCCTGCTCGCGGCACTGCTCCTGGCGCTGGCCGTGCTGGCCTTGGGACTGGTCAGCGGCGCCCGTCGGCGTCCGGCGGAAGTGCTGCTCAGCGACGGTCATCCCTACGCGTACCTGCGCGCGGTCGAACGCCGCATCGCCCTCGCCCGCACGCGGGTATGGGTGGCGATGTACGTGATCTACCTCGACGGCGACCCCGATGCCGCCGCCAGCGACGATCCGGCAGCCGGGCTGCTGCGCGCGCTGGCCGCGGCGGCGGCGCGCGGTGTCGAGGTCAGCATCGTGCTCGACTATGGTCGCAACCGCACGACTGGCGAGATCGAGGAGAAGCACGCCATCGCCCAGACGTGGCTGACGGCGCATGGTGTGCGCGTCGTGCTCGACGAGCTCGAACGCACCACCCACGTCAAGGCGGTGGTGGTCGACGATCGTTGGGTGGTGATGGGCAGCCACAACTGGACACGCTCGGCGATCACCAGCAACCGCGAGGTCTCGCTGCTGCTCGATGATCCGCAACTGGCGGCGACGCTGGCGCGCGAGGTGTTCGCGCGCGTGCCCGGCTGGTCAGCGGTCGGCGGAGCCGGGCGATGAGCCGCCATGCGTGGATCGCCATCGGTTATGGCGTGATGAGCGCCATCGCCTTCGCTGCTTTCGTACGCGATAAGCGCGCGGCCCGTCTCGGGCTGGCTCGCACCCCCGAGGCCACGCTGCACCTGCTGGAACTGCTCGGTGGTTTCCCGGGATCCCTGCTCGCCCAGGGACTGGTCCGCCACAAGAACGCCAAGGCCGGCTACCAGGTCGTGTTCTGGCTCATCGTCGCCGCCCATGCGGCCACCTGGGTCGCGGTGACGAAATTGACCTGAACGCCGAGCCGGGAGCCCGGGCGGGCGCTTTCAGTCGGCGTCGCGCTTGCGCCGCTCGCGGAGTTCACGGAAGAAGCCGCGCATCAGATCGCCAGCGAGATCAGCGAGCACGCCGCCGGTGACCTCCAGCGCATGGTTGTAGCCGGGTGGCGCGCTGAGGTCGACCACGCTGCCGCAAGCGCCGCTCTTCGGTTCGCGCGCGCCATAGACCACGCGTTTGACGCGGGCGTTCAGGCAGGCGCCAAGGCACATCGGGCACGGTTCGAGGGTGACGTAGAGCGTGCAGTCCTCGAGCCGCCAGTCGTCGAGCGCGCTGCCGGCGGCGGTGATCGCCACCATCTCGGCGTGCGCAGTGGCGTCGTTGAGGCGCTCGCAGGCGTTGCGGCCGCGGCCGATGATGCGGCCGTCGTGGACGATGACGGCGCCAATCGGGACTTCACCAGCGGCGGCCGCGCGTTCGGCCTCGCTCAGGGCCTGGCGCATGAAGTCGTCGTCGGAGTGGGGGGTGAGAACCATGGCCTGCGCGAGTGTCCGGGCGCTGGGGAGGGGGCAAGGAGCTCCGAGCTCCGAGCTCCGAGCTTCGAGCGGAAACGGAGAAGCCCTGCCGTACAGGCAGGGCTTCTGATCGTCGCTCGCAGCTCGCTATCCCCGACAGACTCCTAGCGAAGCCGCTTGGTCATCGTCAGCAGGAACCCACGCGTCGGCAACACCTGATGCTTCACCTCATCCATGGTGTTCTCCAGCGCCTTGAATCCGGGGTCGTCGCTGGTGATGTTGAGCGCATTGCCGTAATTGACGAAGCCGATGTGCATCTTGTCCTGGTCGCCGACCAGCAGCACGTTGCAGGTCTCGTTGCCGTCGGCGGTGTTCTTGCGGATGATCGAGCACGCTTCGTCGATGCCGCGTTCGACCTTGGCGGCGGTGTCGGCAGGCATCTTGAGGCGCTTGGCCAAGCCGCCGGCGAGGGACATCAGGCTGGGCGCGAACTCCATGTCGCACGGCAGCTTGACTTCGACCATTTTGACCTTGGTCATCTCATAGAATTCGATGGTGCCGTGCTGATCAACGCTGAAGTAGTCGCCGCTGCGCGGATCCTTGAAGCGGCCGGGCTGGCTGACGTTGAGGCCCATGCCGGGGACCGGGTGCTTGAACTGGATGGGGAACTTCGCGGCAGGAGCGGCGGCGGCCTTGGTCTCTTTCGTCTTGGCGAAACTGGCGATCGCGGCCGGGATGGTGTCGTGGGTCTCGAACAGCGCGAGCAGGCCGAGCATCTCGAACAGCGCGATCACCTTGGTCGGCACGCCGACCAGCTTGATGTCGCCGCCGTTCTCGCGGAAGGTGTCGACGCACTTCACGATCGTGCCGAGGCCGGTCGAGTTGATGTACTTCACGTTGGTCAGCACGAGCAGCACGTTGTGGGTGCCAGACGACAGGATGTCGGTCAGACGGCCCTCGAAGGCCTGGTTGGTGCTCGCATCGATGGAACCGGTGAGGAACACCGCCTTGGCGTCCTGGCCGCTCGGCAGCGTCACGGTCTTGATGTCGAAGTTGAGAACCGCCATGGAGGGCTCCGCGCGCTCGTGCGCCGTGTTCGGTCGTGTCGAAGAGCCCCGTGGGGGGGCGATGCAGGTACGGTGTTGTAGCCCGGGCTGTCGTCGCAAGACACACTCTCACGGCTACTTCCGTGCATCCGAGTGTGATACGGAGGGGTCGTACGCGTTCCGTGTCGAGGGGGTTTGGCGTGCGCGTTCGCGCGTCCGGGTTTATGAACTGGGCACGGTCGCGCAGGCGCGCGACCACGAAAGGCGACCAATGGGTTTCTTCGGTGGCAAGAAGAACAAGGCGAACGAGGCGGCTGCCGATGCCGCCCAGACCGGTACCGCACGCAAGAGCCGCCGCATCGTCACCCCAATCCAGAAACCGGGTACTCCGGCCGCGCCAGCCGCCCCGGCCGCGCGTTCCCCCGCGGCTCCTGCCGCTCCGGCCATGCCGGGCACCTCGCGCCTGACCAGGCCGCCCGCCGCGCCCGCCGCGCCCGCCGCGCCCACCCCGGCCAAGCCCACCAGCGAGCGCAATCCAGATGGCGGCCTCATGCTCGGCGGTGATACCAAGCCGGCCACCCAGTCCATCAACCGGCCCAAGAGCCGGGAACCGATCCAGGCCAGTTCGCCGCTCGCCTTCGCCGGCGACCTCGCCTCTGGCACCCGCAACGGCCCGGCGCGCACCGGCGACCAGGCCCTGCTCGAATTCCTCACCGGCAAAGCCAATCTGCTCGACGCCGACCAGGCGGCGCAGGTGCGCAACAAGGCCAGCCAGTCCGAACTGCCTATCGACAGCGCCGCGGTGCAACTCGGCTTCCTGTCCGAGGACCAGTTGGTCAGCGCCCTCACCCAGGAGTGCTGGGTGCCCCATCTCAAGGTCGACAAGTACGAGATTCGCAAAAAGGCACTGGATACTGTGGCGCGCGAAGACGCCATGCACTACGGCGTGTTCCCGGTCGACAAGCTCGGCAGCCTGTTGACCCTCGCCATGGTCAATCCGCTCGACGCAGAGACCATCCGCGTGCTCGAGTCCAAGACTGGCCTCGACATCAAGAAGGTGGTCGCCACCCGCACCGAGATCAATCAGGGCATCGAAAAGTACTACAGCGGACAGACGGTGGCCAAGGACACCAGCATTGCCTTCACCCAGGACGTCGAGCCGAAGAGCGTCACCCAGATGCTCAGCAACGTCGCGGTCAAGGACACCTCTGCGGTCAGTCATCGGACCGCCCCGGCGCCGGCGCCGGTCCAGTCGCCCAAGCACGAGAGCAACATCATCCCCGAGATTCAGGACATCGACGACCTGCTCTCGAGCGACGAGGTCATCGCGCCCGCGATCATTGAGCCGATCGGCATCGAACCGATCGGCATCGAACCTGCCGCGTTGGCGGCGGGTGAGTTCGAGCCGCTCAGCATCGACGCGGGAGAGATCGAACCCGCCTTCGACGAGTTGGCCGAGATCGCGATCAGCGATCCCACCGCCAGCGCCGCCGCGGCTAAGGCAGCGAGCGATCAGGGCCTGCTCGATCTCGATCTCGACGTCGACATCTCGCTGCCGCCCCCCAGTATGCCCGCGCCGTCGAAATCGGCGGCGTTGGTTCCCTCGGCGAAGAAGCCGTCCGCCGCACCGACGAGCGCGGCCTCGGTCAAGCCGACGGTGCCCAAGCCCAGCGTCGCCGCGCCAACGCTCAAGCCGGCGACCCCGGCCAAAATCGCCTCCGCCGCCCCCGTCTTCATCAACCTGGTGCCGGTGATGGAGGAAGAGTTCCAGCATGCCATCACCCATGGCAAGGCGCATGTCTTCGAGAAATGGGTCGGACTGCAGACCCGCAACCGCATCATCAATGGCGTGCCGGTCGAACCCGAGCTCGAACGCGTGCTTGCTGGGCTGTACGCTTCGCCCCGGCAGTAGAACGCGATCGACCACCGGGCGGCTACCTTGTGTACTGCGTCAGCGATCCTGCCGCCTAAGCTTGGCCGCGCCGGCCATCTGCGGTGTCGCCCTTTACTTTGAGTGGGCGGCGCTAGCCCGGAGACGACAGAAGCCGGGCTGAGGGCGGGCTTCTGTCGAGTCATGTAAGTGTCTATAGATTCATCTGGCTGGGAGCCGGGCTTCCGTCCGAATTATTGGGTGTCTATAGATTCAATAGATTCATCTATAGATTCATCGGCGCTACGCCGCTGGGCGTCTGGCAACCGCCAGCAAGATTGGTGGAAGAACCGTTCGATGATCGGAGATATACTCATGCCATGTCCGCCGATTCTGAACTGCTAAATTCCTGGTGCCAGGGCGACCAGGAGGCCTACGCCGTCCTCTTGGCCCGGCACCATGGGCTGGTACGCAGTGCCTGCTTGCGACAAGCGCCGCCCGAGGCTGTCGACGACTGCTTCCAGGCGGTCTTCCTGGTGCTCTTCCGCCGACCCAAGGCGGCTGCCAAGGCTCCGAGCCTGGTGGCCTGGCTGCTGCGGGTGAGCAGCAATGTCAGCCATAACGCCCGGCGGGCCCAGGTACGACGGCAGGTGGCAGAACAGGCTGCATCCGCGCAATCGGCAAGGAAGGAAGCGGACCCGAGCGAGGCGCTCAGCCATCTGGACGAGTGTCTGCTGCTCTTGCCCGAACCTCAGCGGGTGGCCGTAAGCCTGCAATACCTGGCTGGTTATAGCAGCAATGAGGTGGCTGCCACCTTGGGTGTCAGCCGCAACCACGCCTATAAGCTGGTGCACCGCGGCCTAGCCGGCCTGCGGGACTTGTTAGCCCGCCGCCAGGTGGTGGTGGGCAGCACCGCTCTCTTGGGGCTGTTGGGCGCGCAGGCCCAGGCCGCCGCCCTGCCCGTCAGCGCCACGACCCTTATCAGCATCACCACCGGGACGCCCTCCGCCGGAGCCAGCGCCCTCGCCACCGGAGTCATCAAGACCATGACCATTGCCGCCCTCTCCCCGTTCATCGCCGCCGCCGGCCTCCTTCTCGCTATCGGCACCGCAACCGTCGCCTTGTCGGGCGAAGCCCCACCGGTGCAGTCGCCGGCAGGAGCGGCCACTGCCGCAGCCACCGCGCCGGTGCCCGGCGTCGCCCAGCCCCTGGTCGTCCAGCCCGTGGAGCTAGCCCTGGTGGACGGCCGCAGCGTGGCCGGCGGCCTGGTGGGCCAGACGGATGTCTACCTGTTCCTGTACTCGCCCAGTGGCGGGACGGTGGCCTCCTTCGAGAAGCGCTTCGTGGCCAGCTATACCCTGGCCAAGGACCCGAAGAAGGTCGTGCTCAATACGGCCCGTCCCCTCACCGCCGAGGAGGATCACTACTGGGGCTGGAAGGGCTGGCCTGACGCGCCGCCGGGGGCGGATGTGGGCCCTGCCACCGCCAAGAAGCCGGGCGCGGCGCCCGTCCCCGCCTATGCCAAGGAGACCTGGGGTCCGCCCAAGCGCCTCCTCATCTGGGCCCAGCCGGGGTCGAGCGGCAACTTCTCCAAAACTGAGAACTGGCTCATCTACGGCGAGGCCCCTACTGGCAAGGTCTGGTGGGATGATCAGACCGATGTGCTCCTGCCCTCGGCCCCCGGGAACCAGTACAAGCTGCTACCTGGTGAGCAACCGCAACTCCCCGAGGGGCGCCTGAACTACGTCGTGCGCCACATTATGGTAGAGCGCAATGGCTTAATCACGTCTTTTGGCTGCGCTGTTCACGGCAATGAATGGGTCCATAGAGGAGGGTCTGCTAGCACCCGCTTCGAGCATAATTGGGTGGGTAGTCGGAACACCTATGCCCGCTTCGATGTCCTGCCGGTCCAGCCGCTGGGAACCAGCAGCCTGGATGTGCAGTTCGGCGTGTGGGGAGCCAAGGATGCCAAGCACTGGCGCCCTGAATCCGAATTGGCCATCGCCCAGTATATAGGCGTCATCAAGGAGGCCAATGCCTCGGTGGAGCTGCTCGGGACTTTCACATCGAGGGACAAGTTCTCCTCCATAAAGGGGATAACCATCCTCGGCCCAGATAGCAATTTCAGCAATGATACCCGCAACGGGTTCATGGTGGACCCCGGGGCGACTCTGGTGCTGCTCGACGGGGCGCTCTGGGGCAAGCGTGTCGACTGGACGCGAGGCCCCTGCTTCCATGTGCATGGCAACCTCCAGGCCGGCTTGCCCGACCGGCCCCTCACCCGGGATGCCACCATTCTCGTGAGCACCTCCGATTACGGCGGCCACCTGAATGAACGGGACAATGGCGGCTCCCACCAGGAAGGAGGCGGCTTTGTCCTCTATCCAAAGGGGACCCTGCGCATCTTCAGCAGCGATCCCGCCACCGCACGGCTGGTCTTTCGCTGCAGCCTCAGCGATCGCCGGTCGTCGATGAAGCTCATCAATGTCGATCTGCTGGGCGAGGCGGTGCTGGACGGAGTGGTCTTCATGGACCTCTGGAAGGGCGGGCTGCGCCTGGGGGACCTCAAGCAGAAGGAGGCCTGGAAGCACGTCTCTTTCGTAGATTGCCAGAGCCAGAAGCCGGAGGAGCTCTACGCCGTCTACCAGAAGGGCACCCCGCCCAGCGGCTACACCGAGAATCCAGCGATGAAGGCCCTGTCCATGTCCGGGTACCAACAGCCGGAACCTGCCGTAACCAACGACGCCGCCCTGGACAAGCTCCGCCAGGACCTGCAGGCCGCTGAGGCGCGGTCCAAGGAACTCTACCGCGCCTTCCAGGCCATCGTCGATGACGACAACGCCCTCTCCCAGGCTGTGGCCACGTATGGCCTGGCCAAAGTGGAGGAGCACCAGGCCAAGCGCGCCCTGTGGCTGGCCTTCGCCGAGCGCATGAAGACGGATGGCGGCGGGCAGCCGGCCAAGCCCTGAGCGGGAATCTGGGGGCGGCACCCGATGGCGTGCGGCAGGATTC
>Ga0163148_10003446_pt1 | contig 17465 bp, 20 predicted proteins | sample OliLakLV19MP7P2_FD_148606 | JGI IMG/M metagenome (GOLD analysis project Ga0163148, IMG submission 148606) | Freshwater microbial mat bacterial communities from Lake Vanda, McMurdo Dry Valleys, Antarctica- Oligotrophic Lake LV.19.MP7.P2 | ecosystem: Environmental > Aquatic > Freshwater > Lake >...
ACCCACCCCGGCTGACGAATTACTATTTAGCTTTTTGTTGTTAACTTCAACTTTGGTTTTTTCAATCCGCAGCGGTTCCGGGCAACTCACGACATTGTTAAGCTACTGAACAGACAAATAAAATATAGACCCCAATATGCTTACAAAAGTTGCTGTTTGCCAAGTCCCAGACATTCGAGAAAATATTGATGCATCGCTTAAGTGGATTGAAAAATTTACAAAACAGGCAGAGGAAAGGAGCGTTTCATTAATTTGTTTTCCAGAATGTTTTTTACAAGGGTATCTGACAGTGGAGCCATTAGCGAAAAAGTATGCAGTTGATTTGGTATCAGCGACATTTAAAACAATGCTTCAACGATTGGCAAAATATACTCCTACAATTGTTTTTGGGCTAATTGAGCAAGACGATGCAAATTTATTTAATACTGCAGTTGTAATAAAAAATGGAAAACTGATTGGCAGGCACAGAAAGACACATCTCTTGGACGGTGAACAGATATTCAAAGCAGGTTCTAAATACCCAGTCTTTCAAATCAACGGTTTAAAATTTGGAATAAATATTTGCTACGACACACAATTTTCAGAAGCAGCCAAAAATCTCGCCAAACAAGGAGCAACGTTAATACTTTGCCCCTCAAACAATATGATGAGATACGAAACAGCAGAGAAATATAAACACCTGCATCATAAAATGCGTATAGAACGGGTGAATGAAACAAAAGTTTGGCTTTTGTCCTCAGATGTAACAGGAGAGAATAACGGACGAATTTCTTATGGACCAACTTCTGCTATAAATCCTGACGGACAAGTAGTGAAACAAGTTCCACTAATGGAAACAGGAATGATAATAGTTGACATATAACCATAGCACAAAAACCAGCCGCTAACACGGGTTCGCAAAAGTGGCAGTTGAGTGCTTCGTATGAAAGTTGATGCTGAAAATCGCCACCTTCGCCAAGAATTAAGTTCCAACCGACAAATATCACAAGCAGTAGAATAAAATTACCTTTAATCATAAATTTGCAGTTGCATTATACCTTCGAAAAAATGAATCGCCAATGAATTACCAAACATTTGATTCTCACCATGAATTGACAAGCTTTATCAAATGTTATTGGACATTGGAAAGCCCCATAGAAGAAACACCCGAAAAACAAACCATTGTTCCTGACGGTTGTATCGAAATGATTTTTCACTATGGCGACTTGTACAGGCAATTCACCGAAAATGGGAACAGCATTATACAACCAAAATGTTTTGTATTTGGACAACTTACACGACCTCTCCAAATAGAACCGACAGGTGAAACAGGCATTTTTGCCGTTCGTTTTCATCCTAACGGATTTTTACCCTTTACAGCTATACCGATAAAGGAAATGGAAAACACAGCCATTTCATTGGAAAAACTGTTTGGAAAAGATGGACAAGAAATTGAAGTGAAGGTTTTAAAAGCCAGTAAAACTTCGGAAAGGATAATGTTAATTGAATCCTATTTATTAAACCGTTTGACTGACAGCAGAACTGTTGACCGCATTGTGAAATCAACCGTTGAAACTATATTGACAGCAAATGGACAACTTTCCGTAAACGAACTATCAGAACAAATAAATATTAGTCGCAGACAACTGGTAAGAAAATTTTCATCGGCTATTGGCTTAAGCCCAAAACAGCTCTCTAAAACAATTCGTCTGCAAGCCACACTCAAAATGTTGTTGAGCAAGCAATTCACCAGCCTTACCGCTTTAGCATATGAAAACGAATACTACGACCAAGCCCATTTCATCAAAGACTTCAAAGAACTCACAGGATATACACCAAAAGAATTTTACGGAAGCAACTTGAAAATGTCTTCTCTTTTTTACGGAACGGATTAGCCTTGTCCCATTTTTACAATTTCATGTTTTCAACTAGCTGCAACTTTGTGTTGCAATTTTGCAAAAAAACATTAGATAATTTAACGATGGAAAATTTAATCAATTGGTTTGAAATTCCTGTAACAGATTTCAGCAGGGCAGTCTCATTTTATAAAGCCATTCTTGGTTTGGAAATTAAAGAAACAGAAATGTTCGGCACTAAAATGGGCTTCTTCCCTACTGACGGCAAAAACATATCGGGAGCAATAGTTCATGGCGATGATTACAAACCCTCAACAGACGGAGTAATCGCCTATCTAAATGGGGGGAACGACTTGCAAAACGTATTGGACAAAGTTGAAAGCAACAATGGAAAAGTAATTGTACCAAAAACGCAAATCAGTCCTGAAATGGGATATTTTGGAATGTTTATCGACACCGAAGGAAACAAAATGGCCGTACATTCAATCAACTAAAACTATGAAAACATTCATGAATTTATTTTTTGCTGTTGTAGGTTTTACTTTTTTATCTGCCTGGGCAGCAAAGCAAGCAAACGAAATTGAAAAAGCAAAATGGCTTATCGGAACCTGGGAAAACAAAAACCAGAGAGGCAGTATTTATGAAACCTGGAACAAAGTAAGCGACATCGGATTAGCAGGAAAAAGCTACATCATAAAAGAAAAAGACACAATAGTTTTTGAAAACATACAATTGGTGCAGGAGCAAGGCAAACTATTTTACATTCCTACCGTTAAAAAACAAAATAACGCTTTGCCTGTACGTTTTACCGCCAAAACCGTTTCTGAAACACAATTGATATTTGAAAACATACAACATGACTTTCCGCAAATAATCTCCTACACAAAAATCAACACGGATTCTTTAGTTGCAGAAATTTCAGGAGTTAAAAATGGTCAGGAACGTAAGCAAACTTTTCCGATGAAACGGGTGAATTAAAGGAGTTGCTGCATTTGCATCCACCACCACGGCAGCCGAATAACTTCTCCTGATTTTTTCAGCACATCTGAAATAAATAATTGTTGACTGCAACAAAAAAAGAAACTAATTATTGTTTTACAATAATAATTTATACATTTACAGAAATTTACTTAACATTTCGTTCAATGAAGTTAGTTCGCATTATTTCTGTTATTGGGTTTTATGTTACCAGATTAGCAGCCTTTGCTTATCTGATAACGGCTTTGTATGTGCTATTGTCGGTGCTGCTTAAGCTACCTGGCTATGAAATGCCGGAACACAATAAGTTTTCAATTAATTACCCATTTAGTAATAAGCATTTTTTAAATGGTTCAGAAAATACAGCCGCTTATATTTTTGAAATGGTAGCTTTAATTTTCTTTTATGGAGTGTTTTTTTTGCTGCTTGGTAATGTGTTTAAAACATTTGAGCAAAAAAAGCTGTTTACCTCTCAGGGCGTATCGCATCTAAAGCGCTTTTACATACTTAACCTGTTTATTTGCCCCGTGCTTTTTGTAATTCTGATGATATTATCTCACGAAGATATTTCTTACCCTATATTGCTTATTGCACATATAGTGATCGGCATATTTTCTTTATTTCTGGTTGCGATTTTTAATCAGGGACTGAAATTACAAAACGACCAGGACTTATACATTTAGCCATGCCGATAGTTGTAAACATAGATGTGATGCTTGCTAAAAGAAAAATGCAAAGCAAGGACTTAGCTGAAAAGTTAGATATAACTCCCGCAAATCTTTCGATCCTGAAAACAGGGAAGGCTAAAGGGATTCGGTTTGATACTTTGAATGCAATTTGTAAAATTTTAAATTGTCAGCCAGGCGATGTGTTGGAGTTTGTAGAAGAATAAAAATCAATAAGAATTATCAGCATTAAAAAAAAGCGCTTGAAAAAGAGCAGGTAATTGTATTGCCTGAAAAGTAAAATATATGAACAGTTTAAAAATTAAGAACCTCAGTAAAACATACAGTAACGGGGTTAAAGCCATCAACAATATTAACTTAGAAATTGAAAATGGTATGTTTGGTTTGCTTGGGCCAAATGGTGCCGGCAAATCATCCTTAATGAAAATCATTGTTGGCTTACAATCTGCCGATAGTGGCGAAATTATTTTTAATGATGTAAATGTTTTATCAAACACTACATACATTAAAAAGCATCTCGGGTTTCTGCCGCAAGACTTTGGAGTATATCCAAAAATATCTGCCTATAATTTACTCAACCATCTTGCTATATTAAAAGGTGTAACCAATGATGCCGAAAGAAAAGAGCAAATACTGGCCTTGCTTGATAAAGTAAATCTGTTTCAACATCGAAAAAAAGAAGTGCATACTTTTTCAGGAGGCATGCGACAAAGATTTGGAGTAGCACAAGCCTTGTTGGGAAATCCGAAAATTGTTATTGTTGATGAGCCTACTGCCGGCCTTGATCCCGAAGAACGCAATCGTTTCAACAGTTTACTAAGTGAGATTGGTGAAGAAATAATCATTATTCTTTCCACACATTTGGTAGAAGATGTTCGCAATTTATGTTCAAAAATGGCAATTATGAATAATGGAGCTGTGTTGGCTTATGGAAGCCCTGCTGACTTTCTCAGAGAATTAAATGGCAAAATTTGGCAAAAGGAAATAAGCAAAAAAGAAATGGAAACATACAAAAGTGATTTCAATATTATCTCTTCTCAATTTATATCAGGTAAAATGAATATCCATATCCTGGCTGATAATAACCCTGAAAACTTTGAACCCGTTACTCCAACTTTAGAAGACGTGTATTTTACTACTTTAAATCAGTCAAAAGCATAATAATGAAAACAATATTTCTTTTCGATATTAAAAGTCGTTTTCAAAAATGGGGCTTTTATATACTCTTGCTGTTGATTGTAGCACTGGGTTTTATTGGCGGGCAGAATGCCCGTTTCTCAGTGAGTGAAAACATATTTCTGAACTCGCCTTATCAGATTAGTTTTATCACTACATTCCTTAGCTTAACAACCATTCTTTTCAGCACCATATTCGCATCTCAATTATTGTTTAAAGAAGCAGATGCCCGTTTTGAGTTGTTGCTTTTTAGTACACCTGTTAAAAGAAGGCAGTATCTTTTAGGTAGATACGCAGCATTATTTGCTATCAGTGTTGTTTGTGTATTGCTTTTGATAATCGTTTTCTTTATCGGCCAATCGTTTGGTAAATTCGCTGGCAACAAGACCTCCTTCGTTTTGTCATACTATCTATATCCAATTGTTCTTTTTGCCTTTATTAACACCCTTTTTACTACATCAGTTTTAAGTTGTGTTGGATGGTTCACAAAAAATAAGTTGTTGGTTTATGTAAGTGGTTTATTGTTATATATTGTTTATATGGTTGCCTTAATGTATTCCGGCTCTCCCTTAATGGCTCAAAGTATGCCACAATCAGAGCAGGCACAATTAATTGCTGCATATATCGACCCTTTTGGTTTTTCTGCTTTTTTTCATCAAACGTCCAATTGGTCAGTATTAGAACGTAATACGCAAGTGGTTTCTTTAAGCGGTATTTTTTTTATTAACCGTTTGGGAGTGTTACTAATTTCTACAGGCTTACTTTTCTTATGTGTAAAAAAAGCTTCTTTAATAAAAAAATCAAAATACAAAAAAGTAAAGGAAACTGTATTGTCGCATGAAAAGTACAATAACACCATCTATAAAGCAGCCGGTACACATCATCGTTTGCAGGATCAATTAAAGGCAATGCGTTCATTTACTAAGTTGCACCTGATATATATATTTAAGAGTATCCCTTTTGTTTTAACTGCATTGGCATTGCTATTTGCAATAGGCATGGAAATGTATGCAGAGATTGAAAAAGGTATCAGAATACCACAAAAATATGCCAGTTCCGGTTTGATGGTTAGCACCATTATTCAAAACTTTCATGGGCTTTGTATAATTGCTATTGTGTATTATGCCCATGAATTATTTTGGAAAAGCCATACTGCCAACTTCCATCTGATTGAAAATTCAACTGCCAATTTCAAAACCAATTTCTTTGCAAAATGGCTTTCGCTTACTTTAATTATTCTGGCATTTAGTGTTTTGATGATATTTGAAGGCGTGGCATTTCAATTTTTATATAATTACTCAAAGATTGAGTTAACGGTATATCTATATGTTTTTCTATTCACCACTTTTCCATTAATTCTTTTAGGTGGCCTGGTACTGTTAATTCATAAATTAGTCAGGCAAAAATATATTGGCCTGGGATTAATTGTAGTATTCACTTTAATAATGGCAACCCCACTGGGCAAAAAATTAGTGTCTTTGCCTTTACTTAAATTTTTGCAAACGCTAAGTTTTGATTATAGCGATATGAATGGCTTTGGCGAATACATTGCGGTATTTGAATGGAGATTGATTTTCGGCTTAGCCGTCACCGGAATATTGTTACTATTCTTCCACTTACCAAAAAGTAAGTTGCTAAAATGGCAACCTGTTTTGGCTATAGCCTTGTTTGGCATGATGGCTTTTTGTACAGGTACAAAATTGTTAACTAACTATCAGTCCAAAAACTCCGATGCTGGTTTGCTGGCACAAGCAAGTTATGAAAAAGGGTATCGGAAGTATCAAACGCTTCCACAACCAACAATTACTAATGTTATAACAAGTGTAGATTTATTTCCTGAAAACAACGCATATACCATCAAAGGAAATTATTTACTTAAAAATAAAACGGGCCAGAACATCAATGAGATATTGGTAAATTTTGGTGATGACTTCATAATTAATAAAGCAATTTTAATTACCAGCGAAGAAAGACTACCTGTTACAAACCAATACCAGGTAATAAGCCTTCACAAAGACCTTTTGCCAGATCAGGAAGCTTCATTTGAGTTTGATATACATTACCAATGGAAAGCAGTAAACGGCCATCAATCTTTTAATGCCATAGTAGCCAATGGGTCGTTTATGAGAATAAGCCGCTATTACCCTGTATTTGGGTATATGGCTGATAACGAAGTGCAGGACGAGTACCAAAGAAAACAGTTACAATTGGGAGAAGCCACGCCTGTAAAACAATACGATGCACCAAAATCAGGAATATACGATTTCATCAATCTGGATATGACCATTTCCACATCAGCTAAGCAATTTGCCATTGCAGTTGGAGAATTGAAAAAGGAATGGAAGGAAAATAATCGCAATTATTTTCAGTATAAAACAAGTGCAGCAATCCCATTCAGGTTTGCTCTGTCGTCTGCCGAATATGCAGTAAAAAAAGAAAAGTACAGGGGTAAGCGTTTTGAGATTTATTATCATCCAACTCATTATGAGAATGTGGAGCATTTACTAAAGAACGCAAAACTAACTATAGATTATTGTGAAGCAAATTTTGGAGCTTACCCTTTCAACACAATTCGTTTTGCAGAAATTTCAAACTTTACAAGGGGCTTTGCCGCTACAGCCTATCCGGCAACAATTTACATGACTGAGGATATGATTTTTCATGCCAATTTAAAAGGCGACAAGCAGCAGGATGTAATTAATGAGTTAGCCGGACATGAACTATCACATTTATGGTGGGGTAATAATAGTCAAATGTCACCAGATGAAAGAGACGGTGCAGCCATGCTTAGTGAAACTTTTGCCATGTACACGGAAATGATGCTGTTAAAAAAAATGTACGGGAAAGAGAAAATGTTGGAAAGAATAAAAATGCACCTGGATATTTATAACAGTCAAAAAGGATTTGCAGACGAACAACCGCTTTATAAAGTGAAATCGGAAAGCAGTCATATATCTTATTCAAAAGGGGCGGTAGTTATGTATCAACTAAGTGAAATGATAGGAGAAGAAAAAGTGAACAGGGCGCTGCATAATTTTTTGGTGAAGTATAAATATCCAAATCCAAAACCAATTACTACTGATTTTATTGACGAATTATACAAAGTAGCCGATGTGAAGTTTCATAAAAAAATTGAGGAGATGTTTATAAAGGTTACAGAGATAAATGAAAAAGATTTGAAATTATATTAGTGATCAGTATAGTAAAAGAGAACCGTTTACTGCAAAACCTGAGTTCCTGCATATCTAAAACTTTACTGAAAAATATTTCAATAACCCTGTGATTTTATGCAGGGTTATGCGTATAATTAATAAAGACACAAAAAATGTATCAATGCTGATAAAAAATAGAAATGGCAAATAAGGAGAACCGGGACATATTTCTTTCCGTTATAGAATCGAATAAAGGTATTATTTACAAAATTGCCAATTCTTACTGTGCAAGTAAGGAAGACAGGAACGACCTTGTACAGGAAATTATTTTGAGGCTTTGGCAGGCATTTGAACAATACAATGATGACTATAAATACTCTACCTGGATTTATCGTATTGCTTTGAACACAGCAATTTCAAATTATAGAAAAGAAAAAGTAAGAGAAAAGTATTTCTCTCCAATATTTGAGCCGCTACTGGAGTTAGAAGATGTCGGCGGCACAACTGAGTTAGAGCAAACATACTCACAGTTACATCAATTCATTTTAGAGCTGAAAGAATTAGACAAAGCTTTAATGCTCTTGTATCTGGAAGAAAAGAGCTACAAAGAAATCGCTGAAATAATAGGCATTTCTGAAAGTAATGTAGGCACTAAAATCAGCAGGTTGAAAAACACTCTCAAGGAAAAATTTTTAAAGGAAAAATATAAATGATGGAAGATACAAACTTTGTGATGCTATGGAAAGAACACTACGAAAAAATAGACCAATCGCTGGCTATTAATAAAAAAATAATACGGGACTTAACTAATCAGAAGGCTGAAGCCGTTATGCAGTTATTGATACGGCATAAAAAAAGAGGTATCATTGCCGTTATTTTTTATTTGCTCATACTTGGTGCCTTACTTTTCTTTTCTACTACAGACTACAAATCAGAAAAAAATTACTTTATATTTTCAATAGCAGCAATTTTTATAGTAAATGTAAAAGCATTGTACGATTATATCAAGCACTTAGCTTGGGCAAAGAAAATCAATTATAATGGCAATGTTACAGATATACAACAGCAACTGACTAAACTGCAATTTTCAATTATCAATCATGCGAAAATAATGTGTTTGCAATTTCCATTTTTTACTACTTTTTATTTAAGCAATAAGTGGTTTCCACAAGAGGTTGGTATGGGCTATATTATTTTCCAGCTTATTCTTACAGGTTCATTCACTTATCTTTCTTACTGGCTATTTAAAAATCATACTATCGAAAATTTAAACAAAAAATGGTTTAGAAATATGATAGCAGGCTCGGGTGGTAAATCAGTGGTGAAAGCAATGGACTTTTATAAAGAATTAGAAGAATTTAAGCATCATTAAAACGCCAGATTCTTGTTCCGATTTATACTGCCAAGGCAAATTTCAGATAATCAGTAGATACTCCCAGTTCTTTGAAAGGTTAATATTATTTTTTAAAAAAAATAAATATTTATTGTTTATCAATAATTATTTGCTATTTTTGCAACCTAATCTTTAATTATCATACAATGTCAAAAACAAACAACTTCGTATTCTGGGGCTTATATATTGTGGCTTGGCTCATTTTTGTCGGATTATCTATAGAAGCTGGTGGCTTGATAGTCAATTTTATTTTTAGTGTGTTTAAACCTGAGTTTGTTGGGAACCTCTATCAAAAATTAGATTTGAGTGTGATGTATCAACAAAGCAAGTGGGTTTATTTTGGTATGTATGCTTTTGTTTTAAGTATCGCTATTTTAAAAGCCTGCATGTTTTATGTTGCTATTAGGCTTATGCATAAAATGGATTTAACAAAGCCATTCAGCAGTTTTGTATCAAAACAAATTTTCAATATAAGCTACTACACTTTTTTTATAGGTGTCATAAGTCATATTGCCAGGGAAATTGCGAAAAGTTTGCAGCATCAGGGTTTTGTTACAGACAAACTAAATAAGTTTTGGGCAGACAGTCAAGCTTTTATTTTGATGGCAGCGGTTATTTATATTATTGCGGTTATTTTCAAAAAAGGAATTGAACTACAAAATGAAAACGATTTAACCGTATAAATTATGCCAATCATTGTAAACTTAGACGTAATGATGGCAAAGCGAAAAATGTCGCTTAATGAGCTATCAGAAAAAGTAGAGCTGACGCTTTCTAACCTCTCTATTTTAAAAACAGGAAAAGCAAAAGCCATTCGCTTTTCAACACTCGAAGCGATTTGCAAAGTGCTGAATTGCCAGCCCGCTGACATTCTTGAATATGTAGAAGGCTAAAATACGTATTAGACTCTATGAAATTCTATAAACAGACAACTGACTTTAAGAACGAAAAAAAATATTTATTTAGTAAAAGCAAAAAGAAAACAATGATTTTAAAATAAAAGTTCAGTAATCTGTGATTTTTCACTCCTTATTGCGAATAAATATGTAGAGTTTAAATTTTTCAAAAACCAATATAAATCATGTTTACAACAAAAACAACATGGCTACTGCGGGTAGCCTTAGCAACGCTTTTGTCCAATTTTTTTGCCAACGGTGTAATTGCACAACAAAAAACGGACGACATTCATACAGCAGTTATCAAAAATGATATTGCAGCGATAAAGAAATTTATTGCTACCAAAACGCACCTCAACGACAAAGACCCCTACGGCGGAAGCACTCCCCTTATTAGTGCAGCACTTTTTGGCAAAACCGAAATAGCTCAATTGCTGATAAATGCAGGAGCAGATTTGAATACGCAAAACAATGATGGCTCAACAGCTTTAATAACGGCCAGTTTCTTCTGTCGCCCCGAAATTGTAAAAATGCTTTTAGCCAAAAAAGCAAACAAAACTATTAAAAATAAATATGGTCAAACGGCCTACGATTCTGTAGTGATGCCTTTTTCAGATGCAAAACCGGCTTATGATATGATAGGTAAAGCCCTGGCACCAATGGGCTTAAAGCTTGACTATGATTATATAAAAAAAGCAAGACCCATTATAGCCAACTTATTAAAGTAAATACTATAACAAATGCAAACAAGAAGATACGATATAGATTGGTTAAGAGTGATAGCAATTGGACTATTGATGATTTATCATGTTGCAATCGTATTTCAACCCTGGGGGTTAATGATTGGTTTTATTTCCAACGAGCAGTCGTGGGAAGGAGTTTGGCTTCCCATGACGATGCTGAACGTGTGGCGAATACCAATTTTGTTTTTCATTTCAGGAATGGGTGTTTACTTTTCATTTCGAAACAGAAATTGGAAACAACTGCTCGCCGAACGTAGCTTACGAATTTTAGTTCCATTTGCATTTGGTGCATTTGCCATAGTGCCGTTATATGTATTTATACTGCAACACTATCAGGAATGGACTATAAAATATATACCTGATACAGGTCATTTATGGTTTTTGGGCAATATTTATAGCTATGTGTTGCTTGCACTTCCCTTATTGTACTATGTAAAGAAGTATGAAAACAAAAGATGGGTACAACTGATAAAAAGCATATTTAGCTCGCCATTGGGTTTGGTTTTAATCGTCGCTTTTTTTGTAATGGAAACAGCCCTCGTAAAACCTGACATTTATGAACTGTATGCCAAAACATGGCACGGCTACATTTTAGGTTTAATAGGGTTTTTGGCAGGTTACTGTTTGGCATTGAACGGTTCAACTAGTTTTAAAATGCTTGCAAAGTTTAAATGGATATTTTTATTATTGGCGGTTATTCTTTTTGCAGCACGAACATTAAAATTGGAGTTGACATTACCTAAAATATGGATGCCCATAGAATCATGTGTGTGGATATTCTCTATTCTTGGCTTAGGGTATCAGTATCTGAATTTTAATCATAAAATTTTATCATATTTAAGCAAAGCCGCTTATCCTGTTTATATTTTACACATGGTTTTCTTAGGGCTTTCAGCTTCATTTGTTTTGCCTTTTAACTTACTCGTTTCGCTCAAATTTTTCTTTGTTTTCACAGGTACAATAACAGGTAGTTTGGGGTGCTATGAACTTATAAAACGAATTAAATATTTTAGGGTGCTATTTGGAATAGTTACTGTTGACGCATCTAAAGACAGACCAGTTTCCTATTTGGTTAAAAACTAATTTTTAAACATCTTCTAATCATTAAGTATATGACATTAATATGTTTTAACAATATTGAATTTTATAAACGATTCAAAACTATAGCAAATCGCATGATAGTATTTATTTGTTACTAAAGAATAAAAAAGTAAATCAATGAACATAAATAAGACATCATCAACTGATTTTGAAGATATAAAAGTAAATATCAAAATCAAACTCTCTGCTCTTTGGGCATCTGTAACACTTTGTTATTTATATGGAGATTACTTTGAGTTATATGTTCCCCAAAAAACTCAGGGGCTTGTGAATGGAGCAAATCTGCTGGACAGCCCAATGAAGCTATTTGCAGCATCAGTACTGCTAGCTATTCCTGCACTAATGGTTTTTCTATCCATCATTTTAAAACCAAAAATAAACAGGTGGCTGAATATTGTGTTAGGAATATTTTATACAGCCATTATGGTATTAATTGCAATAACATCTATAACACCATGGAGAACTTTTTATGTGTTTTTAGCAATAGTAGAAAGTGCTATCACTTCTTTAATAGTTTATTACGCCTGGAACTGGACAAAAAGTAAATTGATAACCTGATAATTATTACAACAAAGTTTTCAAACAAAAAAAACAAACAAAATATGATTAAACATTTCAAATTTACCCTTCTGCTTCTTTTACTTTTTTATTGTCAAGCATTTACTCAAACAACAGATTCTCTAAAGGAAAAAATACAACGAATCATTACATCAAAGAACGTTGAAGTTGGTGTTGCAATTATTGGTAACACTGGAAAGGACACATTATCTATAAATGGGAATCGGCATTTTCCATTGCAGAGTGTGTTTAAGTTCCATATTGCCTTGGCCGTTTTATCACAAATTGACAATGGGAAATTCAATCTGAATCAAAAAATAAAAATTGAAAAGAAAGACTTAATTCCAGATTTATACAGCCCTATCAGAGATGAATATCCTAATGGAGCAACCTTGGCCTTATCAAAAATTTTAGCGTACACAGTTTCACAAAGCGATAATGTTGGTTGTGAAGTTTTATTAAAATTAATTGGCGGGCCTGAAGTAGTAGAAAAATATTGTAAAGACAATGGCATCAAAGACATATCAATAAAAATAAACGAAGAAGAACAGCAAGCTAATTGGGATTTGCAATTTCAAAATTGGACAACACCAAAAGCAGCAAACGAAATATTAGAGAAATTTTATTCCAATAAAAGCAACTTGCTTTCAAAGAAAAGCCACCATTTCATTTGGAAAGTGATGAAAGGAACAGAAACAGGACAAAACAGGTTAAAAGGACAACTACCTAAACGGACAATTGTTGCACATAAAACAGGCTCATCGGGTGCCAACAAAGAAGGTTTAACCGCAGCGGTAAATGATATAGGAATTGTTTTTTTACCAGGCGGACAACATTATTATATCAGTGTTTTTGTAACAAACTCAACAGAAAATGCTGAGACAAACGAGAAAATTATCGCTGACATTTCAAAAGCAACTTGGGACTATTTTATAAAAAACAAGAAATAAAACTGCCGCCAGCATCGTCTTGGCTTCTATTACACCTAGAGAATTTTTTATAGATTTTTAGCAATAGTAGAAAATGCTGTTACATCACTACTAATTTATTACGTCTGGAACTGGACAAAATATAAAGTATAAACTAAACTTTTATCGATGGAATACTCAAACAAAAAAACAGCCCGGATAGCAGGATTATTGTATTTGATTGTTGTACTTACAGGAATTTTTAGCCTAGCCTATGTTCCAAAAACACTAATCACCTGGAACGATTCAGCTTTGACTTTTAATAAAATTATAGCATCAGAATTTTTATTTCGGGCAGGAATTTACAGCAGTGTAATTTGCTATACGGCATTTTTATTTTTGCCAATCGTTTTGTATCAATTATTAAAACCGGTAAACGAATTTTATGCAGAATTGATGATAATATTTGCATTGGTAAGCGTGCCTATATCGTTTGTAAACCTGCAACATAAATTTTCCATTCTCTCCTTGATTAGTAAAGATGAGTATTTGAAAAATTACTCACTGGAGCAATTACAAAGTAAAGCGATGTTTTACTTAAATCAATACAACAATGGCATTTCTTTAGTTTCTGTTTTTTGGGGGCTTTGGTTGTTGCCATTTGGATACTTAATTTATAAATCAGGTCTTCTTCCTAAAATTTTAGGAATATTGTTGATGCTTGGCTGCTTTGGATACTTAATAAATTTCACAGGAAATATGCTTATTAAAAACTATACAGAATTGGGCATTTCAAAAATAGTGAGTTTACCTGCAAGCATTGGAGAAATAGGAACTTGTTTGTGGCTTTTAATCATGGGTGCAAAAAATAAAACCCTGTAAGTTAGCAGTCATTGAACAAAGACACACTAATTTGAAATAAATAGAATTCTAATTACGATTGTGAAATGAAATTAATCAACACATTTAGAAAAAATATATGGGCAAACTACTTTGTATTATTTACGAGACTTCTTATGGGCTTTGCTTTTATACCATCAGGATTGATAAAACTATACGGGAAGCCCTTTTCATTACTTCCAAAAACAGACCCAGTTGGTTATTTTTTTGATGCAATGTACCACACGGGTATTTACTGGAATTTTTTGGGTATTTGTCAGTTATTGGCTGCCTTTTTATTGATGAGTCAAAAATATGCAAATTTAGGAGCTGTACTCTTTTTAGGCATAATAGTAAACATTGTTTTAATCACCTATGGCGTTGGTTTTGGAAATACAACTATCATCTCCTTTCTTATGTTGCTTGCAGTCACTGGTCTTTTATTATGGGACTATCAAAAATTTGCACTTCTTTTTGAAGATTTTGCTTACAATAAAAATGTGCAAATTGACAACGATTTGATTTCAAAAAAATGGAATACCTATGGATTTTCAATTTTTACATTTTTTACTCTTTGGTGTAGTCTCCCATATATAATTAAAGACATTCACAGGTTCTCTGTCTTCTATGTTTTAGTGCCTTTCATTATAGTAAGCACAAGTTTTATTTATATACTTTATACTGATTTTCCTCAATTTAAAAGCAATAAAAAATAGTTACCCTGTTTTTCCATTTGCTCCGTTGGGCTTAAACTTATGTTGGCTTGACATTGTACAAACCGGCCTACCGCACCAAGTCAGGCACATTTGCAAGGCACACAAAACCCACACACAAAAGCCAACCTTGCAAAAGAGCCTGCCTTGTGCCAACGCACAGGCAACACTCTGCGGGTGGACACAGACCCACATTGTAGATGACCGAGGAGAAAGGGCGAACACATAACACGCGGTTTGGCAATATGGCGGGGCGACGAATATATTTTCAACTTTTTGTTCGCTATTGGGCTTTTGTTCCGGCAGAAGAACAACTATTTAGCTTTAGTTCTTATCATCAACTTTTAGTTATAAATTTAGCTTCGGTTACGGGCTGACGATTTTCAAATACCGCCACATCGCCAAGCCGTACCGTTGTGTGCAACCCTTGTGGACAATTCGCTATAATTAAAAGCCAAGACAACAAAATGTTTTTACAGTGGTTTGACCTTTTTGCCAGAATTATAAAAATTGTAATCTTATCGACCATTTACTCGACTGTAATTTTTGCTGTTCTTGTTTTGGTATTAAGAGGGAGAAAAAATGTATGGCTTGAAAACAGAATGAAACACAAAACTAAAAATTGGTTACTAACTCATTTTTTAATTTCGATTGGACTTTTTGCATTTTCATTTTCATATTGGCAGGACACAGGATTAGGAGAAGCCCCACAATTACCAATCGGTTATGGACAAATCATTTATAGTCCAGACTTTGAGTGGACTGAATTTTATCCCGACCTGAAAAAAACAGAATTGAACAAAGACGAACTTCAAATTGGTAACTTTATAATCAAAGATAATTTTCTTTGTGCCGAGATTTCTCATCAAAATACTGACAGTCCAAACTTTGACTTTATTGTTTATGACTTACCTAAAAAAACAATTGTGACATTTACAAACGAGACAGATTACCATGAATTTGCAAGAAAAAATAACTTACCAATTAAGGCTGACCTTTATAATTTCAAGACACACTTTCAAGAATATTTTGACAACAAACCTAAATGGCAAAAATGGTTACTTCCTTGACAAGACGTAATAGGGCTGCACACAACAAAGGTATTGCTGCAAGCAGGGCTGGACGTTGTTATCTTCGGCTGCGGTTCGCTTATCGGCAGCGGTTGTGGGCAGGACGAGCAATGCTGGGCTTTTGTTTGTTATCTTTTACTTTATAACTTTATTCAGCAGCGGTTGGGGTCAGACATAGCAACTATCCCTGCCTGCAGCAATACCCAATCGTTGGCTGTAATTATACCAGACCTCACAAAATTCTAACAGAATGAACAAATATTTAGTAACAATCCTATTGACAACTTTTATGAACTTTGCATTTGGACAGACAGAAAAAATCTCAAACAAAACCATTGCTGACAGTTTTGAGATGAATTATAATGCAGACAATTTTGATGCAATATTTTCAAGCTTTTCAATTGAAATGCAAAACGCTTTGCCTCTTGACAAAACCAAAGAATTTTTAACAGGACTGAAAACACAGGCAGGAAAAATTACAAAAAGAAAATTTGTAAAATATGAGCAAACTTATGCTTCATACAAAACAAATTTTGAAAGAGCATTATATGCAGTTAATATTTCAGTTGACAATAACTCAAAGATTAATGGACTTTTAGTTAAGCCTTTTAAAGAAAGTAACTTGCCAAAAGTTGCTCGTAACAAGACAAAACTAATTCTTCCTTTTAAAAATGAGTGGACAGTCATTTGGGGTGGCGACACTAAAGAATTAAATTATCACGTTGAAAGTGAAGCTCAAAAAAATGCTTTTGATATCGTAATAACTAACGACAAAGGAAATTCTTATAAGGCAGACGGAAAAATAAATGAAGATTATTATGCTTTTGGAAAAGACCTGATTGCACCTTGTGATGGAGAGGTTGTTTTGGTAGTTGATGGAGTTAAAGACAATGTGCCAGGAATTTTAAATCCTGTTTACGTTCCAGGAAACACAGTCATTATAAAGTCACAAAACAACGAATATTTGTTTTTTGCTCACTTCAAACAAAATTCAATTGCGGTCAAACAAGGACAAAAAATAAAACAAGGACAACTACTTGGACTTTGTGGAAATTCAGGAAATTCATCAGAGCCACATTTGCATTTCCACATCCAGAATGTAGAAGATATGAATTCAGCAACAGGAGTAAAATGTATCTTTGACAAAATACAAGTAAACGGACAAACCAAAACAGATTATTCACCTATACAAAACGAGAAGATTAGCAACGAGAAAAAATAACTACAGCCAACAAAGGTATTGCTGCAAGTAGGGCTGGACGTTGTTATCTTCGGCTGCGGTTCGCTATCAGCATCAGTTCGGGCAGGACAAGCATCTTTGGGCTTTTGTTTGTTATCTTTTACTTTTATATCTTTATTCAGCAGCGGTTGGGGTCG
>Ga0163148_10003447_pt1 | contig 17459 bp, 20 predicted proteins | sample OliLakLV19MP7P2_FD_148606 | JGI IMG/M metagenome (GOLD analysis project Ga0163148, IMG submission 148606) | Freshwater microbial mat bacterial communities from Lake Vanda, McMurdo Dry Valleys, Antarctica- Oligotrophic Lake LV.19.MP7.P2 | ecosystem: Environmental > Aquatic > Freshwater > Lake >...
GACGCGCATGTGCGATCGCGGGTGTAGTTCAGTGGTAGAACGTCAGCTTCCCAAGCTGAATGTCGTGGGTTCGAGTCCCATCACCCGCTTAAAATGTTGTGCGATTTCTCCAGCGTCGGATGCCAAGTGGTTAATTTTATGCGGTACTTGCCCCAGAACCGGGCAGTGACAAAAGGTTTAAAAGATGGTGTGTTCCTGCGGTTTCTATTCTATTCTCTTCCCTCGTCTTTGGCATTAGTCAGAGGATGCGCCCTCACTCACGCGTTTTTCATCCCCTCCTTACTTCGTTGAAGAAGGAGATTTCCCGTCTATCCCGTTAAACAGGCGATCGCCAAGATGCGGTTCATCAAACTCGCTTGAGGAGAAAGTAAAGCCTGCGCGATTAGTTCAAAAGCGAGAAATTCGATTGCGGTATTGGTGGCGATTTGGTGAGATTACACCTGCTTTGTTTAGCGCGATCGCCCAATGCGAGCGAGTGTTATTCGTTGCCCGTCACTTTCCCCAATGGTCAGTAGCCTTCATGCTACCAGGAATGGTTTTTCTGAGGCATTGGTTGTTTGTACTCTCGATAACTTTACCCTGGAAGCACAGGCAAAGCATACTACGAGTTCCGCGCCGACCTCATGATGCGCCACAACGAAGACCTCACCACCACCTAAAACCGCTTCCACGACCCCGACGGGCTTGACCCCGACAACCTGAAACTGCGCCAACTCCATGCCGAGTGCGATCGCGCTGTCCTCAATGCCTACGGTTGGACAGATATCGCGATCGACTGTGAATTCCGGCTCGACTACGAAGACGAAGACGATTCTCCCCTCGCCCTTGATGGGAGAGGGGCTGGGGGTGAGGGTCGCAAACGCAAAAAGCCCTGGCGCTACCGCTGGCCTGAAGACGTTCATGATGAAGTCCTCGCTCGACTACTAAAGCTGAATCAGGATCGGGCACAGGCAGAAACATTGGGTGCTAAGCAGCGTAGATCCTCTGTTAACAATGGGAAGGCTAACAAAAGGCGGACATTCGCCGCAGAAACACCCACGATTCCTGGTCTCTAATAGCGTTTAGTCCGAGATTGCCCATTAACTTTTACTCATGCTGTTAACCAATCAGTCTCCTTGGCTAGTCTCACTTAAACGTCATGCAGTAGGAATACTTAGCGTCTTGCTACTGGTAAGTTGGGCATTATTGCTAACCGTGCCAACCATACAGCTTCAACATTCTTGTAAGCCTCTCCTCGAATGGACAGATATTTCAGCTACAAAATGCCCATCAGATCCTTCTGATAATACTTCAAAGCCTGACAAACACAAACCGGGAGAAGGTCTCAAGACACCGCCTTCAGAACCACCTGGAGGAAACATTAGTGACAAAAGAGATTGGGTAGGCATTGCTGCTGGTTCGGCAGCGATCGTTGGTTTAGCCGTGATCGGAGCGCCCGTTGCAATTGTGGCAGGAGTGGGAGTTGCGGTATGGCTCGCGACAAGAACTCTCCTTTCATGAGGGAATTAGAGATTAGAACGAAAACTTCCACTTGAATATTTTGGAGCATGGTGATGAACAATCCATCCAGCAATACTCAAGAACCCGGCATAAAGAATTCAGAGGATACCCGGTTAAGTCTTTCTGCTTTTGTGAATCGGATACTGAAAGCAGGACTTGCCCTGCTAGTTTTCGGAGCTGTCTTCATCGTACTGCTCAAATTTAATGTTGTTACAGACCAGGTAATCCCTTCATTCTCCGATCCGATTCCCTTCGCAGGCGGGGCAATTGTACTCGTTGCGCTGACTCTGCTAGGGATTCCTCTAGTACCTGCTGCCGTCGCTGGAGTAGCTGTTTGGTGGTTGGTTCAGGATTTCTTTTTCTAAGTAAACAAGTCTAGGGCAACCCATTATGAATCTCATCGAGATCAAAGACCTCACCAAAGGATTTCAAGAAGGTCTGTTTCACAAGCGGGTAGTCTTACAGAATATCGATTTGACAGTGCGCCAGGGTGACTTTGTTGTCCTGGGTGGTGCCAACGGTGCAGGAAAAAGCACTCTAATCAAAATTATCCTTGGCCTACAAGATCCCGACAGCGGCAGTGTTCAACTCTTTGGTGCATCGCCTCACTCTCCACAATCCAAGTTGCAGATTGGTACCGTCTTTCAAGAAGTCACGCCACCCAATAGCTTGAAGGTCAAAGAGCTTATTGACCTTATCAGAAGCTACTACCCCAATCCTCTTTCTACCAAGGAAGTTCTTGAAACTGTTGGACTGACCGATAAGCAAAATGCTTTTCCAACCGATTTGGCTGGTGGACAGAAACAGCGGCTTTACTTCGCGATCGCGCTTGTTGGCAATCCAAATCTACTGATTCTTGACGAGCCAACTAAAAACCTGGATGCAGACGGTCAAAAGGTATTTTGGAGCCAAGTTGAACGTTGCAAAAATGATGGTGTGACGATCTTAATGGTCACAAATATCCAATCTGAGCAAGAAAAGCTACAGAGCCTTGCAACCCATATCATCACCCTTGCAGGTGGAAAATTAATCTTCGATAAACAGCCCGCTCAAGCAGCACTAACGGAGAACCAACCATCTACCCCATTTTCTTATCAATCAGCAAACCTCCTCCAGGTTCTGATAAATCAGGTTTGGGCAGAAATCCTACAGCTGGTCAGAACTCCTTCTTACCTTGCAGGTGTCTTTCTATTTTCAGGCTTAGCCGCGATATTGCCGTTCGGAAAAGATATGGGACAGCTCCAGCAGGGGCTTATCTTCTTCAGTGCGATTAGCCTCCTAATCTTTTCTGTTGAACGGTTAGGCAAGCGTATTGCCATTGAACGCGTTGAGGGGTGGTTAAAGCTTCTGAGGGTGACACCACTACCGCCAAGCATCTATCTTGCTGCCAAACTCGTCATGACGATGCTTGTACTAATCACAAGCCTTTCTATCATTTTTGCCATTGGTATTTTCAAGTTTGATTTGCAGCAGCCACTGACCCAATGGCTTAGACTTATTACCGGCTTGCTACTAGGAATCATTCCCTTCACGGTTATTGGCATCACTTTAGGTTATGTGATACCCCCAAAAGCCCTTGACTCGATCGCTGGCATTTTAATTCCGTTTGGGATTTTCTCTTGTGGACTAGTCCCCATTCAAAATCCAGACTACGTCAAGGATCTCATTGTCCTATCGCCATTCTTCCACTACAGAGAGATTATTCAGTATGCTGCGGGAATGCCTTATGACAATCACTTTTTGCTGCATGTGCTCTGGCTTATTTTCTATGCCGTTGTTGCGGGACTGATTGCAAAATTTGCCTATCAGCGAGATAACGTCGCTCAATGAAATAAAGCTCTCAACATTGCACAGAAGTAGAACAGTGTTGAGAGCACTCAAGTTATGCCTGCTAAATGTAAAAACGATTCAGATTCGTCCGGTTTAGCTGTTCTTTTCCCGTTGGACTAAAAAATAGTTCAATCCTAGCCAACTATTTCCTTCTAAGCACCTCTTATGCCAACTAAAATCCACGGTGCTGAGTATCCCATTGAGAAGATATTTTACGGTGACTTTGTCTTCTCTGTACCTATGTATCAACGACCTTACGCTTGGGAAGTTGAGCAAGCCGAAACTTTACTAGGTGACCTACTCAGTTTCTTGGGGGACGGTATCGAGCCTGTTGATGAAGTCAATTCTTATTTTTTGGAAACATTGTTTTAACGTACAGTGTTTCGCCTTTTCTGTCTGGCAAAAGATAGCGATAGATAGCGATCGCACGTCCGAGGGTGAAGTGATTCCCGGCATTGGTGGCATGATCTACGAGCGCTTGGGTTTCAACGGGCAAACTAGCAAAAATGAGTATATACCTAAGATTGTGAAAGATCGTCGGGCTGGATTTCGCTCTTCCATAGCGGGTTAGACTCTCAGAGAATCTTAGTCAGTATTCGCATTCCCCCACCAGAGTTAACGTTCGGTAGCTACCTTGACCATTGTTCTAGCCGGATCTATCCCAACTGAGAATGATTCATCACAAACGAGTGCAGCATCAGAAGAGAACCAATCGTTAGCACTCACAATCGAAGCAGAGGGGCGACTCTCTTTCAAAGATACGCCGTGAACGCGCAAATCAAACCCGGAAAGATTAAATTGAGACTAAGAAGCACCGTAGAATAGAACACAGGACAGTCGGCAGTGGCACTGGAATGCAATGTAGGGCTTCCATCTGCCGATTCATAAGTGGCCATGTCGCTGATTCCAGTCCATATAGCTTGATCAAGCTATTTAGTTAGGTTTAGTCAATGATGAGGCATACCCAAGCCAGATCAGCGATTAAGCACCTGGCGATCGTCGCTGGGGCATTTTGGTTTTTGCTGGCTCAGCATCAAGAGAGTGAGTAGCCGCTTGCACTGTTTTTAACTCGCAAGCCCACCACAATCTATAAATTATGCAAAAAAATCTCTTTACAGATAAAGATGCGGTTAAAGGCCGCGCCATTTTCCTTGGAGAACGGCTTGATCTCTGTACCTTAGAAGCCACTGAACCGCTTGCCCGTCAACCCTTAGTCGTGCTTGCTGGGGAGAGCGGATGTGCTGCTCTGTTTAAGTACGGAGCTGCTGTGTTGTTTGGGTTAAGCCCGATTGAAGAAGTATCGTTTTTGTCCCATCTGAAGCCTTTGATTGTTGAGCCGTTTGAGGCTCCCGAAACCGAAGAAGTTACGATTAGGCTCGATCCTGACCGAGCTGGGCAGGCAGAAAATGGAGTCATCTCCGTTCAGGAATTTAGCGTTAGCTGCCTGCAAATTGTGGCAGAAGTTCTGGCCAAGAGTGTGGTGCTGGCGCACTATGAAATTGGGACGGCTGTTGTGTTTGATCAAGTTGAGCCATTTGCGGTCAGCTTGCAGCGAACCAGTAAAAATGAACGCTGGGGCAAGGAGCTGCTGCGTCAATTAGGCAGAACGCTCTCAATTCAGCACAAAATTGTGGGTCGGGTCGAAATTATAGATAAACCTGAGTTGCTCTGGGAAGCACCGGATCTAGAGCGGCTCTACTCTCGACTAGAAAACGAATATGAAATCCGCGACCGTCACCTGGCGTTAGAACGGAAACTCGGCCTAATTTCTAGTACCGCAGAGACAGTATTAGAGTTACTCCAGCACAACAGTACGCTCCGAGTCGAATGGTATGTCGTGATCTTGATTGTGGTTGAGATTTTGCTGTCGCTTTACAACATTTTTCTCAAATCCTAACGAGCAAAAACAGATGATGGGACAGATCTGCAAGATCTGCCCCATCATCTGCTTTCGTTCCAGCAATACATTTAAATTGCTCTGAATCAAGATGTGCCGTTGAATCGATAAATTCAATCGCCCCAGGATATCGAACCAGTGGCCGGGGATCAGTGAATCAGCATCTATCGCTACCCCAAACCCTAGGAAACGCTCTCGGAAACCTTGGCCAGAACCAGTCGATTTTCGGAAGGTTTGATTTGGTACTTTACCAAGTTAGCCAGTTCTTGAAGCTGACTGATAGCTTCAGCCCCTTCCAACTTCATCAACTCCCGGTCATCGCGCATTTCAGTCCAGGTGATGCCGTAGTCGGACACCAAGAAGCGAATCAGATGGTTTTCACCCAAACTAACCATGAACGATGCGCTATTCATCTGACCGCCGCAGGTATAGCAGGACGCCAGATATCCCTGACGCTCTAGAACAGTTGCTAATGCCTGGAGGTTCATTACCAGGTCACGAACAAATTGACGGTGCTGCTCTGCAAGTCGTAAAAACATACTGACCTCCAATCACCACACTCTTTAGCATTACATCCAAATATTCTAAACTCTCTTAATATTCCTTATTAAGGACTTCCCGTGAGAAGCAGCTTAAATAGTCTACTTCCAAGGTATTAAAAAAACTTATATCTGGCTTAAGAAAATCGAATCAAACCCGAAGTCAGGGTAACGAACCCTATTACCATGAAAAGTATCTAAGGTGACACTTAATCGAACCGTTCATCAGATAGTTTTTATCTAGCGCTGTAGTCTGATTCAGGCCGTAACAATAGCTTTCCGCAAACTAGACTAAAACCTTCATAGAACCCTGAGTTGCAAGCCCTGCTCATGAAGTAGATGCCGTAGAGCAAAATGGCTACCCTTTAGGTCATAAGCACCCATTTTCATTCTAACTTGTCTTCCTTCAAAATGGTTGATTCTCACAGTAATTACTCTGAAGCAAGACCCTAAATAGTACCCTAGACAGGAAGCAGATGTAAAGATGTGCTTTGAGCGACGCTGTTAGGGTAGCCAAGGGTACTGACGAAAATCGGGTTTGCGCTTTTCTAAGAAAGCTTGCTTGCCTTCAGCTCCTTCTTCGGTCATGTAATAGAGCAGCGTCGCATTGCCCGCTAGCTCTTGCAGTCCGGCTTGCCCATCACAATCCGCATTAAAAGCCGACTTGAGGCAGCGAATTGCGATCGGGCTTTTCTCTAGAATTTCTTGTGCCCAAATCACCCCCGTTGCTTCTAACTGCTCTACCGGAACCACACAGTTGACTAAACCCATGGCTTCAGCCTGCTGGGCACTGTACTGACGGCAAAGATACCAAATTTCACGAGCTTTTTTTTGCCCCACAATGCGAGCCAGATAGCTGGCTCCAAACCCGCCGTCAAAACTGCCTACTTTAGGTCCCGTTTGCCCAAAGATGGCATTGTCGGCGGCAATGGTGAGGTCACAGACAATATGCAGGACATGCCCACCGCCGATCGCATAGCCCGCCACTAGGGCAATCACGACTTTGGGCATACTGCGGATTAAACGCTGCAAATCTAATACGTTGAGTCGGGGGATGCCATCGCTGCCAATGTAGCCGGCCGACCCTCGAACGCTCTGATCCCCGCCGGAGCAGAATGCATATTTACCGTCTGTATGAGGCCCTGCCCCGGTCAATAGAACAACGCCAACCCGCGTGTCTTCACGGGCGTTACTGAAGGCGTCGTATAGTTCGGTGATGGTTTGGGGACGAAACGCATTGCGCTTGTGCGGACGGTTAATCGTAATTTTGGCGATCCCGTCGGCTTTATGGTAGAGGATGTCTTCGTACGGTTTAACAAGGGTCCAGGTCAGAGGCATGGGTAGGGAAACCAGGGGCAGGGGAATGGGAACAGGGTAAATTTTAGTTTACGGCGTTTTGTTAGCCCATGAGTTGAGATGGGTTTTTAGCCATCGGGCGTTGGTTTTGCGATCGCTTTTTAGCTCTAATACCCGCATCCCTTGAGCGGGCAGTCGGCTGAGGCGTCGGGTTAGCTGATCCCACGTTTCAATAAATTCGTATTCGACATCATAGGTGGTACACAGCTGGGCAAAGTTGATGTGTTGCGGAGTGGCAAAAAAATCTTCAAAGGGTGGATCAAATTGGGCAATGGGCAGGGTTTCAAAAATGCCGCCGCCGTTGTTGTTGAGCAGCAAGATGGTGAGATGTCCAACAAAATGATGGCGCAACAGCAGACCGTTGGTGTCGTGGAGCAAGGCCAGATCCCCAGTTAGTAAGACGCTGCTCTGCTGCCGATGGGCGATCCCCAGTGCGGTAGAGAGGGTGCCGTCGATGCCGTTGGCACCCCGGTTGAAGAAGGGCTGAATGGCGCGATCGCCCGGTTGCCAAAACCATTCCATCAAGCGAATCGGGGTGCTATTGGCAATAAATAGGGGTGTGCCCACAGGCAAACACTGCGACAGCAGCCAGGCGGCTTTGCCTTCCATTAGGGGTTCTAGGCAGGTCATAGCTTGATCTAGCGTGGATCGCATCCGAGCTTCCGTAGCGCACCAAAGTTTTAGATAGGGGTGCTGCTGAACTGTGATTAGCTCCAGCTTTTGCTCAACGCTGGCCGCCAGTTGCTCGACGCAGAGGTGGAGATGCTGCGTGCGCAAATGCAGGGGATCCAGGTTGCGATAGGTACTGCCATCATTGGAGTCGGCATCGACAATCCACTGCTGGGGCTGGGTTTGTTCTAGCCAAGCCCGTAATTCTTTGCTGGTAGGCAGTTCGCCAACTCGAATTACGGTAGCTGGGGCTAGCTGCGCTGCTAGAGGGCGATCGCGCAAAATTAGGTCGTAGGTAGAAATTAGGTAGGGTTGCAGCGCCGCATAATTGCGCAGCGGAGATAGCGCCTCGGCCAGTACAGGCAACCCTAGCCTGCGTGAAAGCTGGGCGATCGCCTCACAGTAGCGTTGGGGCGATCGCGGCTGAGCTGGCCCAGCAATCAAAATCCCTGGAGATGCCAGCGGTGGCAGCGGTGACCATCTGGCATTCTGCCTGATCACATCAGCATCCACGGCCTCTGGACTGGGTGGCTCAATCCTTGCCCCCACTCCGGCAAAGAACCAGTTCTGATCAACGTGCTCAGCAAATGCCTGCACCTGTGCCTGCGGTAGCGGAGCCAGCGGATCACGAAAGGGCAAATTGAGATGAACCGCGCCAGCAATGGGAAATTGCGATCGCTCCCAGGCGTGAATTACCGTTTGCCGCAGGTAGGCCAGCATGGGCAGGCTCAGCATGGGCGTGGCCACCTCGTGATACCAATTGGGATAGCTGCCAAACAGCTTTTGTTGGTCTACTGTTTGCCCCGCATGGCAATCGCGCAGTTCGGGCGGGCGATCGCCAGTCAAAATTAGCAGCGGCACCCGACTTTGATACGCTTCAATCACAGCGGGATAAAAATTGGCCCCCGCCGTGCCCGATGTACAAATTAAGGCGGCGGGCTGCCCTGATTGACGAGCGATCCCCAGGGCAAAAAAACTCGCCGATCGTTCGTCTAAGATGGGGATCGCCTCGATTTGTGGATGTTGGGCAAACGCAACGGCCAACGGGGCAGACCGCGAGCCGGGACAGACAACAGCCACCTTGACCCCCAAACGGCTTAGGGTTTCGGCTAAAACAGACGTCCAAAGCGTATTGATGTTTCTAAAATCCAGGGACATAGTGGGCAAAACAAAGCGATAAAAGAGCAGCTCAATTGGGTAATAAAAGTAACATGGGTAAGGTTCTGGGTGTGTTGAGAGATTTTGTTGAACCTTTCGCCAGTCAGGCGTTTGCCAAAAAAAGCACCCGATCTTTGACACACCGCCAGAATTTGTTTCAATCTTAGGTCTACGTCTAGGCTCTAAATTTAACGTTCAACGTCTAAACTATCGCTTGCCTTTGGCCTTCAGTGGAGTGAGGAGTATGCAACCGATGATTATTGCCCACCGGGGCGCGTCTGCTTACGCGAAGGAAAACACGCTAGCTGCGTTTGAGATGGCGATCGCACTGGGAGCCAGCATGATTGAGTTCGACATCCGTCGAACCAAAGACCGTGTGCTAATTGCTTATCACGATGCCGACCTGAACCAGCGCCCCATCCGCAAGATGACCTACGCTGAGTTGCAGGCAGTCGATCCCGACATTCCCACCCTCGATCAGGTACTGACCTTATGCAAAGGTCGAATCCAGCTTGATGTGGAATTAAAAGAGGTGAGGTATGAGCCTGCTGTAGTAGAGCGCTTGCTGAGTGGCTTCCCCCCAGACGACTTTGTGATTACGTCCTTTCACCCTGCTGCTCTCAAAAATGTGAAACGCCATTACCCCGACATTAAGACGGGGTTTTTATTTGGCAATGGGACGGTTAAGTTTTGTCGGTCGTTTCGGCTCAATGCCAAGGCGGTGCGCGATCGCGTCCGCCACATGCACGCCGATTTTATTGCGCCCCATTGGCAATTACTCGACAGCCCGCTACTCACCCAGGTCGTTGGGGGAGACTTGCCCATTTTTGTCTGGACGGTGAACGACATTCCGGCTATGACCAGACTGCTGGGCGATCGCCGGATTGAGGGCATTATCACCGATACGCCAGATGTGGGGATCAAAATTCGAGAGGCTCAACTCGCAGCCCCCCTGGCTTTCTGCGGAGCCGAGTCAGACGGCTAATGGCATAGATTCCTGTAGAGACGCGATTAATCGCGTCTCTACAGGAATTAATCGCGTACCCTAGCGGGAAGCACGAATGAGCAAGAGGGTGCCCGCCGTTAACCCAAAAAAGTTAGGAATCCAGCCGCCCAAGAATGGAGAGATGGTGCCAGTTTGGGCGATCGCGCCGCTAATAAACGACAGCATATAGTAAGCAAAAATAATCACAATACTGAGAGCAAAACCTGTTGCTCTACCCGTACGGCGTAGCTGTGCCCCCAACGATGCCCCAACCAAACCAAAGGCGACACACACAAACGGCAGCGAGAATTTTTGCTGAATTCGGACCTTAAGCTCTCGAATTTTGCTCTCGTTGCCGCCCTGTTTAATCACATCGAGATACTGCCGCGACTCAGCAATGTTCATTTCGCCATAATCTTTGCCTCGACGCGCTAAATCTAGCGGGGCGCGGGGCAGTTGAATTTGCTGCTCTTCAAATTTGACAATGTTGCGAAACGAGCCGTCAGCAGAGACAACATAAATCGTTCCGTTAGAGAAATCCCAGGTGTTGCGCTGAGGATTCCAAACCGCAGATTCAGCACTGACAATTTGATTTAGGCCCTGACGAGAAAAATCTAAAATGGTTAGCCCTTTCATTCGTTCGCCATCAAATTCTTTAGAGTAAAAGATTCTAGAAAGAGAATTTTCCTTGCTGCCGTCTGGCTGCACTAGCTCCTGAAATTCTTGATAGAGAATATTGCTTTCTCGAAATTCTGACTTTTCTTGAGCCAACGCCCGGTCGAGGGTCGTCGAAGCCCGGAAGTTAGCGGCTGGCACAATCGACTCGTTGAAGGCAAACGTTAAACCTGTTACCACCAAACAAAACGCAATCACAGGCGCAATCATCCGATAAACGCTGACCCCGCAACCCCGCAGCGCCACCAGTTCACTGTCGCTAGAAAAGCGGCTGAAGGTCATCAAGGTGGCCAGTAGGGTAGCCATCGGAAAGGCGTAGACGACAAACTCTGGCAGCTTTAGCAGCAGCACTTCTGCTGCGACCGACAAGGGTAACCCCTGCTCGACCACCTGATTGACTAGGTAAAACAGGCTATCGACCGATACGCCTAGAGACGCAAACGCCCCAACGCCAAACAAAAAGGGCGGGATCAATTCGGCAATGATGTAGCGATCCATCACCGACAGTAGCCGCTTCCCCCATGGAAACGTAGGTTTATCAGGTTTAGATAGGCTGCTGGTCATACAGGTTGAAACATCCAAATACAGTCAATCCAAATACAGTCGATCTAGATACAGTCAATCCAAATACAGTCAATCCAAACGCTGGGCAAATAGCGCACCGATAGGGCAACGGCCTAGGGCTGAAAACTGTCGCCCAAATAATGTTGACGCACTAACGGGTTAGCATATAGCTCTTCGGCATTCCCTGCTGCCAAAATTTGCCCGTCGCGCATGATATAAGCTCGGTCAGTAATAGCCAAGGTTTCTCGGACATTGTGGTCGGTAATCAAGATCCCGATTTGGCGATCGCGCAATCGCGCAATGATAGCTTGAATCTCCGCTACGGCAATGGGGTCTACACCCGCAAACGGCTCGTCTAACAACAGAAACTGGGGACCTGTCTGCCCTGCCGCCAGCGCCCGCGCTAGCTCCGTGCGTCGCCGTTCTCCGCCCGATACCCGATTGCCAAGGGTGGCCGCCACCTGCTCTAATCGAAACTCTTTTAATAGCTCATGCAGCCGCTCAGCATGCTCCGAAACTGGCACCCCTGTCTGCTGAAACACTAGCAAGAGGTTATCTGCCACGCTGAGGTGGCGAAAAATGCTCGGTTCTTGGGCTAAATAGCCAATCCCCATCTGCGCCCGGTCTTGCAGCGGTAGCGGCGTAATGTCTTGATTGTCTAGCCAAACCCGCCCCTGATTTGGCTTTTCAATCCCGGTGGCAATGTAGAAGGTAGTGGTTTTTCCGGCTCCGTTGGGTCCAAGCAAACCCACTACCTCACCCGTACTAACCGAAAGGCTAACGCGGTTGACAACAGTGCGTTTACCGTAGGACTTGTGGATATTTTCCAGAACGATTTTCAAAGACTGCCCCTCAGAAATGCCAAGTTTTAAGCATGCCAGAAAAATCTAGCAGAATGCCAAGATTTAAGTGATTCGGCTACCGATTTTACCAGAGCAACGGGCAGCGATTGGGTCTTCAAGGACTGACGGGCGTCTTAAACTCTGGCTTGGGATTAAAGTCAGGGGTGACGGGAGCCGTTGGAGCAGCCGTTCCGGGCGTTCCAGGGGTAGAAACGACGGGGTTGGGATCGGGGACGATATAAATCGATTCGACCTGCGCTCCTTGGTTGGGCAGCGCCACAAACCGACCTTCGTCGATCAAGTACGTTACCACTTCACCCCGAATGCTGTTGCCCTCTTGCAAGATATAGACATCACCACTCAGGACAATTCGCCGTTCTCGGCTGTAGTACTGGGCTTGGACAGAAGTGGCCTGAATTTGGCGAGCGGGGTAGTTAATCCGCACGTTGCCACGAGCCGTAATCACGCCGGTCACAGCGTTAGCCTCTTGAATGTCGGACTCAAGCCGCAGGGGCTGACCTGGTGCGGCGGTTGTTTGGGCAGTGGCGGGGCTAAGCGGAATGGTAGGCAAAACGCCCGCCCCGGTACCCACTATGGTCAGCATCACAACCGTGATGAAGCGTAGCCAGGAGATTGAAAGATGAGGCAAGCGGACAAGAGCCGTCATAAAACTGACCGGGGTGGGGATCACTTGAAAATCTTAACCTGAAGGGTGGAGTTCGAGATCTGATGGGGCTGACGGGTTAAAGCAAGAGAGAGTTCCAGCGATTTAATCTAAAGACTTAAATGTATCTAATCTGTATCCGGTTGAAATAGCCCCTAGTTAATCTTACGAATGTAAGGGAGCTGAACCGCAGGATTTGGTAGGTTCTTAATGTCTGCGGGGGAAATAGTCCCATCAGGGGAGTGAAGCGGGGGAAGGAGCGATCGCCGGATCGCTCCCACCTGCTCTGCCCCCATCTGTTGCAGGATACCCAACAGGGCAGCACTTTGCTGCACCAGTTCGGCTACATTCATCCCCCCATAGTCAGGTTGATAGATCCTCAGCCGTCGCAGCCCCTCTCCCAGTAGCGTCACCGTGCCGCGCCAGTTTTCATCTTCCAAATGATATAGCGCCACCGCAATTTGCAGCACTCCTTGGTAGAAGGTGCGCTGCGGCTCCATGGATTCCAGCCAAATCGCTTCCAGCGTGTCGTGACAGGCATAGAACTGCTGCTGGTTAAACTCTTCTACGCCCTGCCAAAATTCATCCGCAATCTCGTCGTGCACTTAGATGCCTCAAATACTTCTTTAGATACTTCCTTAAATAGTGTGAATTTGATACTTCTAAACATGCGGCGATTTTAATCAAACTTTTGTTTAAGTCCGCTCATCTTTCGGGCAGCGCAGAAGCATATATTAAGGCTCTAAACCTATGTCATAAATCAAATCTTGTCTTGCATTTAAGAGTGTCCCTGTTTTGACATAATGCATAATTTATACCTGGATCCAGCAACGCCTCCTCTTCAGGTGTCCCCTACAAAATACACCTAAATGCCCGAGGGGGGCATTGTACATTAATGAGTAAAAGGTTCTAATAAGTAGCCATCCCCAACAGCAATTAACCAAAATGATGCCTATGCAACTTCTGAGGATTCCTGGATTTTTACTAGCGCTTAGCTTGAGCTTGGCTGCCTGTGGTACATCCCAAGAGACAGCCGTTTCACCTAGCCCTACAGAGGCTACGGAATCATCGTCAGCCGCTTCTCCAACTGCTGACACCGTTAGTTACAAGACAGATTTGCTGGTTGTCACAACCGTCGCTCCCATCACCAACATTGTCAGCAATATTACAGGCGATCGCATTCGAGTTGTGGGTATCATTCCCGAAGGAACAGATTCTCACACCTTTGAACCGCGTCCCTCTGATGGAGAAATATTGACAAAAGCCAGTCTGATTTTTGTCAATGGACTTTCCCTAGAGCAGCCCACCATGAGCTTGGCAGAGTCTGTTAAACCTAAAGAAACTAAGGTTTATGAGTTGGGCAGCAACACAATCGCCAAGGATGACTGGGTGTTCGACAATAGCTTCCCACAAGCAGAAGGCAAGCCCAATCCGCACTTATGGGTTAATACCAAGTTCTCAGAGGTATACGCCAAATATGCAGCAGAACAGCTATCTAAGCTTGATCCCGAAGGTGCAGACTACTATGCGGCTAATCTAAAAGCTTACCTAGCAAAACTTGAAGCACTGGATCAAGTCACTCGGGAGGTAGTTGCTAGCATTCCCTCTGAAAATCGTAAACTGCTGACCTATCATGACTCGTGGCCCTACTGGGCAAAGCAATATGGCTTCGAAGTAATTGGAGCGATTCAACCGTCTGACTTTAATGAGCCGTCAGCTCAGGACGTTTCTCAGTTGATCGATCAAATTCGCGACACAAAAGTCCCTGCTATCTTTGGCTCTGAGGTGTTTCCCAGTAAGGTATCTGAGCAAATTGCCCGCGAAGCAAACGTCAAACTTGCTAATACCAGCGATGATGATTTGCCAGGGGATGGGTCTGCGGTTGCAGTTGAAAATTCTGATCCAAAACATACCTACATCGGGATGATGGCAGACAATTTGCGGATTTTAGCAGAAAATCTGGGAGGCGATCCAAACTTAGTTGACAAGCTAGACACCAGCAACGTAGTCGGTTCTACCGCAAAATTATAACTCTATGGAACCATTGCTGGAGATTAAAAACCTTGCCTGTGGATATCAAACTCAGCCTGTATTTACTCACGTTAATCTAAAGCTCTATCCGAAGCAGCTATCCGGTTTAGTCGGCCCATCGGGTTGCGGCAAAACAACGTTGATCAAGACAATTTTGGGCTTAGCTCATCCTTGGGCCGGTGAAATCTGGTTTCGGGGGCAGCAGCTTCAACCTGGGGTGTCGCCCCCCAAAGTAGGGTATGTACCGCAGGTCGAAACAGTAGATTGGAGTTTTCCGGTCACGGCGGAAGAGGTGGTAATGATGGGACGGTATCGCAGGCGCAACGTCTCACCGTTTCCGTCAAAGCGCGATCGCCAAGTTGCCAGAGAACTCCTATACCGAGTCGGCGTAGAAGATGTAGCTCATCAACCGATCGGCGAGTTGTCGGGTGGGCAACAGCAGCGAGTCTTTATTGCACGGGCGCTGGTCGGTGAGCCGGATATTGTGCTGCTAGATGAACCCACCAGCAGCTCTGATCTGCGAGTGCAGCATGAACTGTTGCACCTACTGGCAGAACTCAACCAGCAAGGGTTAACCATCTTGCTCTCTACTCACGATTTAAACTCGGTGGCGACCCACTTGCCCTGGGTGGTCTGCTTTAATCACGGCATCATTGCCCAGGGGGAACCGACTGAAGTTTTCACACCGCAGACCTTAAAGCAGACCTTTGGGGGAGAAATGGTGGTGATTCGTGAGGGCGATCGCATTCTAATTGCTAGCAGCCTCAGTACGCTCCGCCATCGCATGCAGGACAACTTACCCTCTATTCTTCGTCAAACACATTAAGGTCTGCTATGGACTTGCTACTCAGACCATTCCAATACGAATTCTTCAGCCGTGCCCTGCTAGTTGCGATGCTGGCAGGGCTGCTATGCGGTGTAATGGGCGTGTATATTACGACTCGACGGATGAGTTACATTGCTCACGGCTTGTCTCACGCAATTTTGGGCGGAGCCGTACTGAGCTATGTGTTGCAGCTAAACTTTTATATTGGAGCAGGCATCTGGGGATTTATTTCGGCACTAGTGATTCAATTTCTTACTGGACGCAAAATCTATGCGGATGCGGCGATTGGCATTGTGACAACCGCTAGTTTTGCCTTAGGAATTGCCATCATCAGCACCTATCGCCAATTTACCAAAAGCTTTGAGGCGGCACTGTTCGGAAACGTCTTAGGAGTAACCCCGAACGATGTCTGGGTTGTGACCTGTGTAACAATCGCTTTACTAGCGTTGGTCTTCATCTTTTATCGCCCGTTGTTGTTCTGGTCTTTCGATCGCGATGTTGCCAAAGTGCATGGTGTTCCAGTACTGGCAATGGACGTTTTATTTGCCCTGATGTTAGCAGCCATGTTGGTCACAACGCTGCAAATCTTAGGCGTCACATTAATCATTTCAGCCATCATTATTCCTGCTTCGATTGCTCGGTTGTTGAGCGATCGCTTTGGCACGATGATGATCTACGCTGCCGTGCTTGGAGCAGGCATATCCTTTATTGGAATTTATTTAAGCTACTACTTTGACATTGCCTCCGGAGCAAGTGTGGTTCTGCTCTCTACAATCGTTTTCGGCATTGTTTTACTTTGGACAAACTTTAATCAACGTCGAAAGCGTAGAACTCTAGATTCACATCTGCTGTAGAGCTTAACACCCAAGAATCAAGTGACTAGTAGAAGACGGCGCAAGTTTAGCTACCGTAGGGCGGGCATCTTGCCCGCGCAGGCTGGAAGCCTGCGCTACGAACGGTAGGCAGATTTACGCCTCAGACTACTAGCTCAAGCTATCGACGCCCACGGCAGCAACACGACTTGATGCATGCAGGGATTATATTCTTTGCATGTCGTTACAAGCCGTCAGGAACCGACGAGATTCCGATACTCTTACAGGTATAGGTTTGTATGCATGTAGGAGCGTAGGCTATGGTCGGGATGCGGAGCTGGGTACGAGCCGGTCTGTCGGTGCTGGTAGCGATCGCCATTTGGCTTGGGATTGGGACGATCTCAGAAGCCGGAGCGATCGCCAGTCCGGCCAATGTTAACCTGGTCACCGACGTTCAGGTGCATTTGGGCACCGCTGCCGAAGCCCTCACCTTTGTCCCCAACCATCTAGATTTTGTAGCGGGCAGAAAATATAGGCTTATCCTCGACAACCCCAGTTCTGTGAAGCACTATTTCACCGCCAAAGACTTTGCCGACAGCATTTGGACGCAAAAAGTGGAAGCGGGTAACGTCGAAATTAAAGGGGCGATTCATGACCTAGAACTAAAGCCAGGGGCGATCGCCGAGTGGGTGTTTGTGCCGCTGAAGTCTGGCACCTATAGCCTGCGTTGCACTATCGCAGGACATGAAGCAGCAGGCATGGTCGGCGAAATTGCGATCGCCCCTTAGGCGAAATTGCGATCGCCCCTTAATGGCTATTCGGGAAACACATACGTTAAGTTAAACAAACAGCTAGACCATTCCCCTCAACTCTTTGAATCAACTCTTTGAATCAACGCTCACCCGCTCACTCCCTAGCCAATCCCAATGAACTTCCTCACAGACCTGATTCAAAAACCTGCCCCATCAGCCCGCGTCAACAAAAAAGGACGGGGGATTGAGACTAAATCGCCCCAAGAAATTGACATCATGCGGCAGGCGGGTAAGATTGTCGCCACGGTGCTGAAGGAAATCTCAGAGCTAGTGCAGCCCGGAATGACCACGGCTGATCT